>WNGL01000528.1_pt1 | contig 49107 bp, 40 predicted proteins | sample 5400591 | NCBI WGS metagenome assembly WNGL01 (sample SAMN13153377, study PRJNA577476) | soil metagenome | isolation source: 80 cm soil or saprolite under Garry oak tree replicate 1 | place: USA:California | collected 2016-06-15 | reverse complement strand
AGCATGGCCGAGATCGCCGCCGTCTCCGGCGTTCCCGCGGAAACGCTGCGCAAGATCGAGACCGGCCGCATCGCCACCCCCGCCTTCTTCACCGTGGCCGCGCTGGCCGGGGCGCTCGGCCTGGCGCTGGAGGAGATCGTGCAGGCCTGCGCCGAACCCGCCGAGGCGCTCACCGCCTGACGGTGCCCTGAGCCGGGCCGGTAGCCGGGGCCGCGGGCTGCAGGACGTCCCCGATCGGCCGGGAGGTCCTCGCGCCCGGCTCGGCGTACCACTCTCGGCCGGCGACCAGCCCGAACACCGGAACGGGCAGCCTGACCGCCAGCCGGAACAGCCGGGCGGCCCGGCCCCGGCCGTAGACCGGGGTGCGGTGGGCGGCCAGTGCCGCCTGCTTCTGCGCCGCGAACCGGCGCACGTCGATGCGGTGCGTGATCGCGGCCCTGGGGGTGAACCCGGCGCGCATCGCCGCCAGGTCGTGCCGGACCACCAGGCCCAGCGCCCGCACCGGGGTGAACAGCAAGGCGACCGTCTCCCGCGGCGCCGTGCCCTCGAGCACCCGGACCGGCCCGGCGAGGGCGGCGGCCCTGGCGCCGACCCGGTGCACCATGACATGGTCCCGGTGACCGTACTGGCCTTGCGGGTCGTAGCTGAGCAGCAGGTCGGCGCCTTCCTCGCGGAGCAGGGCGGCCAGCTTGGCCGCGGCCTCGTCCGGGTCCGCGCGGGCGAACCGGACCTGGCCGGGCGGATCGGGGTAGAGCACCGGGCCGTGCCCGCTGTCGGCGTAGCCCAGGTGCACGACCCGGGCTACGCCGAGCCGGGCCGCGCTGGCCCGCAGTTCGGCCAGCCTGGTTTCCGGGTCGGCGAGAACGCCCCGGCTTTGAGGGGCCAGCCCGCCGCAGCAGGCCACGACCACGACCGTGCGATGTCCCTCGGCGGCCAGCCGGGCGAGCGTGCCGCCGGTCAGCAGCACCTCGTCATCCGGGTGGGCGTGGAACGCGACGACGGTGGCCATCCCGGTCATCCTGGCAGATGTCGATCCGGGCCGGACGCGTTCGTGTAGGGAATGAAGGTCCCTACGCAGAAGTACGTGGTCGCTGCGGCGGCGCGCCCTGGTCGCGCGCTACCAGACCCGCTGATTACTCAATGTGTCTGCATTTTTACGCAGAAAATATCAGCCATGCGGCTGATGCCTGCCGAGGTGGCATGGTGCACAATCGAGATGTCCGGGTTTACGGGGAATCCGGAGTTACGCCTCACGGGGGTGAAGCGACATGACGAGCATCTCGCTGGCCACGTTGGCTAGGCGAGCCGCTGACCTGGGCAATCCGCTACCCTGCAGCGACGATACGCAGTTGTGGTTCTCCGAGCATCCGGCCGATCTCGAGCTAGCCAAGGCGATGTGCGAGACCTGCCCGCTGCGGCGGCCGTGCCTGGCGGGGGCGATCGACCGGGCCGAACCGTTCGGCGTCTGGGGCGGCGAGATCTTCGAGAAGGGCAGGATCATCGCCTACAAGCGGCCGCGCGGTCACCCGGGCCGCCGGGCCCGGGCCAGCTGACACAGGTCTATCAGAAACGGACCGCCCGTACATACTGCATGGTTGCCGCGCTCATGCAGCTCCAGCGACATGGCTGCGTCAGCCATGTCGTAAGACTCCGGCACGGGTGGTGCCGCTGACGCTTTACCGGGACTCCTTCTCCGGCAGGTTGCGGTAGCCGGGATGGATCCCGGGCACCAGGCCGTGCGCGGCGGCCAGCTTGCCCAGGAGCTTGCTCAGCTGGGCGCGTTCGGCCGGGGTGAGCGGCGCGGCGATAGCCTGCTCGTGTTCCAGGCCGACCTGGCTCAAGTCGGTCATGGCCTGCTCCCCCGCGGCGGTAAGGTGCAGCGCGTAGTTGCGCCGGTCGCCGGGGTTGCGGCGCCGTTCGATCAGGCCGCGCTGCTCCAGGCCGTCCACCAGCGCGACCAGCCGACTCGGCGGGGTGCCGAGCCGGCGGGCGACCGCCTGCTGGCTCTGCCCGGGTTCCCGGCTGATCAGCCGGAGCAGGCCCGCCTGCGGGCGGGTGAAGTCGAGCGCGGCGGCCCGCTCGCCGAACCCCTCGGCGGCGTAGGCGCCAAGCTGCGCGACCAGGAACGCGATATCCGTCCGCTTGCGCCCTGCCTCCTGGGATCGGGCCTCCTGGGATCGGGCCTGCTGGGATCGGGCCTCCTGGGACTGCGCCTGTTCGGACTGGGCCTGCTGGCCGGGCGGCCGCGCCGCCGGTGTCTCTGTCGTCGCCACGGCACCATAATACAAAGTTGACAATCATTCTAGAGTGTAACTATTCTCCTAGAGCATCATTACGTTGAGTTTGGCACCTAGGAGGAAGCCATGTCCGCACCGAACGCCCGGCGGGGTCCGCAAGGCGGCCCGCCCCTGCTCGCGCCCGCCCTCGCCTACGGCGCCCTGCTGATCGCGTCCGTCGCGGTCTGGATCGGCGCGCCCCAGGCCGGGGCCTCGGCCGCCAGCACGCTGAGCTACGCCCAGGCGCACACCGGCCAGATGCACGCCGAGGCGGTGCTCGTGTTCGGTGCCGCGCTGCCGCTGGCCATCTGGACGGCCACCGTCTACCGGCGGCTGCGCACGCTGGGCGTGACCGCCCCGGGCGCCGTGATCGGGCTGGCCGGCGGCATCCTCGCGGCCGCCTCACTAGCCGTGTCAGGCCTGGTCACCTGGGTCGCGGCCGACACCGCGCACATCGTCAGCCCTGCGCTGGCCAAGGTCCTGTCCGACCTGTCCTTCGCGGCCGGCGCCGCCGGCTTCGTGGTGCCGTTCGCCCTGCTGATCGCCGGCGTGGCCGTGCCGTCGCTGATCCTGCGGCTCACTCCGAGGTCGCTGGCCTGGTTCGGCCTGGTGGTCGCGGCGATCGGCATGGTATCCACGCTGACCCTGCTCACCTCGGCGCTCAACTTCACCCTGCCCATCGGCCGGTTCGGCGGCCTGATCTTCATCGTCGCCGCCAGCGTCTTGCTGCCGGCCTCCCGGCACCGACTGACCGCCGCCCAGCCGATCGCGGCCTGAGATCACGGGGCACTCACGTGAGCTCTAGACACAAGAGTCCCGCCAGCCTCGTCCCTGGCCCCTCGGGCAGGTCTGGGCAACCACGACGATGTGACATTGCCGTGGTCAGGACAACGGCAATGTGACATTGCCGTGGTTCCCTGGACGGCGGGCAAGGGCCCCCGCCTGGGCCACCGGTGCCGGCCGGGAGGCGGCGGGGGGCGGCGGGGGGTGCTAGCGGTCGGGGTCGGGGCCGGCGCACATTCGGTCGCGTATCTCGATCGCCTGGTCCACGCCGAGCAGGCTGAGCGCCCGGGCCACCACCGGCTGCGGGTACGCCAGGGCCAGGCCGCCGCCGCGCTGCTTCAGCGTCCGGTCGGCCAGCACCAGCGCCCGGATCACGGCCGAGTCGGCGAACCGCAGCCGGGACAGGTCTACGGTCAGGTGCCGCGCACCGACGGCCAGCTGGGCGGCGAGCGCCTCGGTCAGTTCGGTTACGGTGGTGAGATCCGCCTCCCCGGACAGCGCCAGCACCGGTCCGGCCTCGCCGGCGGCTACCGAGATCTCGAGCAGGCCCACACCGTGGTGATTACCACACGAAGCGTGGGCGTCACAACCACCGGTCTGGCCAGCCGGGCACCAATCGGCCGCCGGGCGAATGGCACGGCGTCCGGCGGGTAGGAAGCGTGCGCCGCCTGGCCGTGGTTGATGGGGTGATCGGCATGAGCGTGACAGGCCCGGCCGCGGACACGCCTGTGATCGCGGTGTGGCAGGTGCCGGGCCCGCGCTACCGTTTGGACCGGAGCGCGGACCACGGCCGCGCCTGGATGCGCGGGTGGCGCACTGGTAGAGGTGGCGCGGTGACGGTCGGCGCGGACTCTCAGATCACGGATCTGACCGTGAACGATCACGCGTGCCTGACGTTCGGCGAGCCGGAGGCGTTCATCGACGGTTCGTGCGCCCGGATGATCGTGGACGCGGCCGTGGCCTGGCCGCGTCCCGGACGGTGGCGCTGCACTGCCACCCCGGCATCGAGGCCACGTTCGTGCTGCTCGGCGCCGGCGACGTGGCGGGCGTCAGCCTGGTGAGCGGATGACCGATAGCGCCCCGAACCAGACGGGGAGCGCGGCGGCCAGGAACGGCGAGCCCCCGGCGCTGGAGCAGGCCTTCGACGGTGATTCGCTCTACGCGCTGCGGGCGACGGTGGCGGCGCATGGCTCGCGGGCCGGGCTGTCCGACGGCCGCACCAGGGACCTCGTCCTGGCCGTGCACGAACTGGCCGCCAACGCGGTGCGGCACGGTGCCGGGCAGGGCCGGCTGCGGATGTGGGCCACCGCCGAGGGAGTGCGCTGCGAGGTCACCGACGAGGGCGCGGATGGCACCGGCGAGGAGCCCGCGGAGGCGCCGGCGTGGCACGTCGAGCCGGGCCACGGGCTGTGGCTGATCCGGCGGATCGCCGACGGGGCCAGCGTCCGGTCGGACCCGTCCGGGACCGTCGCCGCGGTGAACTTCCGGCTGGGCACGCCCGGCTCGCCGGCGCCGTTCCGGCTGGACCGGCGGGCCGAGGGCGGCTGCACCATCCTGGCCGTCACCGGTCGGCTGGACCTGGGATCCTCGGGCGAGTTCGGCGGCGCGGTCGGCGACCTGATCGCGGCCACGCCCGGCCTGCGCCTGATCCTGGACTGTACCGAATTGGCCTGGTGGGACTCGTCCGGCCTGGCCGCGCTGGTCACCGCGCAGCAGCGGATCAGCCGCGACCGTTCGGCCCGAATGGTCGTGGCCAGCCTGCCCGGGCCGCTGGCCGGGCGGCTGGACGAGGCCGGCCTGGCCGGCCTGTTCACCCTGGCCGACAGCACCGTCGCGGCGGTGGCCGCGCTCACCTCGCCGCAGTGATGACCCCGGAGGAGTGGATGCGGGCGGCGCTGCCGCCGAAGTCCGCCTTGGACAGCCGCGCGACAAACGAGATGGTGCCGCCGCCGGGCACCGGCCGCCCGGTCCCGGCGAACTCGACCGGGTCGAGGCGGGCCCGCTTGAACCGGCCGGACGAGGACAGCGTCACCCGGAGGATCGCGCTCATGGTCATGGTGCCGTGGATGGAGAAGTTGCCGAAGCCGGCGAAGTTTCCCAGGCTGTAGGCGATCAGCCGGCCATGGTAGAACTGCAGGCCGCGCAGGACGTGCGGGCCGCTCGCGATCACCAGGCTGGCGCCGGCGTCGATCGCCATGTGCGCGAAGGCCTCCGGGTTGCCCCGGTCCTCGCCCAGGTAGATCTCCTCCCGGCCGGTCACGTGATCGGCGTCGGCCCCTTCCGCGCCGGCGTGCATATACACCACGACGATCCGCGCGGTCCGGGCGGCCTGCCGGATCAGCGCGCGGGCGGCGGGCAGGTCGAGCAGGCTCGCGGTATAGGCGTACGGCGCGAACGCCACGAACGCGACCGGGACCCCCTTGACGGTAACGCGGGTGATCTGGCCGGGCAGGCCGGTCTGGACCAGGCCGGCCGCATGAATGGACCGAACGGTCTGGGCCTCGCCCGCGGCACCGAAGTCGTGGAAGTGGTTGTTGGCGTCGTTCAGCACGGTGAAGCCCGCCCGCCTGAAGTACCGCGCGTACGACGGCGGGGTCCGGAAGGCGAAGCAGCTCGAGCCCGGCTTGCTCCCGCACTTGCCGGCCGTGGCCGTGGTGAGCGTGCCTTCCAGGTTGCCGAAGACGATCTGGGCGCCGTTCCTGAGCTCCCGCCGCACCGCCCGGAAGTACGTGCCCGGATCCGGCGGGAGATCCGGCGTGTTGCCGAGCATCATGTCGCCGACGGCGGTGAGGGTCACCAAGGCGCCGGCCGTCGACTTCCGCGGCAGCGCGGCCGCCCGCTGCGTCGCGGCGGCCCGCTGCGTCGCGGCGGTCGCCAGGGTGGCGGCCGGGCGGGCGGAGCCGGACGAGCCGGCCGAGTCGGCAGCGGGCGAGACCACCGTGCCGCCGGGCGGACTCCCGAAGGAGCAGGCGGAAACGACCAGCGCGACGGCCAGGCCGGTAAACGCCAGGAGCCCGCTGCGCCGCATGCGACCTAACTTAGCCCGGGACGGGGCTACCTGCGGGGACGTTGACCGGGATGGCGGCTGACAGGATGTCACCTTATGGTGGCATCCATCGACACGGAAGCGCTGCGGCGCAAGTACGCCGCGGAACGGGACAAGCGGCTCCGCCCGGACGGCAACGACCAGTACCTCCGGCTTACCGGTGAGCTCGCGCACTACCTGGACGATCCGTACACACCATGGACCGAACGGGCGGCCATGACCGATCACCGGACCGTGGTCTGCGTCGGCGGGGGGTTCGCCGGCCTGGTCACCGCGGCCCGGCTGCGGGAAGCAGGCGTCGACGTCAGGATCATCGAGAAGGGCGGCGGCTTCGGCGGGACCTGGTACTGGAACCGGTACCCGGGCGCGCAGTGCGACACGGCGTCCATGGTGTATATGCCGCTGCTGGAAGAGACCGGGCACATGCCGACGGAGAAGTACGTGCACGGCCCGGAGATCCTGGCTCACTGCCAGCGCATCGGCAGGCAGTTCGGCCTGTACGACGACGTGCTGTTCCACACCGAGGTGACGGCGCTGAGCTGGGACGAGGCCGGGGCGCGCTGGGTCATCGAGACCAGCCGGGGCGACCGGCTGACGGCCCGGTTCGTGGTGCTCGGCACCGGCCCGCTCAGCGTGCCGAAGCTGCCCGGGATCCCGGGGATCGGCACGTTCCGCGGTCACTCGTTCCACACCAGCCGGTGGGATTACGCCTACACCGGCGGTGACTGCTCCGGTGCGCCGATGGACAAGCTCGCGGACCAGCGGGTGGGCCTGATCGGGACCGGGGCCACCGCGGTCCAGTGCGTGCCGCACCTGGCTATCCAGGCCCGGGAGCTGTACGTCTTCCAGCGCACGCCGTCCTCGGTCGACACGCGGGGCAACCACCCGATCGACCCGGCCTGGTTCGCCGAGATCGCCACCCCGGGCTGGCAGCAGCGCTGGCTGGAGAACTTCACCGCCAACCAGGCCGGCGGCGCCGCGGACGAGGACCTGGTACAAGACGGCTGGACCGACATCGCCCGCCGGATCCGCGCCCGGATCGCCGCGCTGCCGCCGGAGTCGCTCAGCCCGGCGGCGATGCTCGCCGCCTACGAGGAGTCCGACTTCGAGAAGATGGAGGAGATCCGCGCCCGCGCCGATGCCATCGTGCGGGATCCGGTCACCGCGACCCGGTTGAAGGCCTGGTACCGCCAGCTGTGCAAGCGGCCCTGCTTCCACGACGAGTACCTGCAGGCCTTCAACCACCCGAACACCCACCTGGTCGACACGGACGGCAAGGGCGTCGCGCGGATCACCGCGGCCGGGGTGATCGTGGCCGGCCGGGAGTACGAGCTCGACTGCATCATCTACGGTTCCGGCTTCGAGGTCGGCACCCCGTACGCGCGGCGGGCCGGCTTCGAGGTGACCGGCCGGGACGGTTTCACCTTGTCGGAGCGCTGGGCTGACGGCATGCGCACGCTGCACGGCATCCACGTCCGCGGCTTCCCGAACCTGCTGTTCGTGCAGCCCGCGCAGGGCGCGAACCTGATCTCCAACGTGCCGCACAACATCGTCGACTCGGCCCGGACCATCGCGACCGTCGTCCGGCACGCAGCCGACGGCGGGTTCGGCACGGTCGAGCCGTCGGCCGACGCCGAGGCGGCGTGGGTCGAGTTGCTGCTGACGGGGCCGGGCAGCATGATCGGCGGACCGGACTGCACGCCGGGCTACTACAACAACGAGGGCCAGGACCCCGGCCAGTTCCTCGGCTACGGCTACCCCTACGGCCCCAGCGCCTACTTCGCCTACATCGACAAGTGGCGCGCCTGCGGCACCTTCGACGGCCTCGAGTTCCAGTAACACTCACCCCATCCGCACCACCGCCCTCGGGCGGGATTGTTGGTTTGCGGGGGAAGTTGCTGGTTTGAGGTGTCTGGTTCTGGGCAGTGGGTATCGCGGCACCGGTTGCGCATCGGTGTCGGGGCGTGTCCAGATCCGTGATGGCCAGACCGGGCTGGCCAGATCCGACATGGGAGTGGCGCCATGCGGCGGTTCCTGTTCCTGGTGACGATCGTTGCCGTCGTTTGCGCTACCGGGGCGACATCAGCCGGTGCCGCGCCCGGGGCCCGGGCAGTGCCGGTGCTGCCCGGGTCGCGGACGGCGGCCAGGCCCACGCTGTCGGTGAGCTCGCAGCTCGACGCGCGGCGGTACGCCGCGTCCGGGGACCGGGCCTACGAGCTCGGCACCGAGGACGGCCGGTATCCGGCCATGGGCTTCCACACCCGCGGTGAGATGGGCGGCATCTGGACGCCGCCGGTCAAGCTGCTCGACGGCATCTGGTTCGGCGTCAACGGCCAGTGGATCGGCCCGGCCGCGACGTTCACCTCGGGCTTCGGCTACGTGCACATGGCGCTGCCGTCGGCCGGCGGGGTCCAGCTGAGCCGCACGGACTTCGCGCCCGACGGCCGCCGGGCGGTGGAGATCGGGCTGACCCTGACGGCCGGGTCGCAGGCCGCGAACGTGAGCCTGAACGTCGACGCCCACTCCGAGCTGATGAGCGCCTACCCGTGGGGCTTCACCAAGCCCGACCAGACCACGTTCAACCTGCCCGACAAGGCGGCGTTTAACTCCAAGCAGCTCGTCTTCACCGACACCGGGACCCCGCCGGGCGCCAACGCGCCGACGCAGGACTACGCCGCGATCTTCGGCGCCACCGGCTTGACCCCGGCGGCGGGAAAGACCGGCCCGGACTTCCGCGGCCCGCAGGACCCGCCGGTGATCTGCCCGGTCGGCTCGGAGCCGGACAAGTTCCGCTGCGACGACACCGCGTACGGCCAGGGCGCGGGCGGCGAGCTGACCTACCCGGTCAGCGTGCCCGCGGGCGGCAGCCGGACGATCTGGTTCACCGTGGCAGGCTCCGACCAGGGCATGTCCGACGCCCAGGCGCAGTTCCAGGCGGCCAGCGCGGACCCGGCGGCCGAACTCGCCGCGAAGGTCGCCACCCGGCAGCGGCTGAACGGCCAGACGCGGGTGTCGCTGCCCGGCGACCCGGCCCTGGCTCAGTCGGTCACGTGGAGCAAGCAGGACCTGGCCGACCTGACCCAGCAGGCGGACAACCTGAAGATCCGCGACACCGAAGAGGGCACCCTCTACCCCGCGCCGCTGGCGACGGTGCCGAGCATCAGGTTCGAGGGCGCGGGCTTCCCCGACTACCCGTGGATGTTCGCCACCGACCAGGAGTACACGATGTTCGCGCTGCTCGCGGCCGGGCAGTTCGGCACGGCCGAGGACGGGCTGCGCTCGCTGGCCCGGGTGAGCGTCATCGCCAACCACGATTCGGGCAAGGTGGTGCACGAGACCGTCACCGACGGCTCGGTGTACTTCGGGCTGAACGACGAGCCCGGCGACGTGGACGAGACGGCCAAGTTCCCCGACGCCGTGGCCATGGTCTGGCGCTGGACCGGCGACAACGCCTTCCGGGACCAGATGTACGCGTTCACCAAGAAGAACATGCAGTACATGCTCGGCTTGATCAAGGGCGACGACCCGTGGCCGGCCGGGGCGGCCAACGTCGAGTCCAGCGTGCTCGGCCCGGACGCGGTCGACGCGGCGGTGTACACCATCCGCGGTTTCTATGACCTGGCCGACATGGCGGCGAGCAAGGGCGACACCGCGACGAAGCAGTGGGCCGACAGCCACGCCGCGGCCCTGGTGAAGAAGTTCTCGGCCGCCTGGTGGATGCCCGGCATCCCGCAGTTCGCCGACTCGCTCTCCGACGCGGGGAAGACCCAGCTGATGCAGCGCTGGTGGACCGGCGTCACCCCGATGGAGGCCCAGCTATACCCCGACGGGGTATCCCAGCCGGGCCTGGTCCCGCCGTCCGAGGCGCTGCCCGCGCTCAAGCTGCGCGAGACGTCGTGCTACTCGGGCACCTACGGCCTGTACGTGGAGGGCGGCCCCGGCTGCGACCCGGGCACCTACACCGGTCACACCCAGCAGGCCTATACGCTCAACACCGGCGTCATGGCGGTCGGCCTGGGCAACTACGGCCTGCTCGGCCCGGGCCAGCAGCAGCGCTACACCGACGACCTGGCCACGCTGCAGCTCGCTAGCGTGGCCGAGCAGCCGGGCGCGATGCCGGAGATCGGCCCGTCGCCCGACTTCGCCGCCAACGTCAGCCAGCCGTTCAACGAGCGGTCCTCGCTGAACCAGGCCTGGGGCACCTACGGCGTGCTCTGGCCGGTGGTGAACCAGCAGCTCGGCGTGGACCCGCAGCTCGGCGACGGCCTGCTCGAGGTGCTGCCGGACGTGCCGTCCGGCCAGTCGTCGGTGAGCGGGACCAACATCAGGGTCGGCGCCGGCTCCGTCGACGTGGCCGCCACGCACCACGGCAGCTCGTACACGACCACCGTCACCGCAGGCCTGGCGTGCACGCTGCACGTCGGCGCCACCCTGCCGGCCGGCGCGACGGTGCACCAGGTCACGCTGAACGGATCGGCGGCGCACTACACGGTCCGGGACACCAACGCGGGCCGCGAGGTCCTCGTGTCCACGCCGTGCCGGGGCCAGACCTGGCGGGTGCACGTGGTGGCCGGCTGAGCAGTCACCCGGACCGTTCGGGATCAATGTTTTCGACCGTGCCGTTCAGCCGCGCTCGTTCGGCGGCGAAGACGGCGAGGTGGCTGGCCAGCGACTCGCGCGGCCCGGAGGAGATCAGCGCGCGGTTCCCGGTGGCGACGGCGGCGGTGAACGCGTCCATCAGGCCCGCGTCGCCGCCGCCGTGCCCGCCGGCGGCGCTCATCCCGCCCGCGGCCGCCGGGGTGACCGTCCGCTCGGCGCGGGTGAGGAAGTCGTAGACGCGGATGGTCTCGCCGTCGCCGGCCAGTTCGGCCCGGGTGCCGAACAGCCGGGTGCGGCGGTGGCCGGCCTCGGTGAACGCGGTCATGGTGAAGGTGCCCGTGGTGATGGCGCCCGTGGTCGCGCCGGGAAACTCCAGCGCGACGACCTGGTGGTCGACGACGTCGTTGTCGCAGGCGTAGACGCACCGGCCGTACGGCCCGGCGACCAGGGCCTCGTCCAGGGCTTCGGGAGAGAAGTCGTCGATGACGACGCTCAGCGGCCAGCCGCGCGCGCCCCGGTCGAGCAGGCCGTGGTAGAGCCGCGGCGCCGAATAGGGGCAGTCCGGTTCGACCGGGCAGGCCACGCACTGGTCCGCGGCGCCGGGCGGCCGGTTCGCGGCGGTGAAATGGGTCAGGCTGCCGAAGCTCGAGACCCGCAGCGGCGCCCGGCCCAGGATGTACTGCAGCCAGTCCAGGTCGTGGCAGGACTTGGCCATCAACATGGAGGTGGCCAGGTCGCTGCGCCGCCAGTTGCCGCGGACGTAGGAATGGGCCTGGTGCCAGAAGCCGACCGGCTCCAGGTGCTGGACGCTCATGATGTCGCCGAGCTGGCCGGAGTCGGCGATCTGCTTGACCGCACGCGTGTACGGCGTGTAGCGCATCACGTGGCCGACGGCGAGCATGACGCCGGCCTTCTCCACGGCGGCCACGATCCGCCGGCACCCCGCCTCGTCCGGCGCCATCGGCTTTTCCAGCAAGATGTGGTAGCCGAGCGCGGCGAACGCCTCGGCCGGGTCGGCGTGCATCCGGTCCTGCGTGCAGATCAGCACCGCGTCGGCCAGCCTGGCGCGGCCAGCCAGCTCGGTCCAGTCGGTGACCGCGTTCGCGGGTGTTATGCCGTGCTCGGCGGCGAGACGGGCGCGGCGGACCGGACTGGGTTCGGCGACCGCGACGACGGTGGAGCGTTCGGGGTGGCGCCGGGCCCACCGGGCGTACCCGGTGCCGCGCTGGCCTGCCCCGACGACGATCAGAGAAACCGGTGCCATAGGGATGATCTTCCCGTACGGACCGGTGGCCAAGTACCTCGCTTTTGTGTTCTAATGGTTGACACGGGTCGAACACGTGATCTAGGTCACTGACCACCGCCGGGTCGGGGCCAGTCCGGAGTACCCGGGTCAGGCCACGTGTCAGGGGTGATCACGACGAAGAATGAATTCGAAAACTTTATCGATAACGATGACGAGTGGTTCTCGGGCATAGAACTCAAGGTCCTGGACCTGGAGAAAGAGCTTACCGAGTGGCGGGAGTCGCGGACCCGCGAGTTCACCGAGGCTCCGCCGCGCCGGGACATGCTGCGCGCCAGGGGAAACGCCGGGCACACCCGGCCCGGCCCGGCGAGAAAGCCGCGCAAGCCCTCCGACCGGGCCCAGGTGCTCATCGAACGGGGGCGGCGCCCGGCCCGGCGGCCCCGTTCGGGCCGCGGCCGCACGATCGCCATCGGGGTGGCGGCCGGCCTCGTGATGCTCGTCATCGGCGCGATGATCGTGCTCAGGAAGGGCCCGTCGTGGCCGCCCAGCGTGGCCACCGTGACCAGCCAGATCACCACCGCGTGCCGGAACCCGAACGTCATGTCCGAGCCGGGCCAGGTCAACTTCGCCTGTGACACCGACACGAGCCAGATCCTCTGGGTGTTCGCGTTGCTGACGAGCAACAACGATCCCGGCTATGCCGACGCCAAGACCGGCAGGAAGGGGCTCGAGCCGATCACCGCGGCCCAGGGGGGCCAGATCGCGTGGTCGCTGAACCTGCATCATCCCTACAACCCGCTCAACCCGGCCGACAGCCTGGCCGTGGCGGCGCGCGCCATCAACAACATCATCGGCGGGGCCACGCTGACCGGCGCCAACGGCAAGCCGGTGGTCCAGCCGGGCCTGGAGAGCAAGCCGGAGAACTGCGCCAGGTACACCGGGTCGCCGGCCATCGTCTCGCGGGCCGGGTTCCCCAGCCGGTGCGCCAGCCCGGTGACCACCCGGGAGGGGCAGGCGGCGCTCGTCGCCGATGTGTACCGGCAGTGGATGCCCGGCGCCAGCCCGGTCGCCGCGCAGAACGCGAGCGTGCTGTTCCAGGACTCAGGTAACCCCGGCGACCCGCAGGTGCAGGCCATCCTCAAGACCCTGCCGGACCACGGGGGGTAACGACGAAGCCGACGTGGCAGCGGGCGACCGCGCTGGTGAGCCTGTCCACCTGCGGGACGGTCACCGGCTTCACCGTCGCGCACGGCACGGTCGCCGACATGACGTCACCGGCCGGCATGCCGGCCCACCTGCTGGCCCTGGACCAGCCGGCCGCATCATCCTCCTCCGGGGACAGCGCGCTGCGATCGGCGATCGTCAGCGTGGCCAGGCACTACCTGCAGCTGGCCCGGACCAGGACGCCGGCCGAGATGGAGTCGCTGATCTGGCAGGTCAGCAGCCTAGACGGGGCCGATCACGGGCAGTCGTGCGCGGCCTTCGCTAGCCTCACGCTGGCACTCGGCGCCCAGGCGGCGGGCCAGCAGAGCTGGGTGACCGGGGGCGGCTCCTATCCGTGGCCGCTGCACCGGTGGGCCGACGTCCGGGTCCAGCCCAACCCGGCGTCGCCGGACGTGGAGTCGATGCTCGCCGATGCGCAGGCGCATCACCGCTGGCACCCGCTGGGCGACGGCTACCGGCCGCAGCCGGGAGACTGGGTGCTGTTCGACGGGCACGTCGAGGTGGTCACCAGGTCGGCCGGCGCCGCCCTGTACACCGTGGGCGGCGACTCGCTGCCGGACCTGACCGTGAACGCGCACAGGTTCCCGGCTCCGTTCGGCGCCGTGGGGGTGCTCGGCTTCGTCAACAACGGCGACCTGGGGCGCCTGGCGGACCGGCCCGCTGAGGCCGGTACGCAGGTTGGGGCCGATACGCGGGCCGGTTCGCAGGCTGGCGGGAACGCGGCGATCCCGGGAGTGCTCGCGGACACGCCGCACGACGCGGCCGCCAGGCCGCACGACGCGGCCGCCGGGCCGCACGACGCGGCCGCCGGGCCGCACGATCCGGCTTACCGCAGGCACGATCAGCAGCCGGCGGACGTGCCGGAGACAGTGGCCCAGCAGGCGTTCATCAGCCTGGTGGCGCCGGGGGCGATCGCGGCGCAGCAGCGGTACGGCATCCCGGCCGCGGTGACGATCGCGCAGGCCATCGACGAATCGGGCTGGGGACGCAGCGTGCTCGCGACGGCGGACCACAACCTGTTCGGAATCAAGGGGGCGGGGCCGGCCGGCCGTGACATGCTGCCGACGCGGGAGCACGAGAACGGCGTGTGGGTCACCCGCACCGCCCCGTTCCGGGTGTACCGCAACATCGCGGAGAGCATCGAGGATCACGGCCGGCTGCTGGCCACGGACCCGGCCTACCGGCCCGCCATGGCCAGCCGCGGGCGGCCGGACGCGTTCGCGACGGCCCTGACCGGCGTTTACGCCACCGATCCCGGCTACGGCTCCAGCCTGATCGCACTGATGCGGCTGTACAACCTCTACCGCTACGACACCGCGACGGCGCCTGCCGCCCCGCCGGGGGGCACGTCCGCCGCCCCGCCGACGGGCGCGTCCGCCGGGCCTCGGGTCGCGGGCCGGCAGGCCGTGGTGCCGGGTATCCCTGACACGGCGGGATCGGCCGGCCGGGACGGCATTCCGGGGGTGGCCGGCGCACTGGCGGTCGGCGCGGTGCGGGCGCGCCCGGGCCGAAGCGGGCGGCAGGGAGAGCGGCCGGCCCGAAGCGGGAAGCGCGGGGAGCCGCCGGGAATTGGGGAGCGGCCGGCCCGGAGCGGGGAGCGGCCGGAGGCGCGGATCGCGCCGCGGGGTCCGGTGCCGACGACGCGCCGCTACGTCGCGCGGATTCCGTACCCGGTCGCCGCTGACTTCGCGGCGACGGCCAAGGGACCGTTGAACCGGGCACAGCCGCTGTACCAGGACGTGGCCGACCGGACCGGGATCGGATGGGAGCTGCTGGCGGCGTGCGACTGGATGCAGTGCCAGGCGCGGTCGCGCTACTCACCGGTGCACGGCGAGAAGCTGGGCACGGTCAATCCCGACGGTACCGTGTTCCGGACCAGGTCAGCGGCCTTGGCGCAGTGCGCCAGCGAGCTGGTCGAACTGGCCGGCGCCGTCTACCAGATCGGCCTGCCAGCCGGGCGGGCCCTCTCGGTGCGGGAGCTGGCCAACGTGTTCGCCGCGTTCCGGTGGGGCGGGCTGCTCCGCTCGCACGGGATTTCGGCCATGGAGTTCCCGTACTCGGTGGCGGGCCTGACCGCCCAGCACCTGAAGATGCGCTGGCCCGACATTGACGAACCGTATGCGCCGGACAGACCAGGCACACGGTTCCGGATGCCCTTCGGTGCGGTTCCCGTCGTGCTCAGCCTCGGTTACCGCGCCGTGGCCTAGGCCAGGGCAGGGTTGACCTGGCCGGCGGCCAGCAGCGGGGCACCGTGGCCCAGTCCGGGCAGCTCGGTGTGGCGGCAGCCGGGAATGCGCCTGGCGGCCTCACGCACGGCCCGCGGCGGGAACCAGCAGTCGTGCTCGAACGCCATGGGCAGGCAGGGGGACGTGATCTGGCTGAGCCGGTCCAGCTGGCCGTCCTCTAGCCAGGCGAGATCGGCCTGGTACTGGCCGAGCCGCCCGGGGTTGGTCCATGGTTCGGCGGCCTGGCGGCGTGGGCTCGCCACCCGGTTCATACTGCATGGATGTCGTACTGCATGGATGTCCCAGCCATGCACCTGGGGCGCGTAAGAAAATAACCCCATGCCGTTTCGGCCATGGGGCCCCGCATCAGGTGCCCCAACCGTCACGGCGCCCATGATCGGGTGTCAGAAAACCCCTGATGGGGGGTGTTTTGACCCCCAATGACACGATCCGGGTGCCGCGGCCCCGCAGATCAGGTCGACGGATTATTGGGCGACGCGTTCCTGGAACAGCTACGCGGCATCCATGTCGTATCAGCGGTCCAGCGCGCACGTACCACACGTCACGCAGCTTTCTAGGAACGCGGCGGCATCAGAAGTAACGGGACGGGCAGGCGCCGCCTCCCACGATCTGCTCAAGCTACGTGGAATGGGTCAGGGACTCGATGATGTGGCCTGCGATGGGTCAGGGACTCCCACCGGATCCGGGTGCTGCGGGATCAAGGTACGGGTCAAGGTATGGCGCGGGCGGCAACGGGCGTCTTACGCTTAGTCGCCTACCAGGCTGAAAGGGCTGACGGCAGTGACGGATGACATGCGGGCCTTCCCGGCCTTGCCGGGGAGCTTGCCGAAGATCGACACCAGCCTGGCGAACGTGGCGCGAGCCTGGAACTACATGGTGGGCGGCAAGGACAACTTCGAGGCCGACCGCGAGGCGGCGCGGCAGCTCATGGAGGTGGCGCCGGTAATCCGCATCGCCGCTCCGGCCTCGCGCGCCTTCCTTGGCCGTGCCGTGCGATACCTCGCGGCCGAGGCCGGGATCCGGCAGTTCCTCGATATCGGCACCGGGCTGCCGACGGCGGGCAACACGCACGAGATCGCGCAGGCCGTCGCCCCGGAGTGCCGCGTCGTCTACGTGGACAACGACCCGGTCGTGCTGGTGCACGCCCGGGCGCTGCTGACCTCCGACCCGGCGGGCGCCACCAGCTACATCGACGCGGACGCCAGGGACCCGGACACGATCGTCAGCCAGGCGGGGGCGACGTTAGATTTCGCCGAGCCGGTCGCGATCATGATGGTGGACCTGCTGAACTTCATCGACGACGAGGCGGCCGCCGCGATCCTGCCAAGGCTGACCGCCGCCGTGGTGCCCGGCAGTTACCTGGCGATCATGCACCCGGCCAGCGACCTGGACCCGGCCCTGCTCGAAGCCGGGCGGCGCTGGAATCAGCTCGCCGCCCAGCCGGTCAGGCTGCGCTCCCGCGCGGACATGACCGGCTTCCTGGCCGGTCTTGAACTGGTGGAGCCGGGCCTGGTGACGGTGCCCGAGTGGCGGCCGGAGGCGGGCGCGCCACGGGCGGCGCAGGTGATCCCGCTCTACGCTGTGGTGGCCAGGAAGCCGTGACCAGGGGGCCACGTCCGGTCAGGCGCGTCCGTCAGCCGCGTCCGGTCAGGCGCGTCCGGTCAGCGGGAGGCTGCGTTCAGCAGCGCGGTGCGGATCGCCGTGACGGCGTCCTGCAGGCCGGCCTGAGTGCTGATGGACTGCGTCCAGCCCCGCTGGAGAATCTCCTCGCGGGGTACGCGGCCCTGGTCGAGGGACTCCTTCCTGGCCACGCGTTCCCCTTCTCCTGCCGAAGCTCACACGGTATGCCGCGCGGCCGCGAGTCCTGATCTCGCGGCTGCGAGGCGGCACCTCGCGCCCACCGGTTAGCGGCCGGGACCAGCCCGGCCGGGCAGCAGGAGGCACGACATGAGCACGATGCAGCAGGCGCCGCCGGCCGAGCCGGGTGCCGTCCCGGACGCGCAGGACATGAGCGCGGCGGTCGAGGAGCAGATGGGCAAGATCGTGACCGAGCTGGGGGCGGCGCTAGGGGTGCTGCTCACCTCGCTCGGGACCCGGAGCGGACTGTGGGCCGCGCTGGCCGGGGCCGGGCCGCTGACCACCGCCGAGGTGGCCGCGAAGGTGAGCGTGGAGCCGTCGCTGGTGCGGGAGTGGCTGCGCGCCCAGGCGGCCGGCGGGTACCTGGACTACGACCCGGCGACTGGAACGTTCACCCTGCCCGACGCGGTCGCCGCCGCCATCTGCCACGGCCCCGGCGGCGCGCTCGTCGACGCGGCGGCCACGATGTTCTCCTCGATGGGCGAGGGCTTCGCCGCGTTCAGCGAGGCGTTCAGCACCGGGCAGGGATTCGGCTGGCACCAGCGCACCGCCGCCCACTGGCACGGTACCGACGCCTTTACCAGGGTCGCCCTGCCCGCTGGGCTGATCGCGGCCGCGATCGGCGAGATGGCCGGCGTGGCGGCGGCCCTCGCCGCCGGCGGCTCGGTCGCGGACGTCGGCTGCGGGTACGGCACGCCGACGATGGCCATCGCCGATATGTTCCCCGCGGCACGGGTCCTCGGCATCGACTATCACGACGCCTCGATCGCCCACTGTCGCGCCGAGGCCGCCCGCCGCGGCGCCGGCACCGTGCGGTTCGAGGTCGCGCCCGCGGCCGGCCTGCCCGGCCAGGGCTACGACCTGATCACCTTCTTCGACTCCCTGCACGACATCGGCGACCCGCTCGGTGCGCTGACCCGGGCCCGGGAGGCGCTGGCCCCGGCCGGAGCGGTGCTCCTGGTCGAGCCGATGGGAGCCGACGACGTCGAGGACAACCTCAACCCGGCCGGGCGCATGTTCTACGCCGTATCGACCCTGGCCTGCACGCCGAACGCGGTGTCCCAGAAAACCGCCGCGTCATCCGAGCCGCTCGGCCTGGCCGGTCAGCAGCGGCTGCGGGCCGTGGCGGCCGACGCCGGGTTCGGCCGCGTCCGCACGCTCGATGTCCCGGCCCCGATGAACCTGGTGTTGGAACTGCGACCCTGACCAGCCATGATGAAGCCATGAGTCGAGCCAGCCGGCTCATCGGCCGGGAGTCCGCACTGGCCGCCGCCAGTTCGGTAGTCGACGATGCCCGCCGCGGCGCCGGGCAGTTCCTGATGATCAGCGGCGAGGCCGGCATCGGCAAGACGGCGATGCTGGCCGCGCTGATCGGCCAGGCCGGGCCGACTCCCCTCGTCCTGCGCGGGTTCTGCTGGGAGGGCGACGGTGCGCCACCGTACTGGCCCTGGTCACAGGTGCTGCGGGCCAGCGGCCTGCCGGCGGCCGAGCTCGGCGAGGCGGGCTGGCTGCTGCAGTCCGGCCCCGGCGCGGCGGAGCCGGCTCGCGCCGCCGCGGGGCCGGCGAGCGCCGCCGCGGCGGCCGACGCCCAGTTCCGCTTGTTCGAGGCGGTGTCGCGGTGCCTGGGCCGCCTGGCCGCGGGGCGGCCCGTGCTCGTCGTCCTCGACGACCTGCACTGGGCCGACGAGCCGTCGCTGCGGCTGCTGAGGTTCCTGGCCCGCGCCCTGACGGCGCGAGCCGTGCTGCTGCTTGGCGCGTACCGCGACACCGAGGCGTCCGGACTGCTGCGCGAGGTCGCCGGCCAGGCCCAGCAGCTCGTCCTCACCGGCCTCACGCCGGACGACGTCGGGGCGCTGGCCGAGGCGCTGGCCGGGACGAGCCTTCCGGCCGAGGTCACCGCCGGGCTGTGGCAGCGCAGCGGCGGCAACCCGTTCTTCGTCAGGGAGCTGACCCGGTTGCTGGCCGCCCAGGGCTCGTGGCACCAGCCCGCCCAGATCCCGGCCAGCGTCGCGGAGACGCTGCGGCGCAGGCTGGCCCGGCTGTCCACGGAATGCGTCCGGCTGCTGGAGCGGGCGGCCGTGGCCGGCCGCGACATAGACGTCAGCCTGCTGGTACACGGCGTCGCACCCGGCCAGGAGCTCGCGGTGCCGGTCCTGCTCGACGAGGCCCGTCAGGCTGGCGTCATCACGGGCACCGCACCGCCGGCATTTACCCACGACCTGTACCGCGAGGCCATCCTCGCCGGGCTGAACAGCACGGCCAGGGCCGGGATCAACCTGTCCGTCGCCCGGGCGCTGCAGGCGCGGCCGGAGCCTGCCGCGCGGATCGCGGCGCATCTGCTGGCGGCGGGCCCGCAGGCCCGGCCGGACGCGCTGGAGTACTCGCTGCTGGCGGCGCGGGAGGCCACCGCGCGCCTCGGACACGAGGACGCCTGCGCGCACTACCTGCGGGCGCTGGACATCTACTCCGCGCCCGGCGCCGCCAGCGCCGAACGGGTGGGCATCCTGCTCGAGCTCGCCGCGTCACACGAGCGCGCCGGGCAGCCCGATCAGGCCGCGCGGCGCTTCCGTCAGGCGGCGGACGCCAGCCGGGCGGCCGGGAACCCGGTCGGGCTGGCGCGGGCGGCGCTGGGCATCCAGGCCCTCGGGCACAGGTCGGGGGCGCAGAACACCGAACTGCTCGACCTGCTCCGCGAGGCCTCGCGGCGGCTGGAAGCGGCGGGCGGCCCGCTGGCCCTGCAGTCCCGGGTTCTCGCGGCACAGGCCCGCGCACTCCGGCACGGACCGGACGCGGTACCCGGCGCCGAGGTCGGCCAGGCCGCCGACCGCGCCGTACGGCTGGCGGCCGCCGCGAACGACGCGAGCGCCCTGGCCACCGCCAAGCTGGCGGTGCACGACGCGATGTGGGTCCCGGGGACCGCGGCCCGCAGGCTGACCGTCATCGCCGGGATGCTCGATGCGGCCCGGGCGAGCGGCGACGACGATCTCGTGGCCGAGGCGCACCTGCTGCGCGCCGCGGCGCTGCTGGAACTCGGCGACCCGGAAGGCCGGGACGCGCTGCTCAGCTACATCACCCTGGCCGGCAACCTGGGGCACGCCAGGGGGCGCTGGGCCGCGCTGACCCGGCAGGCCACGTTCGCTCAGCTGGCCGGCCGGGCCGCGGAGTCGGCGCGGCTGAGTGAGCAGGCGCTGGAGCTCGGCCTGGCCATCGGCGAGCCGGACGCCGTCGGCTGCTTCTGCACCTCCCGCACGGCGCTGACCGCCCTGGGGGTGGACGGGCCGTCGATCGAGATGGACGCGGCCGACCCGCTGTGGCCGATGTTCCCGGTCTTCCGGGCCTGGCCCTTCGCCGCCCGTGGCGAGGCCGCCGCGGCGGCCGCGGCGCTCGGCGACTTCAGCGTGCTCGACATCACCACGTGGACGGGCCTGGAATCGCTCGCCGCGGCGGCCGTCGTGTTCGCGGCCGCGGGCTCGGACGCCCAGCGGCGGTGGGTATACGAACGGCTGCGCCCGCACGCCGGAACCCACGTGGTCGTGGGTGGCTGCGCGTCCTACCACGCCGCCGTCGACCACCACCTCGGCGCACTCGCGGCCTCGCTCGGCGACATCGCCGCCGCCGAGGCGCACTTCCGGGCCGCCCTGGCCATGCACGAAAGGCTGGGAGCCGCCGGGTGGGCCCGCCTGTCGGAGCAGGCCCTGGCCGGGCTCCAGGTCGCGGCGCCGGATCGGGCGGCGAACGAGCTGCGGCTGGAGCACGGCGTGCGGCTGCTCTGCTTCGGGGGAAGGCAGGTCAGGCTGCCCGACTCCAAGGGCCTGGCCGACATCGCGGCCCTGGTCCGGGCCGGCGGCGCCGACGTGCACGTCCTCACCCTGGTCGGGCACCACCTCGCCCGGATGGGCGCCGACCCGGTGCTCGATCGCCAGGCCAAGGCCGCGTACAAGGCGCGGCTGGCCGGCCTGGCCGCGGATATCGAGGACGCCGAGGCCGCGGGTAGCGACGGGCGAGCCGAGGCGCTGCGCTCCGAACGTGACGCGCTGATCCGCGAGCTGGCCGCGGCCGCCGGGCTGGGCCACCGGGATCGCAGGCTGGGCGACGAGGCCGAACGGGCGCGCAAGACCGTCAGCGCCCGCGTGCGGGACGCCCTGGCCAAGATCGGGCAGGTCCACCCCGAACTGGCCAGCCACCTGCGCGGATCGCTGCGGATGGGAACCCGGTGTTCCTACTCGCCCGCCGAACCCACCCGGTGGACGGTGAGCTGAGCTGGAGCGTGAAAAAGCCGACCGCGTGGTGCTCTTGAGCAGGCTCCGTCGGCTCCGGCTGTGGCCCGAACGTAAGCTGGCTAATCCGGGAGGCCTCATGTCTTTTGACACGCTCATCGCCAGCACCCGCAAGGCCATCACCGACGACGCCGCGAAGGCGCGCGTGGTGTTCACCGCGCAAGGGACGCTGGTCGGGGTCACCGAGGTGGATATCAGGACGGGCGCGCACAGCTTCAAGGCGGACGAGCCCCGCTCGATGGGCGGCGCCGGCGCCGCCGCGAACCCGGTGCAGTACGCGCTGGCGTCGCTCGGATCCTGCCAGGCGATTACGTACCGGCTCTGGGCCGCGCAGCTCGGCGTCACACTGGACTCGATTACCGTGCGGGTCGAAGGCGACCTGGACCTGCGCGGCTTCTTCGGTGTCGACGACGGGGTACGGCCGGGCCTTTCGGCGGTTCGCGTCGAGGTGACCGTGGCCGGCCCGGAAAGCGAGGAGCGCTATGCCGAACTGGCCGCCGCCGTGGACGCGCACTGCCCGGTCCTTGACCTGTTCCAGAACCCGGTCCCGGTGTCCCGCGCGCTCCACCTCGCCGACCCCACCGGGAACCCGGCGTAATACTGGTCATGACGAGCAGGACCAGCGTGCCCTGACGAGGCCCGGCGTCTGGCGCTCCCCCGGAGGGAGGTAAGGCCCATGAGCGTCCCTGCGGTGCATGAGTATGGTCCGTACACTCTCTACGATCTTGACGCGCTGCCGGAGGACGGCAAGCGCTACGAGCTCGCCGATGGGTGGTTGACCGAACTGTCCCCGGGCCCCTGGCACGATCATGCAGCCGACCGGCTCAAGGACATCTTCAAGGACGCGGCCCGAAGCCAAGATCACCATCCTCACGCTCCGCGGCGAGGAGTACGCCCTCGAGGTCGAGATACGGGCCGGGCACACGCTGGCAGTCAGCCAGCCGTTCGCCCTCAGACTCGACCCGGTCTCCTTCACCGAGTTCGGGTAAGGCGGCCGCTCACAGGCCCTCAGCGGCGCCTGCTCGGGTCAGCCAGCAGGAGCAGGCCGCGCAGGCAGGCGTCCAGGGCCAGCCCGAGGATCGCGATCATGATGATGCCTGAGAACACCAGGGCTGTGTTCAGGTAGTCGCCCGCTTGCATGATCAGGTAGCCGAGCCCGCTCGTCGCCGCGATCAGTTCGGCGGCGACGATGCTGGTCCAGGCGCCCGCCATGGAGATCCGCATCCCGGTGAGGATGCCGGGCAGCGCGGACCGGATCTGCACCCGCACCATGGTGTAGCGGGGCGACGCGCCCAGCGTCCGCGCGCACAGCCGCAGGTCCTCCGGCACCTCGTCGAGCGCGGCGACCGTGGTGACCGCCATGATCGGGACCACCCCGATCAAGATGAGGACTTCTTTAGGCATCTCGCCGATGCCGAGCCAGATGATGAACAGCGGGATGAACGCGAGCGGCGGCAGCGGCCTGAGCACCTCGATGACCGGGTCGATCGCGTGCCGGATGACCCGGCTGGCGGACATGCCCGCGCCCAGCGCGACCCCGATCACGTTGCCGGCGGCGAAGCCGATCAGGATCCGGCGCAGGCTGGTCAGCGCGTCGTACCACAGCGGCTTGCCCTGAGCCGGGTAGGGCCGGCCGAAGTAGTGTGCGAAGCTGGCCGCGGTCTGGGACACCGACGGCAGGAAGACCGGGTCGTTGATCAGCATGGCGATCAGCTGCCAGAGCAGCACCAGGACGGCCAGGCCCAGCGCGCCGGTACCCAGACGCCGGGTCCGGGCCCGGCGCCGGGCCCGCCGGTAGGCGGCCAGGTCGGCACGCTCGTCTTCGTCCGCGGCGAGAGCGAGGCCGGCCTCGTCCGCGGGCTCGGTCAGCAGCTGCTCCTCGGCTGGCAGAGTGCTCCACAGGGACATAAATCAGCTCCTCAGCGCGGCGCGGATCCGGCGCTTGACGGCCAGGAACGCCTCGGTGTCGGTGTCGAGGGCGTGCCGGGGCCGGCCCAGCGGGATATCGATGATCTCGCCGATGCCGGGCGGCCGGCCGCCCATCACGGCCACCCGGTCGCCGAGCATGATGGCCTCCTCGATGTCGTGGGTGACGAAGATGATCGTGATCCGGTGCTGCTCCCAGATGTCCAGCAGGAACTCGTGCGCCCGCTCCCGGGTGATGGCGTCCAGGGCGCCGAACGGCTCGTCCATCAGCAGCAGCGACGGCCGGGAGGCCAGCGCGCGGGCGAATGCCGCCCGGTGCCGCATGCCGCCCGACAGCTCGTGCGGGAACGCGTCGCCGAACCCGCCCAGGCCGACCCGTTCCAGCAGCGCAGCGGCCTCCTCGTCGAGTTCGGGGTCGTCGCGCTCGTGCTGCCCGGCGGCCCGCTGCGCCCGCGGGCCGAACAGGATGTTGTCCCTGGTGGTGAGCCAGCCGAACAGCATCGGCGTCTGGAACAGCATGCCCCGGTCGGGGGACGGCCCGGTGACCGGCCGTTCCCCCACCGTGACGGTTCCCTCGTCGGCGGCCAGCGCGCCGGCGACGATCCGCAGCAGCGTCGACTTGCCGCAGCCGGACGGCCCGAGCAGGCAGGCCAGCTCGCCAGGCCGGACCCGCAGGCTGGCCCGGGACAGCGCCACCGTCCGCCGCCCGCCCCGGCGGAAGGTCTTGCCGACCGAGTCGACCACGACCTCGGCACCGGGGGCGCTCGTCAGGTGCAGCGCCCCCGCCATGTCAGCGGCCGTCCCTCTAGCTGGAGCAGCCACCGGCCAGCGCCTTCTTGATGAACGTGATGTCGACGTGCCGGGCGATCTGCGCCGCCGACGGCGCCGAGCTCAGCCGTCCCTGGTCGACGAGGAACTTGCCCGTCTGCACGTAGGCCCGCACGATGCGGCTGCCGGGATCGTGCAGCGCGGAGCCGAGCCAGTACAGCTGGTCGCCGGGCAGGATGAACGGGTAGTCCCTGGTGGCCGCGACGATCTGGTCGCCGGGCACCCCCTGCACCGCCGAGCTCGCCGCCAGGTACTTCGCCGCCTGCGGCCCGGTCATGTCGCGGCTGCCCTGCAGCTCGGCGCACACGTAGGCCTGTACCAGCGCCGGGTTGGTCTTGACCAGGCTGGACGCGACCGCGATCACGTTGAGGCCGGGGACGCCGAGCTTGGCGATCTGCTGGGCGCTGACCAGCGAGTGGTAGCCCTTGGCCAGGAGCTTGGTCGCCGGGCTGCCGTAGACGTAGGCGGCGTCGACCGCCCCGGACAGCGCGGCCGCGCCCGCCGCGGTCTCGTCGGAGAACGGCACGACCTTCACCTTGCCGGTCAGGTGCTGCAACGCGAGGTAGCCCAGCAGCTCGTAGTCCTCGGAGGAGCCGACCAGCACGGCGACGGACTTGCCGGCCAGCTGCGCGGGCGACGTCACCGAGGCGGGCACGAGCAGCTGATCGTCGTCGAAGCCCCAGCCCATGACCACGGTCACGCCGGTGCCGTTGCCGATGGCCTCGGTGGCGGGAGGATTGCCGACCCCGCTGATGGCCTGGACCGCGCCGCTCTTCATCTCGGCGATCGCGGTCACGCCCGCCTCGAACGGCACGTAGTGCAGGTGCGCGGGGATCAGCTTGGCCAGCGAGGGCTGGCTCTCGATGATGCTGTCCGGGCTGGCCACCGAGCCCTGGCTGACCGAGATGGTGAAACCGGGCAGCGTAGCCGATCCTGAGCTGCCGCCGGTAGTGGCCCAGACGACCACTCCGACGATCACGGCCAGGACCAGCGCGGCCGCCCCGTAGATCCGCCGGCGCCTGCGCCGGTAGACCGGAAGACCCTTCCTGGCCGGGGTGCTGGTTTGCGCTGAGGTGCTCATGATGTCCCGCCCTTCAGTGATCCGCGCCGCCGGCGTAGTAGGCCGAGGCGTCGCCCTTGACCGCGGCGCTGGGGCGGCCGTCCACCCCGACCGGCACCGGCCCGGCCACGGTGACGCGCTCGCCGCGCCGGTGCGCCGCGCCGTAGTCCGCGATCGCGTAGTGCTGGGTGGCGCGGTTGTCCCAGATGGCCAGGTCGCCCTCGCGCCAGCGCCAGCGGACCGTGTTCTCGGGCCGGGTGATGTAGTCCTGCAGCAGCCGGATCAGGTCCCGCGACGCCGGCGGGGTGAACCCGAGCACGGTGCGGGCGAAGCCGCCGAGCACGAGCGACCGTTCGCTGGTCTCCGGGTGCACCCGCACCAGCGGGTGCTCGGTCTCGTAGACGGTGGAGACGAACTCCTCGTGCGCTGCCGCCAGGGCCGGGTCGACCCGCTCGCCCCGGTTGAAGGTGCGGGCGTAGTCGAAGTCGTTGGTGTGCAGGACCCGGAGCCGGTCGGCCAGGTCACGCAGTTCCGGCGGCAGGCTCTGGTACGCGGAGACGGTGCTGGCCCACAGCGTGTCGCCGCCGACCGGCGGGATCACCATGGCGTGCAGCAGGGTGAACGCGGGCGGCCGGTCGACGAAGGTGACGTCGGTGTGCCAGTAGTTGACCTTGCCGCCCTTGAGCGAGTCGATCTCCTCCAGCAGCGGCTGACCAGGCGGCGAGGCCAGCGTGGGGTGGCCCAGGGTCAGCGGGCCGAGCCGCTCGGCGAACGCGACCTGCCTGCGGTAGTTAAGGCTCTGGCCGCGCAGGAACACCACCTTGTGGTCCAGGAGGGCCTGGCGGATCTTGGCGATCGCCTCGTCGCTCAGCGGCGTGCCGGCGTCTGCGCCGGTGATCTCGGCACCGATCCGGCCGGCCAGCCTGGTGACTGCGACGCGCGTGGTCGCGGTGAGGGTTTCGGGCATGACGAAAGTGCCTTTCAGCTCTTGGAACTGGGACGTGAATAAGGATCAGAGCGCATATCCGGGCGGGTTCGCCGGTGCGGGAAGGGCGTCCGGAGGGTCAGCGGGCGCGACAGCCCGAGCTGATGATCGTGAGGAAGTCGACGTGGCGTCGCCGGGTGCCCAGGTAGCTCGCCATATCCCCGAGCATCGCAACAGACGCCTCGCTAGTCAAGTTTTCCAACCTAAAAAGTAGGAATCTCATCCGTTGCGGCACCTCGGATCGCGGTGACACAGCCGCCCGATGGCGAGGCGTGAAAAACGGACCGTTCGGTAGAAGACCTTGACTCCCGAACGGCCTGGGTATCAGCGGCCCTGAGCCACGTCCATCTCGTCTCCATCGCCGCTGCGCCGTAGTTGCACGTGTCACGGCGATGGTGAGAACGAAGCCAGCCGCCGAGACAAAGGAAGACCAGCACCATGACCGATACGGTCAGCGGCAGTTACTTCGCTTCCCTGGCGAGGGCCAGGTACCTGCAGCTCACCACGTTCAAGCGGAAGGGAGCCCCGGTGTCCGCCCCCGTGCCGGGGATCGTCGACGGCGACCGGGCCTACTTCGGTGCCTCGAGCCGGTCGGGCACGGTCAGGCGTCTGCAGCACACCGACGGGGTGCAGGTAGCGCCGTGCCGCGCACTGGGCCTGGTGACCTACGGGCCGCCGCTCGACGCGGCGGCCCGGCGGCTGACCGGCCACGAGGCCAGCCGTGTCGCCGGGCAACTGGCCCGCACGTACCCGGTCCGGCGCCGTTCCCTGGCCGGGTTGCTCCAGCGGGCGCGGCGCCGGCGGCTGGTGTACTACGAACTGCTCGGCGGTTAGTCGAGGTAGTCCCGGAGCAACTTGGACCGGGACGGGTGGCGCAGCTTCGACATGGTGTTGGACTCGATCTGCCGGATGCGCTCCCGGGTGACCCCGTAGACCTTGCCGATCTCGTCCAGCGTCTTGGGCTGCCCGTCGGTCAGCCCGAACCGCATCGACACGACGCCGGCCTCGCGCTCCGACAGCGTGCCGAGCACCGAGTGCAGCTGCTCCTGCAGCAGCGTGAAGCTGACCGCCTCCCCGGGCTGGATCGCCTCGGAGTCCTCGATCAGGTCGCCGAACTCGCTGTCGCCGTCCTCACCCAGCGGGAGGTGCAGCGAGATCGGCTCCCGGCCGTACCTCTGCACCTCGACGAGCCGCTCCGGGGTCATGTCCAGCTCGGCCGCGAGCTCATCGGGGGTGGGGTCCCGGCCCAGGTCCTGCAGCATCTGCCGCTGCACCCGGGCCAGCCTGCCGATGGCCTCGACGATGTGCACCGGAAGACGGATCGTACGCGCCTGGTCGGCCATGGCCCGGGTGATCGCCTGCCGGATCCACCAGGTGGCGTACGTGGAGAACTTGTAGCCCCTGGTGTAGTCGAACTTCTCCACGCCGCGGATCAGGCCCAGGTTCCCCTCCTGGATCAGGTCCAGGAACAGCATGCCCCGGCCGGTGTACCGCCTGGCCAGCGACACCACCAGCCGCAGGTTGGCCTCCACCAGGTGGTCCTTGGCCCTCCGGCCGTCTTCGGCGACCAGCTCGAGATCGAGGCTCTGGTCAGCCCGCAGCACCCCGCTGCCCTCGGCGAGCTTCTCCTCGGCGAACAGCCCGGCCTCGATCCGCTTGGCCAGCTCGACCTCCTGCCTGGCGTTGAGCAGGGGCACCTTGCCGATCTGCTTGAGGTAGTCCTTAACCGGGTCGGCAGAAGCGCCGACGGCGGCTGCCCCCCGGACGGCGGCGGGACGGTCCTCGTCGTCATCGCCGGAAACCGCCGGCTCGTCCTCGCCGGTGCCTGTCTCCCGCTCGCCGGCCGCCTCCGGCGGAGCGTCGGCGCCTGCCATCGCGATCACTTCCCCGATCGCCGGAGTGTACCGCGCCGGGCCGGGCTCGGTGCCGGGCTGGGCGGGCTCGCTCGCGAGGCTGGCCGGGCTGGCTCGCGACACGGGCATCCTCTCCTGAACATGCAGGGCAACACCGGTGAAAACCCTTGCTGCCTGCCAGCTGCCGGAAGACAGTACTGAAATCAGAGCGGCTGCCTTGTCCCCCACACTACGCGGATTCAGGGGCGCCCCGGACGCTGTCCCGCTTCGCCTGCGGCCACGGCCGGACGCACTGGATCCCGGGTTTCACGGCGTCAGAGCGCACTGGATCCGGGGTTTCATTGCGTTCCAGCGGGGTGCTGGCCGGCTGGCGGTCTGAGACGATGCTGCTGTGAGCCAGAGCCCGGATCCTGCGTCAGGCGTGGCCGAGAGCCAGGTCGGGGCGGGGTTCCAGGCCATGGCGACCGGGGACTGGCGCGGTGCGCGCGATGCTTTCTCCGCTGTTCTCGCGGTGGCCGAAGTGCCCGAGGCGTTGTTCGGCCTGGCGAACGCGCTGTTCTGGCTGGGCGACCTGGCGGGCACGATCGCCAATTGCGAGAAGGCCTATGCGGGCTTCCGCCGCCGCGGCGACCCGATGTTCGCCGCCGGCGCCGCGCTCGCGCTGGTGGGCTACAACAAGGGGTATCTCGGCAACACGGCGGCCGCCCGCGGATGGCTGTCACGTGCGGCCCGGATCATCGAGAACGAGGCCCCGGAACTGCGCGGGGAACTCCTGGGGGCCACCGCGTACGTTACCGAGGACCCGGTCGAAAGCGAGGCGCTGGCGCGGCAGGCGGCCGAGATCGGGCGGGCGAACGGCCACTCCGACCTGGAGCTGATGGCGATGCATGCCGTCGGGCAGGCCCTGGTGCAGCAGGGCCGCACCGAAGAAGGCATGGCCCTGCTGGACGAGGCGATGGCCGGGGTGATCGGCGGCGAGTACGGCGATCCCCTCACGGCCGCGCAGATGAGCTGCATGACGATGGTGGTGTGCGGCAGCTGTTTCGATCTGGAGCGCGCGACGCAGTGGGTGCAGTCCCTCCAGGGCTTCATCGAGCGGTACGGGTGCCCGTTCTTGTACGCGGAGTGCCGCACCTACTATGGCCGGGTCCTGTTCGAAAACGGTGACTGGGGCGCCGCCGAGACGCTTCTCGCCGAGGCGATCTCGATGTCGCAGGGCGTCTTCGAGGCACCGCACGCGTTCGCGTCCGGCACGCTGGCCGAACTCAGGCTCGCGCAGGGAAGGGTCGAGGACGCGGCCAGGGTGCTGCGCGGCGTCGAGGGGCGCACCGAGGCCGCCGCGGCGGTCGCATCGGTACGCCTTCAGCAGGGCAAGCCATCGGCGGCCGCGGCTGTGCTCCGCCGCCGGCTGGCCGCGACCAGCCCGAACAGGCTCGATGTCGCCGCGGTGATCGAGTTGCTCGGCGAGGCAGAGATCGCGCTGAGCGACAGCGGCGCGGCCGTCGAACGGGGACGTGCCCTTACTGCGCTCGGCACCGCCAGCCACTGCGATCTCATCGTCGCGCACGGCGAGCGCCTGCTCGGGCACGCGCTCGCGGCGAGCGACGTTCCGGCCGCGTGCGCGCACCTGGAGACGGCGCTCGCGGCGTTCGTTCACGCCGGGATTCCCTACCGCACCGCGCAGACGCGGCTGATGCTGGCCCAGGTGCTCGGGCACCGCGACCGTGAGGTGGCCGGGGCCGAGGCACGGACGGCGCTGGCGGTCTTCGAGGACCTGGGGGCCAGCCGCGACGCGGACGCCGCCGCCGCGCTCATGCGCGACCTTGGCATCAAGGCAGCAAGGACCGGGCCGAAGAACACCGGACGGCTGACCGGCCGTGAGCAGGAAGTGCTCGCGCTGCTCGGCGAAGGGCTGTCCAATCCCGAGATCGCCGGGCGGCTGTTCCTGTCGCGCAAGACGGTCGAGCATCACGTGGCGCGTATCTTGTCCAAGCTCGGCCTGCGCGGGCGGGCTGAGGCCGCGGCGCTCGCCGCACGGGGTACTCCCGGATAGTCAGCCAGAGATAGGTGAGTTCGCCGATGCTCCGCCGGCGGCGGACCGTCATCGTTGGCCTCATGACTACAGCCTGCGTGCATGCCAATGGGATCGACATCTATTACGTCGAGGCGGGAGAGGGCGAGCCGCTGCTCCTGCTCGACAACGCCATGGTCTCGACCAATCCGGTCTGGGCGGCTCTTCCGTTTGCCTACGCCTCGTTTCTGGGAACGCTGGCGGAACACTTCCGGGTGATCGCGCCGGACACCCGGGGATCGGGGAAGAGCGTTCACCCCGGCGGCCCGGTTCCCGCCGCGCTGCTGGCCGACGACGTCGCGGCCCTCATCGAGGCGCTCAACCTGGACCGGCCGCTGATCTGCGGCTTCAGCGACGGCGGGGAGACCGCGACGCTGGTGGGCATCCGCCATCCCGGCTCCGTGCGCGCGATCGTGAACCACGGGGGATATGACCTGTTCAACCCGGACCCGCACGCACCCGCCATCGCTATGACGCGGCAGATCCTCGGCGGCAGCCCCGGCGCGACCCGGGCGGACCCCGAGGTCAGCGCGAGCCGTTCGCCGGAGCTGCGGGCCATGTTCGAGCTGATGAAGGCGGACCACGACAGCGCGCAGGGCGCCGGTCACTGGAAGACCGTCATCGCCCGGACCTTCGACCGGGTCACCGAGCCGCACGGCTACACCGTCGAGAACCTGAAGGCGATCACGGTGCCGGCCCTCATCCTCACCGGCGACAGGGACCCGTTCTGCACCATCGAGGAAGGGGCGGCCGCCTACCGCGCCGTGCCGGCGGGCGCGTTCGCGGTGCTGCCGGACACCGGGCACCTGATCACTCCCGACGCCGTGCGGGCCACGATCGAGTTCTTCGAGCGCCTTGATCATTGAGGTGAAAGGCACGACCCTGTGCGACATCGGCGTCGCTCAGGGGCGGCCGGGGAGGATGTTGTGGGTGCGACGGAACACGTTGCCGGGGTCATAGCGCCGCTTGACCGCCGCCAGGCGCCGGTAGGTGTCCGGCGGGTAGGCCGCCGCGACGTCCGCGGGGTCCGCCGAACCGAGGAACCCGACGTAGGCACCCGAGCCCAGGGCGGCCACCGGTGACCACCGGTCCAGCGCCTTGTGCAGCAGCCCGGGCGGTGCGGGCTGCGGGAGCAGGAAGGCGGCCGCGAGCATGACTTCGGCGTCCCGGTGGGCGAAGGCGGTCGCGTCCCGGCTGACGCGCGCGGCCGCGCCGCCCATGCTGCGCAGCGCGAGCGCCGCCCCGCCGCCGGTGAACAGGTCGTTGACGGCGGCGACACGCGCGTCGTCCAGCGCGCTGAAGAAGGCGTTGCGCACCTCCATGCGCAGCCCGGGAGGCAGCGGCGTCATGTCTTCGAGCACCTCGGCGTAGGGCATGGCCCTGACGCCGTCGGAGGTGACCGGGGCGAGCGCGCGGAACGGCCGCAGCGCCTCCGCCGCCTCGCCGGGGTCCGGGCTGGCGTAGCAGCACGCCAGCGTGATACTGCCGGGCCGCCCGGGCACCGCCGGCATGAGGTTGAGCGTCGTGGTCAGCTTCTCGTCGCTGGCCCGCATCAGGTCGCGCCAGCCCGCGACGAGCCGCGGCACGTCGCCGGCCTGGTAGCTGATCGTTCCGAAGTGCACCGAGGTGACGGGCTGGGCGGTGAAGTCGAAGCCGACCGCGACGCCGAAGTTGCCGCCGCCGCCACGCAGCGCCCAGAACAGGTCGGCGTGCTCTACGGCGTCCGCGCCGATCAGCCGCCCGTCCGCGGTGACCACCTGCGCCGCCGCCAGGCTGTCGATGGCCAGGCCGTACCGGCGGATCATCCAGCCGATGCCGCCGCCCAGCGTCAGCCCGCCCACGCCGACCTGATTGGTGTCTCCCGCGGTCAGCCCCAGCCCGAGCGGGCTCAGGGCCGCGGCGACCGCGCCCCAGGTCGCGCCCGCGCCGACGCGGACCCGCCCGGAGACCGGGTCCAGCAGGCGCACGCCGCTGATCCGCCGCGTGTCGATGATCATGCCGTCCGCGCTCGTGCTCAGCCCCGCCATGCTGTGCCCGCCGGACCGCACCGTCACGGCCAGCCCGGCGTCCCCCGCGTAGCGCAGCGCCGCCGCCACCCCCGCCGCGTCGAGAGGGCGGACCACCAGGTCGGGGGTGCCGTCGGCGAACAAGGTCGCCGCGGTCCCGGCGTAGCCGTCGTCCCCCGGCACCAGCACCTCCGCGACCGCGCCGAGCGCGGTCAGCGCCGATGAGAGAAGTTTGCTGCTCGATATCTGTGTCACGTGACGATGGTGCCGATCCCGCAGGCGCTCTGTCGTCGTGCACAGGGCGCGCTTTTCTCCTGGTCAGCAGGGACTCAGCCGGCCGCCCCGTACTACCCGCGGAGTAGCCGGCCATGGGTCCGCCCGGCGTAGCTCTCAGTTGAGGCAGCTCTTGGTCACGTGGTGCTGGGAGTCGCCGAAGTAGCCGGAAAGCTGACGAAACTCGGTGAACGCTGAAGTGAGTACGGATGCGGCCGGGCGCGGGAAGCGAGAGACGTGATAAGTGGGCGGGGACGATGGGTCCGTTCGGTAAAAATAGATTTTGATTTTAGGCACTTATTCAGAGCACGGGAGTTGCGGGCGGTCGTTGCCTACGAGGGCCGTTCTGCTAGAGAAGAGGGCTGAATTCTCGCCGGCTGACACTGACCGATGTCATGTTCGGCCCTGGCGGTGCTCTTTCTTTCCGGACGTCGGAGGTCCTGCGGCGGTAGCCGGCGGGACGAGGAAGAGGAGCACACGATGAGCAAGCTCACCCACTGGGCCGGCCGCATCGGCGTCGCCGCTGCGGCCACTCTGCTGGCCGGGTGCAACCTGGCCGGCTCGCCGGGTGGCCCGGCGACTGGCCCTTCGGTCACGGTCAGGCAGAGCGTCCCCCGCACGGCGCTGCTGGCGGTGCTGACCAGGCCGGCCTCTGGTCCGGCGCTGTCCGCCCTGCTGGCCAGCACCGCCCGGCCGAACGAGGACATCAGGATCCTGCAGGCAGGCACGCCGGCCAGGACGATCGTCGCGTCGGATTCCCCGGCGCCGTCGGCGGTCGTCCTCCCCGGCCAGCCGCTGGCTCCGGGCGGCGGCCAGACGGACTACCAGATGGCCCAGTACGCCAAGCGGCAGAAGGCCTGGCAGGCCAGGCGGACCGCGGATTTGGCGGCCACCGCCGCGAAGACGCGCGCCAGCACCTCGGCCTGGCTGGCCGGGCTAGACATTCCGCAGAAGCTCAGCAGGCTGGCCGGCCCGCCCGTCGACGAGGGCAGCCTGGCCGCCGAGAGCGCGGTCGCGGCCAGCGCGCTGGCGGGCCTGGAGGAGGAGGCAGGCAGCACCTTCGGGCACCACCTGGTCATCGTGCTGTTCTGCGACGACCTGAGCGGCGCGCTCCCGGCTGGTGAGCTGACCGGGGCCGACGTCATCGTGGTGGCCCGCTATCTCCCGACCGAGGCGGCGGCCAGCACGGCCCGGGTTGCCCTCCTGGGGGCCGGGGCCGCTCAGGCTGCCGTGGTGGGGTCGGAGATCACCGCCGCCCAGCTCGCGGAGCTGGTCTCGGCCGACCTGAGCGAGCACAGACCGCGTGATTCGGTCTCGGCGCCGGTGCTATTCGGAAACAACAGCTACGCGCTCAGCCCGGCCGCGGTCGGCTCGCTCAGGCAGCTGCTGCCGAAGCTGCGGAAGCCAGGGGTGACCGCGGTGACCAACGGGTACGCGAGTACCCCTGGGACGGCTGAGGCCAACTACTTCCTGTCGTTTGAGCGTGCGACGGCGGTGGCCCGCTGGCTGGAGGCCAACGGGATCCCGGAGTCTGCGCTGGTCATCGTGGGTCACGGGGCCAGCGACGTGATCGGCCCGGGGGCCTCGGCCGCAAACCGGCGGGTGCTGGTGGTGATCGAGGAGGCCTAGGCGGCCGCTTGTGCGGTGGGCCCCCGGGGCCGGTCCCGGGGCCCACCGCTGTTTAGTTGCTTTAGCGGCCGAGGGCTTCGGCCAGACAGGCAGGACCGTCGATCGGCGGCTGCGGAACGGCCTGGCCGACGCGATAGTCGTCGCCGGCCGCTTCCCAGTCACGGCGGCACCGATCCCAGGCCGTGGCGGCCAGGGCGGTCCAGTCGTCGTGAGCCGTGTGCGGGGCCAGTCCGGCCGGAGCGCGTTCGGCGCGAAGGGCCGCGTCGGCCCAGCGCAGGGCACGCCGGATCCGGTGTCCTCTAGCGCTGCGGACCGGCCACAGCTTGTCCTGCGTCACCTCGATCCAGCTCTCCGGTAGCTCATCCAACGGGAACGGGGGCTGCAGTCTGGCCCGGACGCGGTCCGGTGCGGTCTTCGTGAACGCGGCCAGGGCGAGGACACGGCGAACTTCTGGGTCCACCAGCCGAACCAGGCAGCGGCTGAGTGCGCCGCAGTCCGCGTCCGGTGCTAGCACTGCCTCCACCACGACCTGTCCCTCCGTGCCCTCGTGCCGTACCGACAGGTCCGAGTAGGGCGAGAGCCCGGGTCGGAAGAGCCCTTCGGGCACGAGGTCGGGATCGAGCATCCACTGCAGGCCGGCCAGGCGCACACGGTCCTTCTCAAGGCTTTCGACCTCGGCGGCCACGTCGAATTCGGACATTGGCGGTGAAGCGGCGGCCGGTCGCCCGGAACGCTCGCCGATTGCTTCCCGCAGCCGGGCGGCGGCGGCTGGATCGTGCGCCGCGGTGATGGCGGCGACGGCCAGGGCCGCCCGGGTGGCTTGTCCGGGAAGCACTGATGTGTCGATGCTGTCCAGTTGCCTGAGCAGTTCGGCCAGGGCGTGGTGCGCTTCGGCACTGGCCCGCGAAGACAGGCCGGCGCGTCCGGCGAGCTCGGCGGCCTCGGCCGCCCACCAGGGCGAGCCGGGCGGCGCCGGGCTGGTGGCCCGGGCCGCGTCCAGGCGCGCCAGGCTCGACAACGTTCCGGCTAGCCCGGGGTGGGGCGAAAGCACGCGTGCCCTGCCCGCCCCGGTTGCTGTGTCGGACACCACGCTCGGCGCGTCCGCGCCGAACAACCGGGTAAGCATCGCTGCTACCTGCTCACCGACCGCGATGGACCCGTCTGCCCGGGCGGTATCCACGACCACCCGGCATAGACGGCCATCGGCACGGTCGAAGGCCAGGTCCAGACCCGGCACAGGAATCAAAGGGGCTTCTCCTGCCATCCCCGCGGGGAGGCCCTCGAGGATCACCTGGCCGGTCTCGCGCTCAAAACTCGGCGTGAGGTTCATGACTACAACTTCGCACCGTATAGCCGCCTTGGCCAGCACCTTTAGCTGGAACTTGAGTTCGTGTCCAGAGGGGACAGGCGGCGACACACTCGGATTGAACTACGTCAGGTCGGTCACTGCGAGAAGGGAGCCGCGAACCGCGCCCGGTCACGTCGTCGTCGAGAACAGAGCACGGATGGCCTGGTCGAGCGCGGCGTCCCAGTCGGCATGGTCGACACCCTCCGGGGCGGCCGAGCGAAGCGCCCACGGGAGGAGCATGTGGTGCAGGCTGCCGATGTGACGCTGGAGCTTCTCGGCGGCCTGTCGTTGCGCGGCGCGGGCGTCGTCAGCGGCCTGGGCTGCCCGCCGGGCGGCGGCGCGAGCCCGCGAGTGGCTCAGGAACCGGATCCGGGCCAGGACGGCCGAGCCACACAGGACCAGGCCGGCCGAGATGGCGGTCAGCAGGGCAGACTGCAGGACGGCGACCGCGAGCGAGTCGTTGGATACGGTGATCAGGAACTCGGTGCGGAGTCCCAGGAGTGCGAGATATCCCCCGGTGACGACCGCCACGAGCACACCGCGGCGCCTCGGGCGGCCTCGCGTGAGCTCGAAGCCCAGCATCGCTCCAGCGGACGCGACGACCAGGATGAACGTAACGAGCCAGGTCCCGGCCGAGTTGAGGCCGAACGCTTGGGCGGCCCAGTTCAGCGGGACGGCGTCCAGGATGACCAGGGCGACGACAATGGCTAGGCCCAGTCCGAAGCCGAGGACCCGATGGTCGCCGGGATCGAGCTTGACGGCCAGGGTGGACTCCTGCTGTTCGGTGTCGGCCTCGATCACTTCGGCCTGGTTGGTGCGTCCGGCCAGTTCCCGGAGATGGACGCGGGCGCGCAGGGCGTCCCTGATCGCCTTGGCCACCGCCGGGTGGTCCTCCAGCAGGCGCTTGATCGTGGCAGTCGCGTGGGCCCGCAGTACAGCCGCGGCTTGCGCCGCTTGTTCGGTATCGGCTTGCGCCAGCAGGTTCGAGTCGTCGCGTTCCGTTTCTGGCTCGCGCTCCGGCTCGCCATGCTCGATGATGGTTTCAATAGCCATCGCTCCTCCTCAGGTCACGGCCTGAAGGAGATGAGCCGAACGGGCGGCGAACCTGACACAAGCCGCGTATGTCAGGCGGTCAGGTGAGTTCGGGCCCGGCACAGGCCTACCCGGCCTGTGCGAGCGCCGCCGCGACTCGCCGCGCCTCGCGCAGGCCGCTTTCGATCGCGCCGTCAACGAAGCCGCCCCACAGGCTCGCGTTGTCGCTCGAGGCGAAGTGCACCACGCCCGCGGGCCGCTGCAGCCCGGCTAGGTCGCGGGTCAGCTGACCGGGCCGGTGTGTCATCCAGGTGGTCCGCGAGAGCGGGTCCTTCATCCAGTCGTGCGCGGCTACCTCGACGACCTCCAGCCCGGGACGCAGCGCGCCGACCGCGGCCTGCACGCCGGCGACGCTCGTCACGTCGAGCTGCGTGTGGTCGGGGCCGAACCCGACCAGGATCGTCGCGTCGTCGTCGGCGAACTCGGTCTTCAGCACCGAGATCGGATGCCGCTGGCTGGCGTACGCGAAGAACCGCGATACCCGGCCGCGTGCCTTCACCCAGACCTTCACGCCCTGCGACGCGACGGTCTCGGCGTTCGCCCGCTGCCATGCCTCCGGCAGCCCGGGCTCCCACTCGATGCCCGCGATCGCGTTGACCGGCAGCGTCGAGATCACCCGCCGGGCGCGCACCTCGGTGCCGCCGGCACAGGTCACGACGGCGCCGTCCGCCGTCTGCGCGACCCTCGTCACGGCGACGCCCAGCCGGATCTCGCCCGCGATGTCCGCCGCGATCGCCTGGGTGAACCCGCTCATGCCGCCGACGATCCGGTAGGTGGCCGATGCCTCGTGCATTAGCTGCCAGTGCCCGCCCGCCGCGGCCACCCAGCGCATCGCGCTGGACAGGCCGACCTGGTCGAGCCGGGCGTTCACGTGCCCGGCCCACACCGCCTCGTTCGCGCTGCGCGCCTCGTCGTCGAGCCCGAGCGCGTCAATCCGGTCCTGGATGCTGAGCGCGTCCAGTCCGCCGATCTCCCCGGCGGCCGGGTCGACGCCACGCGGGATGGCGGCGCGGACGTCATCCACGATCGCCTGCTGCCCGTCCGCGATGAGCGCCATGAACTCGTCCAGCGTGCCCGTGCGCCGGGCGCCGCCCGCGCCGAGCCAGTACGCCTCCTCGACCGCGGGGCTGCGCGTGATCTCCCGCCCGTACCGGGTCATCTCGGCCCACGTGTGCGGCTGCACCCAGTGCACCCAGGTGCCGCCGAGCTCCAGGTCGTGGCCGAGCCTGCGGTCGGTCCAGGTACGCCCGCCGATACGGTCGCGGGCCTCCAGCACGAGCACGCCGAACCCCGCGCGGCCCAGCTCGCGCGCGGCAACGAGCCCCGCGAACCCGGCGCCGATGACGACGACGTCGGCGTCGGCGTCGCCGCGCGCCTGGCCCCTACGCGGGCGGCTGGCCTGGGTCGTGAGTGTGGGCATGAGGCTAACCTCCGTAAACACCGTTGCGTCCACTCATGCTGCATGCCGGATAGTCTCGGCGGCACCCGGATGGGTCAATACGGACACGGCTATGCTCCGGCCCGCTGTCACGGTAATGTTCCGCCAGGACGTCTTCTGGGGCCTGGATTCGGTCGACGCCAGGTACACCAGAACGGCCGCCATTAACACGAAACGGCCGGTGGCAGCGGCCACCAGGGAACCTGAATGGTCACTGAGCTAGGATTCAAGAACGCTTACGTATCGCAACGGGCAATCTACGATGAGCGATACCAGGCCGGGCATTATGACCGCCGCTCGTATGTGCATGTGCTGGCCGCCGAACGGGAAGCGCTGCGCCGGGCCGTGAGCCGAGCCGTCGTCTCCAACCCACAGGCGCGGACCATTAGCTTGTTCGACTTCGGGTACGGTACCGGACGCGTAGTCAATGAATTCATTGGCTCGTACGTCAAACAGCCCGCCGCCCCCGGCCGGGATTTGCAGGTCGTGGCCTACGATGTCTCATCCGCGGGCCTGATGAAGGCCTATGGGACCTTGTGTTCGAATGGCTTCGAGCCGGATGGGCCGGTGGAGTGGAAGCCGGACGACACGGCCGGCTACATCGCTGGCCGGGTGCGCAGAACGACGGCCCGCGTGACGATAACGGTGGTGTTCGTCCATGGCCATGAAGGCCAGCCGCCCAAGGTCATGCGCCGGCTGGCCCGCAAGGCCAATGGCGGCCAGAGGTACCTGGTCACCACGTCCTGGTACAGCGGTATCGGTCATGTCCCAGGTCACCGGCTCCGCGGCGAGTACTTCCGTCAGCTGGGCAAGCTGACTAGCCGACGCGGGGAAATGGTCATGTCCGTCTCCGCCACTGGGGACCTGGTCGAGCTGCAGCCCGAATTTTCTGAGCGGCTGAAGAATGGCAATACCGATGGCTTCCCTATCGAAGCGCCTGGCGATCTCGTGTATGAGACCGAGCTCGGCCAGTCTAACTTCTACCATGTGTTCAGCACTGATCTAAATGACCACATGAAGGCCATAACCGGCTGGCGTCAGCACTGGTGGGTGGAGGGAATTCGTTATCCGGACGAAGAATTCACCCGCCGAAACGACGAACGAACCAACTACCAGCGCGTCCTCAACGCTAACTACGACAAGCGGCACCGCACCTGGGCCGCGGAGGACTACCGGGTATTCCACACCGTCGCTGCGTTCCGCAGTGCGCGGCTTCCCCAGCCGCAGAAGCCGTCGGCGCAGAAGCCAACGGCGCTGCGGTAGCTCAGCCGGGCGGGCGTTCCTTCCGCCTGCGCCGGACCTGGATGGTGACCAGCGTGGCCAGGCAGGCCCCTGCCAGCAGGCAGTACGGAACCAGGTCCGACGTCGCCTGGGCCACTGCCCCGCTTCCCGCGGCCGCGATGGCCTGGCCGCTGGCCCAGGCCAGATTGCCAAGGCCGAACGCCAGTCCCTGGTCGAGCCCGCGCCGGTGCGCACCCTTGCTCAGCAGGGCCATGGACGGCGTGAACATGGCGCCGAAGGCCGGCATGCCGAGGACGAGGACCGGGATGAGTACCCACTCCGAACCCACCATGGGGGCCAGCAAGCTCAACGCGATGGCGGCGATCAGCGAGATCGTGATGGGAGGGATGGTGCCGCGGCGATCCGCCTGCCGGCCGGCCACGGGGGACAGGATGCCTTCGATGGCGGCTGCGGCCAAGAACGTGCCCGCGATCACCAGGGCGGTGGCCCCCAGCGCGGCCAGGCGCAGCGGGGCCAGGACATTCAGCACGCCGAAGGCCATCCCGGCTAGCAACGTCAGCCACAAGCCGGTGCTGATCCGCCGGTCGCTCGCCGCATCTAGCGCCTCCCGCAGCCCCTGCGGCCTGGCCTCGTGCGGCGCTGGGACCATGAAGGTCACCACCATCAGTACCGTTCCGGCCACCGCGGCCATGGCGAAGACGGGCGCGGTGCCCACCTCGTAGGCCGCGCCTCCGATCACCGGACCGAGCAGCGACCCGGCTACGGCGGCGCCCAGCGCCGTGCCGAGCATTTCCCCTCGCCGCTCCTCCGGCGCCACCGTGGCCAGCCAGGCCAGGCCGGCCGCCCAGCTGCACGCCCCGCCTACGCCCTGGACGAACCGGGCCGCATCGAGGGTCGCGGGTACGGACGCAAAGCCGAAGACCAGTGTCGACACGCTCATCAGGCCCAGCCCGAGCAGCACGACCTTCCGGCAGCCCAGGCGAGCCGTGAGCAATCCGCCGGGCAGCGCCCCGACCAGGGTGCCGAGAGCGTAGCCGGCCACCAGCGCGCCCGCGCCTGACTTCGACAGGTGCGCGATGTGTGAGTAATGGGGCAGTAGCGGGGTCAGCGCCGCGAAAAAGATCGTATCGACCAATACAAGCGCACAAACATATAGAAGAAGTGCATATACTGAACGTTCCAGCCGGGTGCTTACTGCTGCCTTCACCGGCCGCGACCGCCGATGGTCGGCGGCTCGGCCTCCTGTATATCGGCGCTGGCCAATGTCCAGAAAAGGCCCTTGTTGCCCACTTGCGGGCCGCGTTGGGCCTCCTCAACCGAAATATGCAGCACTACAGCAGTCTGGACATTTGTATGCCGGTACTCAAGTGGTGGCGGCAAGTCCAGCCGCGCGCCAGCCTCCGGCTAGGCCAGCTCAGCCAGCTGCCTCCGATGCCGGGCCGGTCTCATGCTGACCGTACGCACGTCGTGGTTTGCGGAACCCTCGCCAGGTCGCAGCGGCACGCGCGCCCTGCCGGACTCCAAGTGAGCCCCGATGCAGCGGCAAGCCACCCGCACCGCATTCTGGTAGATCCGGCGCCGCAGAGCCATCCTTGATCTCGGCACGGTCGAGCAACTCGTACAGGTCGCTCAGCTCGTACGGCACCGTCGGCTCGTACGGCACCGTCGGCGGTCCCCCGGAAACAACCTCCGGCCGCGGGCGGGCAGTGTCAACGGCCTGGCCGTAAACCGACGGCGCGAGACCCAGTTCCTTCAGTGCCAGCCTCAGCGTATACATCTGGCGTATCGAGGCCACCCGCTGCTGCCAGTCCTCGAGATCTCGTCGCCACCCCCGGACATAGCGCTCGAGAACACGGGGTTCAATCGTAACCGAGCATTCCAGCGCAGCCTTTACTGAGAGCAGCAGCTGGTCTCTTATCTCCCATTTGGCCGTGTCGGCGCGACGGAGAATCGCTCTTAGAAAGGTTTCCCTGGCGCGAAGGAAATCGCTCCAGTACTCCTGGGTGGCCTGCTCCAGGCCCAGGCCACGATCGAGCAGTGCGTACAGGCCTTCCGCCAGGACGTCGCCGAATTCTTGCCAGGCCGCGCGCTGCGGGTCGGCGAATGGATCGTACACAAGTTGCGTGATCTTGCGCGTTGAGCTGCCGAGCCGCCCACGGGCAGCGTCGTCATAGAAAAATAGCCAATCCTCGTTATATATGTTGGCAAAAAATCCGACGTTATGCTGCATATCTACGGCCAGGGCCGACCCGCTGAGAAATACATCCTGCGCCCCTCTGGTTGCCCGGTGGGCATGGCAGGCGGCCGAATTGTCCGGAAACCGCGTAACTGGCATGCCTGCGGTCCGGTAGCGTGCTAGCATGGACACAGTACTCTGCAAGTCAGGATGGCCGATATCCCTGATATCGTCGTCCAGGAAGAATATGCGTTCCCACCCCACCATGAGAGCGAGGAGAAGTCCCAGGTTTCGCTTGGTGCTGAGATTTGTCGTGTAATACGAGCAGGCCGCAGGAAGTTTGCTTTTAACAGACCCTAGGGCGCGGAACTCAAGCAACCTATGACCGTAGTTGTCTGGCAGGTCGACCACGACGGCGCGGTCGAATGACCGGTCTTCGAGCAGCCGCTGCACCTCGTCCGGCGCCGCCTGATGGCTACACAGGATGATTAGCGCGCAGCGCGCGGCCCGAGCCAGCGTAATAGCCGAATCCAGGTTCCGGGCCTGCCGTGACGCGGGGACGACGATGGCGTCAAGGGTCAGCCTATTGTCGATCTTCCGCTGTTCTGTCCGGCTGACGAGCTTACGATGCGTGGTGAGCTGGCGAACTGGCTGCGCTGCCTTACCGTCAGTGGTCGTCATGACGTCGTGTCCTGCGGCCACTCGTACAGGACGACCCCGCCACGGCTGAACTCAGGAGTCATCCCCTTGTTCTTTATCACCTGCACTGACATGAGTATGGCGAAAGAATCGGCCGGCCCGAAGTGTGCGGCAATATAACGCTCGTTAGCATCCCGGAGTTCCGCGTCGGTCAGGCTGCGCGCGGCGCCATATACCCCTCTGCTGTGAATACCGTTACATATCGTCAGGGTTCGGCTGGAGTTGAGCGGATTCGGCACCCGGGCGAGCAGGCCAACATCTTCCGCGAGCATCGTGCGCCCCTCGTCCTCCCATTTCGGCCAGAACTCTATTTCCTGACCGTCCGAGTCTACGATGAATATCTCCCCGGTGAGGAGATCTGGATGCGCAAACTGCCGTATTGGCAGGCGGGCCATCTCCGATAGTCTCCCGGTTATCTCATTCCAGACGACGCCGCCGACGAGGACGACGTGTTGCTTCAGATCATCGTCTTCGATCGCGTCAGGGATCTTGAAGCGCACGTCCACCAGCGGGTTTTCTGCCCGTATATGTCCGAATAGCTCGGCCAGTGCATCTACGTCGGCATACCGCTGCAGTTCCGTATAGTTTGGATTGGACGGCTCTGCTTGCGGTCCCTTCTCCTTGTCGGGCAGCTCCGCGCAGATAACGGTAACACGACCGACGTCGTTGAAAAGCCAGGATCTGTTGGAGGCCATCTCTTCTTCGGTCGAATCCCCGGTGACTGAGCTCCTGAGCCCGAGCAGCTCCGTCTCGAGTGCGCGGTACACGGCCAGTTCTTCAGGCGTGAACGTTTCGGTGGGCAGCAGCGCGGGCGCCGGCTGCTCGACTGACCGTTGTGTAGCGAAGAAACGTGCGTAGGTGCGCAGCCGGTGAGCCGGGGGCAGCTTCGGGGCACTGATGCTCTCCCAAGAGGACACCGTGGCGGGCGCCAGCTTCTCTTCGGCGCTGAAGGCAGCGGCCAGCATTCCCTGCGTCAGGCGCGCGTCAACCCACTGCAAGCGCAGCTGGCGCAGTCGCTGAGCGAGCTGCAGGGCGGCGGGAGGTATAGGTTGCATCGGTCACCTCCCCGGGAAGCACAGCCAGCTCCGTCGTTGGATGTGCCTTGGCCAGCGAGCAGTGATCGCCAACGGATCTCCTAAATATAGAGCATCTCGATTGCATAGGCCAGAGATTTAGGATCATCTCCCTTACTCTACGCAACTTCGGTAGAGTTTGGTAGAGTCAGGAAGATTTAGCTAAGTCTAGGCGATCTTCATCGATGCCTGTACGGAGACAGTCTCTAGCGGTAAACTCTCCAAAGATACTACCGTCAGGCGGTGGAGACTTGGCCGACACGGAAGCCTCCGGCGGATCGCCGGATCTCCTGCACCAGCTGCAGGAGATCCGGCAAGATCCCAAGGTCATAAGGCTCGCCCTCAAGTGGGCGGGCAACCGTGAGTTGGCCGAGGATGCTCTGCAGACGGCCTACTACCGCGTCGCCTCGGTGCAGCACCCTGGGAGCATCGTCAACCTACGCGCGTACTTCCTCCGGGCGCTGAAGAACGAGATCACCGGCCTGTACGCCCTGCCGCGGCCGGTGCTGGTGGATAACGTCGAAACCCTCAACCCACCCCAGCCTGGCACCGCACTCAATGGTCCGGCCGCAGAGCCAGCGGTCGACGACCAGGCCTGTACCACGCTGCAGACTCAGATCTGGCTCAAGCGCCACGCCAGGCAGCGCGATCGGCTCGTCGCCGCGGTCCCGGCCCGCTCGACCGATCCCGCCCGATACCACGAGGTTGTCTACGCCGCCGCAAAGCAAGTGCTGCTCGGCCATCTCAGCCTTGAACCCAATGACGCCGCCTTCCCCAACGTCCTCCGAGCTGTCTACCCCGGGTACTTCGACGAGCCAGGAGCCGCGTCCAACACGTTGCACCAGCGCCTCAGCCGGGCCCGCGACGACATCAAGGCCCTCCTGCAAGCCTTCATCACGCGCGACGAACTTTTCTGACTGAACCATCACCCGCCTGCCTCGCCATGAACGAAGTCCCTCATGGTTCTGCCCTCCTTTGCCGTCGCTGAAGAAAAGCCCCGCGCGTGCTCCTGTCATGGGCCTGTGTCAGGAAGTGAGAATCCGCCCCTCACTAAAGGCAGGAACAGAGAGCGAGAAGGGACACCATCATGTCGCCCGATCACCGGCCCACACCGGCCACGATCATCGGCGAGCTGCTGACCAGCCACCCGGAGGCGGCGAGCCTGCTGGCCGAGGCCAGCCATTGGCGGGCGCTGGCCATGTGCTCCGCTGTCTCCACCCGCGTGAAGTTCACCGCGGCCCAGGCCGCCCGGCTCGCCTACGAGGAGCTGCGGCACCGCCTGGAGCCGCGCCGCCGCCATCCAGTCCATTTCGGCCTTGGGCTACTGCTGCTCCTGGTCGTGGCCGCCGGGCTGACCATGCTGGTCCTCATCGAGCTCAGCGACTGGCTCGGCGGCTCCAGATCGGCGCTGCCCGCACTGGCCGCCACCGCGGTCTGGCTCACCGTCGCCTGGCTGGCCGCCCTCGCCGTCCCCCGGCGGCGCTGGGCCCTGGTCACCGCCGTCATCGGCACCGCCATCCTGCTCGAACTTCTGCTGGTCGCCCTGCACGGCCTCAGCCCGGGCGGGACCCCAGCCGGCGCACAGGACCATGACAGCACGGTCTTCGGCATCCTGACCGGCGCCTTCATCCTGGTCCTGACCGCCGGGGCGGCCGTGCTCATGGCCCACATGGAATCACCCAGCCTGCTGGCAGCCCGGCAGCGCTGGCACCGGGCCCGCGCCGCATACGAGGAGGAGGCCGCCACGCACCAGGCCGACGCCGAGACCGCCGCCGTTGCCGTGCAGGCCTGGCTCGGCCTGGTCCGGGCCCGGGTCACCGAGATCGCCGCGGACGAGGCGTAGAAGCGCGCCAGGTCGCTGGTCATCACCGGGATGACCTTCTCGTCGACGAATGTCATGTGGCCGGATTCATACCAGCTGAACAGGACGTTGCGGCGCAGCCGCTCGCTCAGGTACAGGTGCGAGATGTCGAACTCCGCGCCGGCGAACGGCGTCGCGAGGTCATACACGCCGCCCATGATGTAGACACGCAGCGCAGGGTTGCGGCGCATCGCGGCGGACAGATCCAGCGCCACGTTCGGCACCTGGAGCGGCGCGTCGATGCCGGGCGCCTTGTGTCGCCAGTCCCACGCTGCGGCGATCGTCACGTTGTTCAGCGGCCGGTAGTGCAGATGGGAGCGGTAGCCGAGGTCGGCCGCCAGGTGCTGGTGGAAGCCGGACAGGTGCGCGCTGTTGACTCCGGCGGTGGCGGCGTCGTCGGTCGCCGGGTCGAACGCCCCGGTCCCGATCACGTACTGATGATCAGCGCAGAACCTGGTATCAAAACGGCCTATCTGCTTCCCTTCCTGACCCAGCAGCTCCCGGCGGAAGTTCTCCATCTCGATCCGTAGCTTCTTGCGGCGCAGCATCACGACGTCCAGGGCGGTGAAGTCCGCTAGGCGGGCGGCGACCGCGTGCTCGGTCGCGGCCGGCAGCAGGTCGCCCTGCTGCAGCGCGGCGGCGTAGTCGCCGTGCGCGAACTCGCGGGCGCCGTCGAGGAACCCGGTTAGCGGCTGGTCGGCGGGCCTGGCCTTGCCGTGATACCAGGCGGCCGCGGCGTAGCTCGGCAGCAGGTTGATGTACCCCTGGTCCAGCCCGGGCTGGGTGGTCGCCCAGTTCAGCAGCGCGGACAGCATGATCACACCGTTGAAGTCGGCGCCCAGGTTCTGCAGCCGGTACACCAGCGCGGCCGCCCGCGAAGTGCCATAGGACTCGCCGAAGAGGTACCGCGGCGCCTGCCACGACCCGGTCATCGTCAGGTAGCGCAGGATGGCCCGCGCGAACACCTCCACGTCCTGGTCCACGCCCCACACCTCGTCCGGGCGGCCGTCGCCGACCAGCCGGGAGAAGCCGGTGCCGACCGCGTCGAGGAACACCAGGTCGCTGACCGCCAGCAGCGTGTGCGGGTTGTCGCCGAAGGCGTACGGCGCCGGAGGAGTGGCGTGCGGGCTCAGCGTCGGGGCGCGCCGCGGCCCGAACCCGCCGACGTTCAGCCACAAGCTCGCCGAGCCGGGCCCGCCGTTGAAGGCGAACGTGACCGGCCGCGTCGCGCCGGACTCCGCCCGGTAGGCGAGATAGAACACGTCCGCCAGCGGGCTGCCGTCGTCCCTGCCGACCCGCACGGTGCCGGCCCGGGCCTGGTACTCCAGCCGGCCGCCGGGCAGGTCGATGGCGTGCCGCGTGGTCACGCACGGCTCGGTCATGGCCTCGCCCGCCGGGGAGGCGGTCACGCGTGCCTCCGCTCGGTCGGCAGGTGTGCCCCGGGCGCGATCGGCGCGGGGCGGGGGATGCCCTCGTGGATCAGATGCCACGGGGAGGGGAACTCGCCGACCGGCACCTCCACCAGCACGGGCTCGCTGGCCGTCACCGCGTCGCGCAGCACGCCGGCCAGCGAGTCGGGGTCCCGGGCGCAGGCGAACCCGATGCCGAACGCGCCGGCCAGCTGCTGGTAATCGGGGTTGGTCAGATCGCTGGCGAAGTAGCGTCCCCCGTAGCGGTTCTTCTGGATCCGCCGCACGTTGCCGAAGTAGCCGTCGTTGAAGACGACGGTCACCATGCCGAGCCCGTAGCGCCGGAGGGTGGACAGCTCCTGCATGGTCCAGGAGAAGCCGCCGTCGCCGGTGACCGAGATGACCGCGCGGGACGGGTCGGCGGCCTTGGCGCCGAGCGCGGTGGCGAAGCCGTAGCCGAGCGTCCCCTGGTAGCCGGGGCCGATATAGCCGCGCGGGTGGTACACCGGGAAGCACACGCTGGCCGCGTAACCCACCTGGGTGAACTCGCTGACGAACACGCCGTCGTCCGGCAGCACGGACCGGATCGCGGCCAGGTACCCGCGCTGCGGGGCGATGTCGGCGAGGCAGTCCTCCAGCCACTTGCGGACCTGCTCGAACTCGTCCTCGCGTGACCCCCGGTGCGGGCTGCCGACCGCGGCGGCCAGCGCCCGCAGGCCGAGGCCGGCGTCGGCGTGGATGGCCAGCTCGGCGGCCCGCGGCTCGCCTAGGTCGGCGGGGTCCGCGTTGAGCAGGACCAGCGCCGCCCGGCCGACGTCGATCTGCCGGCCGAAGGTCGTCATGAACCGGGTGCCAACCCCGAGCACCAGGTCGGCGTCCGTGCGGAAGGCGCGCAGCGCGAGGCCGTCGAAGGCGAGCCGGTGCCGCGCGTCGATGGCGCCGCGGGCGTTCTCGCTGACCAGCACCGGCGCCTCGAGCACCTCGGCGAGCTCGGTCAGCGCGGCCGATGCGCCGGCCGCGAGCACGCCGCCGCCCACGTAGATGAGCGGGCGTTTCGCAGCCAGCAGCAGGCGCGCGGCCCGCTCGACGTCCGCATCAGACGGCGGGACCGGGGACGGCTCCGCGTACTCCCCGGTTCCTGCACCTGTGCTCGCCGCCAGAACGTCCGGTGGCAGTTCGAGCGCCACCGGCCGCGGGCGCCCGCCGCGCAGCTCGGTGAACGCGCGGGTGACCAGGGCGGGGATGTCGTCCGCCCGGCGCACCGTGCCGGTCCATTTGGTCAGCCGGGACAGGATTCCGGCCTGATCGGGAATCTCGTGCAGCGCGCCATACCCTTTGCCGATCAGCCGGGAGTCGATCTGCCCGGCGAGCAGCAGCACACGTGAGTTCGCCGAGTACGCGGTCGCCAGCCCTGCCAGCGCGTTCAGCACGCCAGGGCCGGGCACCACCATCGCCACCCCGGGCGTTCCGGTGCTGCGCGCGTAGCCGTCGGCCATGTACGTCGTCGCCTGCTCGTTGCGCGCGCAGAAGAAGCTGATCCGGTCGGCGGCCTGGTACAGCGCGTCGGCGGCAGTGTCCAGCTGAACGCCCGGGATCCCGAAGATGGTCCGGACACCCTGGTGGGCAAGTGCGTCTACGAGCAGTTGCCCGCCAGTCCGTCGCGTCATAAATTAAATATAATGGTTATTGTTAATTGTCAGCAATGGCGAGATGCGCGTCCCGTGGCCAGGGCTCCCTTGGATGAGGCGTGCACCAGGCGGAGGAGGCCAGCTCATGATTGGCTCGGCGCGTCACGGGCACGGCAGGCGCCGGGCCGGCCAATCCGCCGCCGACGAGATCGTGCTGGAGATCGAGGCACGGATCAGGCGGGAACAACTGCCAGCCGGCTACCGCATCGGGACCAAGCAGGAACTGTGCGAGGAGTTCGGCGTGGCGCCGGCGACGCTCAGCGAGGCGCTGCGGGTACTGCGCGCCCGCGGCATCATCGACGTGCGGCCGGGCCCCGGCGGCGGGACGTTCGTGGCGAACGCGTCTCCGCTGATCCGGCTGGCCCAGACGGTGCTGGCGCTGCGCGACGACGGCGCGACCGTCAACGACGTGGTCGGCGTGCTCGACGCGCTGGACGAGGCGGTTATCCGCGACGCGGCGCTGCACCGCACCGCCCGCGACCTCAAGGACCTGGACGCGCTGATGGCCAAGCTGGCGGCAGCGTGGCACGACCCGGCCGAGGGCAGCTACTGCAACTGGCAACTGCACCGCAGGATCGCCGAGATCACGCCGAACGCCGTGCTGCGCGCCTTCTACCAAAACATGGTCGACTACATTGAGGGCGAGGAGTTCCAGGCTCCGCTCTCGCTGCCGGGCTTCCGGTTCGACAGCGAGGAACGGCTGCGGGTCCACTACGACATCGTGGCGGTCATCAGGTCACGAGACGCGGAGGCGGCCCGCGAGGCCGCTATCCGGCATCGCACTAGCTGACCGGCCGGTGTGCGAGAGCGTGGCACCGTCGCCCGCTCTCACCTGTCAGGGGTGAACCGCGGCGCCGGGTGCTTCGGCTTCAATTGCCGCATGGTGGTGATTTTCG
>WNGL01000428.1_pt1 | contig 49150 bp, 43 predicted proteins | sample 5400591 | NCBI WGS metagenome assembly WNGL01 (sample SAMN13153377, study PRJNA577476) | soil metagenome | isolation source: 80 cm soil or saprolite under Garry oak tree replicate 1 | place: USA:California | collected 2016-06-15 | reverse complement strand
GACCCAGTCGCTCGCGATCATGGAGTATCTCGACGAGGTTCACCCGGGGCCAAAGCTCCTGCCCGCCGATCCACTCGACCGGGCGTACGTGCGCGCCTTATCGCAGATCATCGCCTGCGAGATCCATCCGCTCAACAACCTTCGCACGCGGAAATACATCAGCAAGACGTACAAGCTCGACGAGGAGGGCGTAAACAACTGGTACCGCCATTGGATCGCCGAAGGCTTCCAAATGATGGAATCGTTTCTCGCGCGGGAGCGAAAGCACGGAAAGTATTGCTACCGCGACCAGGTCACCATGGCCGATTGCTGCCTGGTGCCGCAGGTGTTCAACGCAATTGCCTACAAGTGCGACCTCCAACCTTATCCAACGGTGACGCGCATACACGAAACGTGCATGAAGCTCGACGCCTTTCTCGAAGCCCAGCCTTCCAGGCAGCCGGATGCTGCGTGATCGTGGCGCCCCGAACACGAATCGAACGTGCGACCTGCCCCTTAGGAGGGGGCTGCTCTATCCACTGAGCTACCGGGGCGCGGGCAAGGCGGGATTTTACGCGAACCCCACCGCGCATGGCGTTGCGCTCCGGTTGCGTAACTGCTAGTTTCCCGCTACGAGCGTGGCGCGAATAGGCTAGGCGTATGCAGCAAGCCGCACACAAGGAGCCGGCGCGCCATCCCGAGGTGATAGCAACGGTCACGCGGGACGGCGCGCGCACGGTACAGCTTTTGGGCGCTTGGGACGTGCGGGCGCTCGAATCGGACGCACGCACGCTTCAGGCGGCGCTTCAGGACGCGGCCCGCGTGAGCGAAGCGCGCTGGGACTTGTCGCAAGTTCAGCGGTTCGACCACATCGGTGCGCTGCTCGTATGGCGAGCCTGGGGCAGGTGCCGGCCGAACGACCTTCTGCTCCGGCGCGAGGACGAGGTATTTTTCGGGGATTGCGAAACTGCGGGCGCTGCCGGGCGCTCGACGCAGCGGTTCGATCCTCTTGCGCCCGTCATCGCGCTCGGGACGATTGCGCTGACCGTTTTACGGCACGCTCTCCAAATAATTCAGCTGTTCGGCCAGCTGCTCATCGATGCACTGACCGTGATTCGACAGCCCTTGCTCAGACCCAGGCGCGAGTTTTTCGCCGGGATCTACCGCATCGGCGCGCAGGCGCTCGGAATCACGGCCATGGTCGGATTTCTCATCGGCGTGGTGCTGAGCTATCTGTCGGCGGAGCAGTTACGCCTGTACGGCGCCGATACTTTCATCATCAATATCCTCGGCGTCGGCATCATTCGCGAGCTCGGGCCCGTCGTATGCTCGGTGCTGGTCGCGGGCCGCTCCGGCTCCGCGATGACGGCCCAGCTCGGCGTGATGCGGGTCACCGAGGAGCTGGATGCGCTCTCTGTGATGGGCATCTCTCACAGCTTGCGGTTGATACTGCCCAAGATGGCGGCAATTGCGGTAGCGCTGCCGCTGCTGGTTCTGTGGACGTCGGCTGTTGCTCTGTTGGGCGGCGCGGTGTCGGCCAAACTCGAGCTCGGCATGAGCATCGTCCAGTTTTTTGCCGGACTGCCTGCCGCGGTTCCCGGAGTCAATTTGTGGCTCGGCGTCGGCAAAGGCGTGGTGTTCGGTCTACTCATCGCGCTCATCGCCTGTCATTTCGGGCTGCGCATCCAGCCGAACACCGAGAGCCTTGCCGCGGGGACGACCCGATCGGTGGTCACTTCCATCACCGCGGTGATCATCGCCGACGCGATCTTCGCAGTTATCTTTTCAGACGTGGGCTGGCGCTGAGATGGACGGCGATCCGGTCGTCGAAGTGAAAGGCCTCTGGACCGTGTTCGGCGACAATGTGGTCCACCGCGACTTGAGTCTGTCGGTGATGCCCGGTGAAGTGGTGTCCCTGGTGGGCGGCTCGGGGAGCGGCAAGACGACCCTGCTGCGCCAGATGCTGGGACTCGAGCGGCCACGTCGCGGCAGCATCAGCGTGTTCGGCGTTCCTTTGCGAAGTTCCGATGCCGAGCTGCTGAAAGGAATTCGCGAGCGCTGGGGCGTGCTGTTCCAGCACGGCGCTCTCTACAGCGCGCTCAGCGTTTTCGACAACATTGCGCTGCCGCTGCGCGAGCTGCACGCTTTCGACGAGGATTTCATTCGAGACCTGGTGATGCTCAAGCTCGACACCGTCGGAATCGAGCGCCGGCATTCGGTGAGCATGCCGGCCGACCTGTCCGGCGGCATGGTGAAGCGCGTCGCGCTCGCCCGAGCCCTGGTGCTCGATCCCGAACTCGTGTTCCTGGATGAGCCCACCGCCGGGCTCGATCCGGACCTCAGCCAGGTGTTGGTCGAGCTGATTCGCAGCCTGCACCTCAAGCTCAACTTCACCGTGGTCATGGCGACGCACGACCTCGACACGCTGGTGTCCGTCTCCGATCGCATCGCCGTGCTCGCCGATCAGCGGGTGCTGATATGCAGCAGGTTGAGCGAAGTGGTGCAGTTCGACCATCCATTCATCCGGAATTTTTTTCTCGGCGAGCGGGGTTTGCGCGCGCTGTCCGCCGCGCCGCAACTCGTGCCGCAGCCGCACTAAGAAGGAGAAATCGTGGAAAACCGCGCGCACGCTCTTGCAGCAGGCTTGTTCACCTTGGTGCTCGCCGCCACCCTTGTAGCGGCAGGCGTCTGGTTCCGCAAGGACAACATCAGGCTCGCGCATTACATGGTCACCACAACGACCTCCGTCGCCGGGCTCAAGCCCGAAGCGTCGGTGCAGTACCGCGGGGTCGAAGTGGGACACGTCGAGTCGATCAGGATCGAGCCGGGCGTGTCCGGACGCATCAACATCCGGATCGGAGTGCAGGAGGACACTCCCGTTACGGAAAGCACTTACGCCCAACTCGGCTACCAAGGCGTAACCGGGCTCGCCTACGTGTCGCTGAACGATGACGGCTCGTCCACCGAGATTCTCAAGGCCGCAGGCCGCGAGCCGCCCCGCATCAGCATGCGGCCCTCGCTTTTTGACTCGGGCCTCGACTTGCTGACGGCGGTGAGCGAGCTGACCGGCCGGATGAACGACCTGCTTGACGAGGACAACCGGCAGCTCGTCAAGCGCACCCTGACCGGGATCGAGCAGGCCTCGCGCAGCACTTCGGCCCTCGCAAAACGACTGGACCCCGGCGCCGCGGAGGTTCCGGCGCTGATGGTGGAAGTGCGCGGTGCCGCGGCGAGGGCCGAAAAACTGATGGCGAAGCTGGAGGAGCGCGTTGGTGCTCTCGACCGGATGGCGGCGGGCCTCGAAAACGTGGGCAGCGCCGCGCGCTCGTTCAACGATGAAACCCTGCCGCGCGTCAACGCGCTGGTCGAGCAGCTCAACCGCGACACCCGGGCGCTCGACCGAGTGTTGAGCACGCTGGGAGACAATCCGCAGAGCTTGCTGTTCGGCGCTCAGCGGGGAAAACCCGGTCCGGGCGAGCCCGGTTTCTCGGACGGAGGGCGATGAGCGATGGCGCGCGCGTTCGGCGCGGTTGCGGCATTTGCGCTGGCTCTCGCCGGCGCAGCGTGCAGCATCGCCCCCGTTTCCGGGGGCGTGATCGCGAACTACGACTTCGGTCCGGCGCCGGCGGCGACGCCGACGCAGCCCCTGCGCCAAGTGCTGCTGGTCTACGATGTCGTTGCCCCGGCCTGGCTGGATTCGTCCTTTATCCGTTACCGGCTCGCCTACCAGGACGCGGCGCGCCCGCAAGCCTATGCGGACAGCCGCTGGGTGATGTCTCCGGCGGCCCTGCTGACCGGGCGCCTGCGCGGGCAGCTCGCCGCCTCCGGCGGCGCCGGCATCGTTCGGCCCGGCGACGGTGCGCGCGACCAATACGCCCTTCGGGTCGAACTGGACGAGTTCACGCAGATTTTCGATGCGCCGGGTAAAAGCCGCGCGGTCGTGCGCGTTCGCGCTTCGATGCTCGGCAATCGGAGCCTTCTCGCGCAACGGGAGTTCAGCGTCGAGCGCCACGTGGAGACGCCTGACGCGGAAGGGGGCGTGCGCGCGCTCATCGAAGCCAGCGACGAGGCCATCGGTCAGCTCGTCGAATGGGCCGTGCAGCAGGTGAAAGACTGAACCCGCCGTTTTTGGGATAAAATAAAATCCTGGCCTTCGCGGGTTCGGAAAATGACGCTTCATCCCAGGCTGCTTTCGGCGATCGGATTGACCGTGTTGACGGTTGTCGTACTGCTCGCCTTGGGCGCTTACTTCGGTCCGGCGATGTTGATCGACTTCGCCAACCTTCTTCTCTGCAGTTAGAATTCGGAGATCAGGATCAAGGATTCAGGATCCTGATTCCTGAATCCCGCGTCTCGTGCCGGATTTTCCCGACGTTATCGAGTTCTGGTTCGGTTCACCGGAATCGCCCGAACGCGGCCGGCCGCGCAAGGTCTGGTTCAAGAAATCGGAAGCGCTCGACGCTGAAATTCGCCGCCGCTTTCTCGGAGATTGGGAGCGCGCGAGCCGCGGCGAGCTCGGCGCTTGGGCCGCGACCCCGCTCGCGGCGCTCGCTCGGGTGATCGTGCTCGACCAATTTCCCCGCAACATGTTTCGCGGCACGGCGCGCGCGTTTTCGAGCGATTCCCTCGCTCTAGCCGCGGCGAAGAGCATCGTCGAGCGGGGTTTCGATCGGGTGCTGCTGCCGGCCGGGCGATTGTTCGTCTATTTGCCCTTCGAGCATGCCGAGGAGCTCGATGCGCAGCGCCGCTCTCTCGCCCTGTTCGAGGCGCTCCGCGCAGACGCGCCCGACGAGGACAACACCGGGTATGCGAGGCGCCACCACGACATCATCGCCCGCTTCGGCCGCTTTCCCCACCGCAACGCCATCCTCGGGCGCTATTCCACCGCCGAGGAGATCGAGTTTCTCAAGCAGCCCGGTTCTTCGTTTTGAAAGGATCCGCAGCGACGAAGGATGCGCCGCTCACGCGGCGAGCTTGGTCGGAATGGTGACCTCGGAATGCAGCGTCCGGTGCACCGGGCACTTGTTCGCGATCTCGAGCAGCTTCTGGCGCTGCGTGTCGTCCAGATTGCCCTCGAGGTGTATCAGCCGCTCGATGCGGTCGATCCTGCCTTCCTTGGTTTCGCAATCGGCGCAGTCGGCGGCGTGGATCTTCTCGTGCTTCAGCTCGACGCTGGTGCGCTCGAGCGGAATGCCCTTCAGATCGGCGTACATGCGCAGCGTAATAGCCGTGCACGCGCCCAGGCTCGCGCACAGCAGGTCGTAGGGCGAAAGCCCGGTGTCCATGCCGCCTGCCGCGACCGGCTCGTCGGCGCGGATGACATGCCTGCCGACGAAGACCCGGTTTGTGAACTTGCCTTCGCGCGTCTCGCGCACCAGGACCTTGCCTTGCGGCGCCACGGGAAGCTCTGCGGGATTCGTTTGCAGGTAGCGCTCGGCCCAGGCGGCGAGCAGATGGCCGGCGTATATTGCGTCCTCGCGGCGCGAGATCAGATGGTCCGCGGGGTCGAGCGAAACGAAGCTCTTCGGGTGCTTGGCCGCCGTGAAAATCCTTGCGGCGTTGTCGATGTTGACGATGGTGTCGCGCGGAGAATGCATCACCATGAGGGCTTTTCCCAGCTGCGCGACCGCGTCGCCGAGCTTCTGTCCCTGAATGTCGTCGAGGAACTGCTTCTTGATCCGGAAAGCGCGGCCCGCGATTTCGACTTGCGCTTCGCCCTCGCTGTCGACCGTCCCCAGCGAGCCTTGGAGGAGGTGCAGGATGTGGCCCGGATCGAAGGGCGAGCCGATCGTCGCGACGGCGACGGCCTCCGGGATCCTGGACGCGGCGGCGAGCACCGCCGCGCCTCCCAGGCTGTGGCCGATCAGGATCGCCGGGGCGCGGTGGTTCCTGCGCAGATAGTCGGCCGCGGCGACGAGGTCGCCGACGTTGGAGGAGAAATTGGTATTGGCGAACTCGCCTTCGCTGCCGCCGAGCCCCGTGAAATCGAAGCGCAAGGCGGCGATGCCGCGCTCGGCGAGCGCGGCGCTGATGTAGGCCGCCGCCTTCGAGTCCTTGGAGCAGGTGAAACAGTGAGCGAAAAGGGCGTAGGCGAGCGGCGCTTCCGCCGGCGCGTCGAGGCGCGCCGCAAGCGTCGCGCCGAGCGCCCCGGCAAAGCCGACCGATTGACTGTAAGGTGCCATGCGAGCTCCTGGGGGAATTTCCGGATGCAGTGTGCTACAAAGCGCGCCTGCGACGCCAGCCTTCCGCCCGCGAGCCGAGCGATAATGCGAGCCTCATGGCCGCGCCCGCTCACGAAATCGATACGCCTTCGCCGTGGGTCTGCCGCTGGGCCGGCCTGATACGGCCGGGCGGGCGCGTGCTCGACGTTGCCTGTGGTCACGGCCGCCATCTGCGCTATTTGCGCAGCCGAGGCCACGCGATGGTCGGGGTGGACCGAGACGAGGCGGTGCTGAAGGCGTTCGAGGGAGCCGAGGGAGTCGAGATTCACGTCGCGGACATCGAAGCGGGGCCTTGGCCCTTTGCCTCCGGCAGCTTCGACGCTGTCGTCGTCGTCAACTATCTGCATCGGCTCCTGTTCCCGACGCTGATCGATGCGCTGCGTCCAGGCGGCGTGCTGATCTACGAAACCTTCGCCCTGGGCAACGAGCGCTATGGCCGGCCGAGCAATCGGAATTTCCTATTGCAACCCAACGAGTTGCTCGAGCGCGCGAAACCCTTGATCGTGCTAGCGTTCGAACAGGGATTCGTTGCGGTTCCAAAGCCGGCCGTGATCCAGCGCATCTGCGCCGTCCGTGACGGCAAGAGTCCGCTGCCGCTGGAGGCGGCCTAGGACGTCAGCCGGGAGCGGGGCGTTTGCGTTAAAATGACGCACTATTTTGGAAGGGGCGAAACAAAATGCTGACCGGATCCATCGTCGCCATCGTCACGCCCATGCAGGACGACGGGCGACTCGATTATCCGCGCTTCAAGGCGCTCATCGATTTCCACGTTGAGCAGGGCACCGACGCCATCGTCGTCGTCGGCACCACCGGCGAATCGCCGACCGTCGATTTCGACGAGCACAAGGAGCTTATCCGCCTCGCGGTCGCGCACGCGCACGGTCGCATTCGTGTCGTTGCCGGCACGGGCGGCAATTCGACCGTGGAAGCGATCGAGCTCACCGAATCGGCAAAAAATGCGGGCGCCGACGCCTGCCTCTCGGTCGTGCCGTATTACAACAAGCCCACGCAGGAAGGCTTGTACCGGCATTTCCGCGCCATCGCCGAGGCGGTGGATATCCCGCAGATCCTGTACAACGTCCCTGGACGCACCGTCGCCGATCTCGCCAACGAGACCACGCTGCGATTGGCGCAGATTCCCAACATCATCGGCATCAAGGACGCCACCGCCAACATCGAGCGCGGTTCGGATCTGCTGCGCCGCGCGCCGAGGGACTTCGCGGTGTATAGCGGCGACGACGCGAGCGGTCTTGCGCTGATGTTCCTGGGCGGGAAAGGCATTATTTCCGTCACCGCCAACGTCGCGCCGCGGTTGATGCACGAGATGTGCGCCGCAGCGCTCGCCGGCGAGCTGAACAAGGCGCGCGAGGCGAACTTCAAGCTGCTCGGCCTGCACACGAAGCTCTTCGTCGAGGCGAATCCGATCCCGGTGAAATGGGCGGTGGCGCAGATGGGACTGATCGGCATGGGCATCCGCCTGCCGCTCACGCCGCTCTCACAGCAATTCCACGAGGTCGTCAGGGAGTCGATGCGCCAGGCGGGCGTCGTGCCGTCGGGCGGCCTGCGCGTCGTCGAGGGCAAAGCGGGATGACCCGGCGCGGCCTTCGCGCCGTTTTTGTGTTGCTGGCAGCGGCGCTGGCGGGGTGCGCCAGCACGCTGCTCGACTCCGCAAAAGTCGAGTACAAGTCTGCAGGGAAACTGCCGCCGCTCGAGGTTCCGCCGGACCTGAGCGCTCCGACGCGCGATGAGCGCTATCAAGTTCCGGACACCAACCCGGCCGGGACGGCGACCTATTCGGCCTACAACGCCGAACGCAGCGGGCCGCGGCAGGTCGGGCCGGCCGATATCCTTCCCGAAGTCGACAAGGTCAGGCTGGAGCGATCGGGCACCGAACGCTGGATCGTGGTGCCGGGACCGCCCGAGAAGGTCTGGCCCAAGGTGAAAGAATTCTGGCAGGAGCTTGGCTTCCTCATCAAAACCGAGGTTCCCGAGGCCGGCGTGATGGAAACCGACTGGGCCGAGAACCGCGCGAAGATCTCGCAGGACGCGATTCGAAATGTGATCGGCGGTCTCCCCGACGGCGCCTACCCTACCGGCGAGCGCGACAAGTTCCGCACGCGCCTGGAACGCGGGTCTCAGCCCGATACGACCGAGATCTACATCAGCCATCGCGGCGTGGTCGAGGTCTATACCAACGCGTACCGCGACAGCACCACATGGCAGCCCATGCCTCCCGATCCCGGCCTCGAAGCCGAATTTCTGCGCAGGCTGATGGTGCGTTTCGGCGTCCAGGACGCGCGCGCACGGACCCAGCTTGCCGCGCAAACCACGAACGAACGCGCAAAGATCGTCAGCGCCCAGGACGGTGCGGGCACGCTCGAGCTCGCCGAGCCGTTCGACCGCGCCTGGAGGCGCGTGGGACTGGCTCTCGACCGCGTGGGCTTCACGGTCGAGGACCGGGATCGCTCCAAGGGATATTATTTCGTCCGCTACGTCGATCCGGAAGCCGACGCGCAGGACAAGAAGGACGACGGGTTCCTTTCCAAGCTGATGTTCTGGCGCTCGAGCAAGTCGGACGCGAAGGCCGAGCAGTACCGCGTGCTCGTGAAGGACCGTAGCGACGCGAGCGAGGTACGGGTCCTCACCAAGGACGGCAACCCGGACGGCTCCGGTACGGCGCGCAGAATCCTCTCCCTGCTGCAGGAACAGCTGAAATAGCCTCGGATTTTCGCTGATTTTAGGAGCCAGGCGTGCGCTTCGCTTCGCTCGGTAGCGGCAGCCAGGGCAACGCGCTCATCGCCGAGGCCGGCGGCACGCGCGTCATGCTCGACTGCGGCTTCACGTTGCGAGAGACGCTGACGCGCCTGTCGCGGATCGGCCTGGCGCCCGCGGATCTCGCCGGCATCATCGTCACGCACGAGCATTCGGATCACGGCGACGGCGTTTTCCCCCTTGCGCGACGCTTCGGCATCCCGGTGTGGCTCACGCACGGCACGCTCGCGGCGATGCGCGAGGCCGAGGGCGACGTCGATGAGGGCTCTTCCGTCAATCTGCTCGACTCGGACGGCGCGTTCGCCGTCGGCGAACTGTTCGTGCAATCCTTCACCGTTCCGCACGATGCCCGCGAGCCGGTGCAGTACGTGATCGCCGACGGCGAGCGCCGGGTCGGCGTGCTCACCGACACGGGCCGCTCGACCGCGCATGTCGAGGCCAGCCTGTCGGGTTGCGACGCGCTCGTGCTCGAGTGCAACCACGATCTGGAGATGCTCATGACCGGCGACTATCCGCCCGCGCTGAAGGCGCGCATCGCGGGGCGCCTGGGGCACCTGGACAACGAGGCCTCGGGAGCGCTTCTCGCCGCGCTCGATTGCAGCCGGCTAAAGCATGTGATCGCGGCCCACCTGTCGCAGAAAAACAATACGCCCGCGCTTGCTCGCGCCGCGCTCGCGGCCGCGCTGGGCTGCGAGCCTGGATGGGTGTCGGTCGCGACGCAGGAGGAGGGTTTCGATTGGCGGGAGGTGTAGCTCCTGCTTTTCACAGCCCCGTCGTCGCCGCCGACACCGCCGGCTCCGACGACTCCCATATCTCGTCGAAGCGCTCGCGCATGGGCTGGCATTCCTTCGGATCGTTGAGCACCAGCACGCCGCGCGGCTGCGTCGTCACCGGCCGGCGCACCAGGTGCTCGCCGTCGGCGAGCGCGAAGCAGTCCTGCACCTTGGCCGCGTCGCCCTGAGTCCGGTAGATAAACATTCCGGCCGTGTAGCTTCCAAGCAGCCTGATGAGGCGGGGACAGCGCTTCGTGACGTGCTCGACGTCGTGAAGCGCGATGTAGATGCGGCGGGCGCGGCTCTCCCGCAGAAACCGGGTGAGCGCTTCGATTCGCTCCTCCGAATTCATGTCCAGCTCGGAAAGGTCGGGATCGAATACGCGCAGCTCCCGGCGGGCGAGACCCACCAGTCGGTTGAAGCCCTCGAGATATTCGCCTCGGGTCGCGAGCAGCGTGCGCTGCGGGGTTGCGGCGGCGGGCGCCTCACCCATGACGGTCTCCGATATGAAGCCAGCCCGAAAGATACCAGCCGTGCAGCAGGCGGAAAAGGGTCCGCGGCAGGCGCGCTCGCGGTGGCAGCGTGCGCTCGTCGGCGAGGCGCGCAAGCCAGGGCCGCAAAGGGCTGACCGCCTCGGTCCGCTCGCCGTTCAGGAAAAAGTCCCGGCCCCGGAAGAGCATCCGGGAACGCGGGTCGAGCCGCAGGCCCCGCGCCCAGCAGCGCGCGGCGAACCGGATCGGCGCGCAGGGCCTGCGCGGCCTGGAAAACACGACGCTGGGTTTGGGCTCGGACAGGTATCCGCCGAGAAAGCGCGCCGCCTCCAGCGCGTGCCAGCGGATCTTTCCCGCCGCGGCGGCGACCTGCCGCAGCATTCCGGCGGGAATCTCGGCCGCGTGTCGCGGCGGTTTCATCCCGGGATCGGCGTAAAGGCCCTCGATCCGGACCCTTTCCCCCAGGAAGGCGAGAAACTCGCGCGCAATCTCTTCGTGCGACGGCGCGCGGAACCCGATCGAATACGTGAACGAGGATTCCAGTGCGACGCCCTCGTGCGCCCAGCCGGGAGGGAGATAAAGCATGTCTCCGGGTTCGAGCAGCCACTCCTCTTCCGCGCGGAAGTTGCGGAGGATCCTGAGGGGCGCTTTGGGGTCGAGCTTGCGGTCGCTCTGGGTACTGACCCGCCACCGGCGCAGGCCCGGCCCCTGCAATAGAAACACGTCGTAGGAGTCGAAATGCGGGCCGACACCCCCGCCCTTCGCGGCGTAGCTCACCATGACGTCATCGAGCCTTGCGTAGGGAAGAAAACGGAAACGCCGCAGCAAAGCGTCCGCGGCGGGCAGCTCGAGATTGAGTCCCTGCACCAGTAGCGTCCAGCCCGTCCGCGGCAGGCGCGCCAGCTCGGTGCGTGCGAACGGACCGTGGCGCAGGCGCCACGCGCCGCCGCGTCGTTGCACCAGTCGCGATTCGATTTCATGGCGCGCCGCGAGCGCAAACAATTCAGGCGCTTGCACCACGCCGTTAAAGTGAGGAATCGCGTTGCGGACGAGCAGCGGTTTTTTTTGCCAGAATCGTGACAGGAAGTTTTTTACGCTGAGATCGCCGAGCAGTTGCATTCTCATCGCGGCGATTATAGTCTGTTGCTGCGTCGAACCCGGCGAGGAAAACTTGGCTTACGCTCACCAAGCGTCGTTCAGGACTGCAGAAAGCCCGCATAACGCATTGCAGGCGGGGCAGCCTGCGCCGGATTTTTCGCTGCCCGATGCGGACATGGAGACGGTGGACCTCGCGCAATTCCGCGGCAAGAAGAACCTCGTGCTGTATTTCTATCCCAAGGACGGCACGCCGAGCTGCACCCTGCAGGCGACCGATTTTTCCGACCACGAGGACGAATTCGCGCGCTTCGACTGCGTGGTGATCGGGGTGAGCCCCGATGATTGCCTCTGCCACGCGGATTTCCGCGACCAGAACGGGGTCTCGATTCGCCTCCTCGCCGATACCGAAGGCGAGACATGCCGCAAGTACGGGGTGATTCACGAAAAGGAAGCCGGCGGCGAGAAAAAGTCGTGTATCACGCGCTCCACCTTCATCATCGACAAGCAGGGCACAGTGCGGCACGCGCTCTACGGCGTTCAGCCGCGCGGACACGCCGCCGAAGTGCTGAATCTCGTCAAGTCGCTGCGTCAATAGCAGCCCCTTTGCGGATCGCCAGGAACACGGTCGTTTCGCTCGCGGTCGAGCTCTCCGATCTCCGGGGCAACCTGATCCAGCGTTCCGATGAGCCGGTGCAGTATCTGCACGGCGGCTACGGCGGGATCTTCCCGGCGGTCGAGGCCGCCCTCGAGGGCAAGGGAGTCAAGGACCGCGTCGAAGTACGGCTTGAGCCGGAGGACGCTTTCGGCGAGTACGACGAGAATCTGTTGAGAGTCGAGCCGCGCAGCCGCTTTCCCGGGGCGCTCGAGGCCGGCATGCGTTTCGAGGGCGACGCGTTCGGCAGCGATGACGACCGGATCTTCACCGTCACCGACATCGCCGAGGACAAGGTGGTGCTCGACGCCAACCACGCGCTCGCCGGTATGGCGCTCGAGTTTTCCGGCGCCGTGGCCGGCGTGCGTCCCGCCACCGCGGCCGAAATCGAGAGCGGCGCCGCCGACGATCCCGAGTCGGTGATCCTGCGCGTTCTTCCTTAGAAGTATCAGCGCGTAGCCAATTACGCCACGGGGATGAACAGGGAGATCGACATGATCGCTCACTCCTGCGGCTGCCGCCACGCTCGCGAGCTCAGGCGCGAGCACGTGCGCATCGTCCAGACCGCCGGCCACAGCGCCGCGCTCAACATGCTGTATCCCTATCCCGAGCCGAACGCCAAGCGCAAGGCGGCGTAGAGCCAAGGTTTAACCAGCCCCTAAGGGAGACGTCAGTGCGTGTCCGCCGGCACGCCCGCTGTCGGCGCCGTGCTGGCAGCCTGCTTCGAGTGGTCGGCGGCAAGCAGCAGGTACATCGCCGGCACGACGAAGAGGGTGAACAGCGTCCCGATCGCAACGCCGGTGAAGATCACCAACCCCATGTTGAAGCGGCTCACCGCGCCGGCGCCGCTCGCGATGAGCAGTGGAACGACGCCAAGCACCATCGCGCCGGTGGTCATCAGGATCGGGCGGAGTCGGATTCCGGCCGCTTTTTCGACCGATTCGCGCTTCGACCGACCTTGTTTCTGCAAGTTGTTGGCGAATTCGACGATCAGGATGCCGTGCTTGCTGATGAGCCCGATGAGCGTCACGAGCCCCACCTTGGTATAGATATTGAGACTCACCGCGCCGATGTTCAAAGTCCCGAAAAGGTTTACGAAGATGAGCGCCCCGCAGATCGACATCGGCACCGAGATCAGGATGATGACGGGGTCGCGAAAACTCTCGAACTGCGCCGCGAGCGCGAGAAAGATGATGATTAGAGCGAACAAGAGAGTGAAGAGCAGAGCGCTCGATTCCTGCACGTACTGCCGCGACGGCCCTGCGTAGTCCACCGAGTAGCCCTGCGGCAGGGTTCGTGCGGCGAGGTTTTGCATATAGGCGAGCGCGTCGCCCTGGGTGACGCCGATGAACGGCACGCCGGATATCGTGGCCGCGTTCTGCTGCTGGAAGCGGTTGAGCGCTTGCGGAACCGTCTTCGTCGTGATGTGCGCGACCGTAGAAAGCGGGATCGCTTCGCCCGAAGCGGTGCGGATGTAGGTGCCGCGGAGCTGGTCCGCATTCAGGCGGTCCACCTGCTGCACCTGCGGAATGACCTTGTAGGCGCGGTCGTGGAAGCTGAAGTAGTTGACGTAGCCTCCGCCGACGAGCGAAGACAGCGCGCCGCCCACGTCCTTCATGGTGAGCCCGAGCTGCGCCGTCAGCTCGCGGTCGATGACGACTGTCGATTGCGGCAGATCGTAGCGGAGATCGTTGTCGATAAAAAAGAACATGCCGCTTTTTTGTGCTTCCTGGGCGAACCCCGATGCAACGTCGTTCAGCCGCTCGAAGGGGTCGGTGGTCTGGATAACGAACTGCACCGGCAGACCGAATGCGCCCGGAAGAGGCGGCGGCTGGAAGACCGCGGCGCGCAAGCCCGCGATGTGCCCTAGTTCCTGTTGGACAACCGGCAGGAGCGCGGAGGCCGTAGCCTTGCGCTCGCTCCAGGGCCTCAGCACCATGCCGGCGATCGTCTGCCCCGGGATGTCGATTTGAAACACGTGGTCCGTCTCGGGATGTCTGGCGAAAGTCTCGTAGACCGCGTGCGAATAGAGCTGGCGCTGCTGCAGCGTGGAGTTGGGCGCGGCTTGCGCGGACATGATGAGGACGCCCTGATCCTCCTGGGGAGCGAGCTCATCCTTCGCGGTTGCCCACAGGAAATAGATGCTGCCCAGAACGACGAGGGAGAACACGGCGGTCACCGGCACCCAGTTGAGTGTTCCGTGCAGCAGGCGCTCGTAGCGCCGGTGCAGCGAATCGAAGGTTCGGTCCAGCAGCAAGACGAGCCTGGCGTCCCAGCCCGTCGCGTTCGGATCGTGCGATTTCAGCAATTTGGCGCACATCACCGGCGAGAGCGTCAGCGCGACGATCGCCGATGCCGTGACGGCGCCGACGAGCGTAACCGCGAACTCGGTGAATAGCGCTCCGGTCAGGCCCGACAGGAAGATGATCGGGACATACACGGCGACCAGCACGATGGTCATCGCGATGATGGGATTGGCGAGCTCGCGCGCGGCGAGGATCGCCGCCTGCGCGGGCTTCATGCCCTCCTCGAGATGCCGGTTGACGTTCTCCACCACGATGATCGCGTCGTCCACGACCAGGCCGATCGCGAGCACCAGGGCGAGCAGCGTCAGCAGGTTGATCGAATAGCCGAGCGCAAACATCACCGTGAACGTGCCGATGAGCGACAGCGGGATCGCCACCGTCGGGATCAGCACCGAGCGCACCGAGCCGAGGAAGGCGAACACCACCAATGTGACGATGAGGAGAGCCTCGACGAGCGTCCAGATCACCTCATCGATCGCGCTGTTCACGAACTTGGTCGAGTCATAGACGATTTCGCCCTGCAGGCCCTGGGGCAGCCGCGCCTTGATCCCGGGGAACACATCGCGCACCCGCGCGATGACGTCGAGCAGGTTCGCCGCCGGCGCGACGTTGATGCCGATATAGACGGCCTTCTTGCCGTCGAAGCCGACCTCCGATTCGTAGTCCTCGGCGCCGAGCGTCACATTCGCGACATCGGCGAGCCTGATGACCGCGCCACCCTGCTGCTTGATGACAAGGTTCTTGAACTGCTCGACCGTGCGAACGTCGGTCGACGCAGTGAGGTTCACCTGGACCATTTGTCCCTTGGTCGTGCCGACTGCGGACAGGAAATTATTGGCGGCGAGCGCCGCGCTCACGTCGGCCGCCGTGAGGTTGTAGGCGGCAAGCTTGTCCGGATCGAGCCAGGCGCGCAGTGCGAAAAGTTTCCCGCCCAGGATTTGAGCCGTCTGCACGCCCTCGACCGCCTGCAGCTTCGGCTGGACCACGCGGATCAGGTAATCGGTGATCTTGTTGGGCGCGAGCACGTCGCTCGCAAAGCCGATGTACATCGCGGCGATCGTTTGTCCGACCTGGACTGTGATGACGGGCTGCTGCGAGCCGGGCGGCAGTTGATTCAGAACGGCGTTGACCTTGGTGTTGATCTCGGTCAGCGCCTTGTCTACTTCGTAGTTGAGCCGCAACGCTGCCGTGATGGTGCTCACGCTCTGGCGGCTGATCGAGCTCATGTAGTCGATGCCGTTCGCCTGCGCGATCGAGTTCTCAAGCGGCGTGGTGATGAAACCGGCGACGAGCGACGGGTCCGCGCCGACGTAAGTCGTGGTCACGGTCACGACCGCGTTCTGCGTGCGCGGGTACTGCAGGACCGGCAGGAGGCCGATCGAGCGCAGGCCGAGCACGAGCAGCGTCAGGCTCACGACCGTCGCAAGAACCGGGCGCTCTATGAAAATGTCGGTGAACTTCCTCATCGGTGCTCCCTACTGATCCTTGGGTTGCGGGGCCGGCTCGTTCGTCGGCTGGATCGAATTGTTCACCGTCACCGGAAGTCCCGATCGCAGCTTGATCTGCCCGGCCGTGACCACGGTTTCGCCTTCCTTGAGCCCGGAAAGAATCGCGACCTGGTCGCCGCGCGTCTCACCCGTCGTCACGAATCTCTGCTGCGCGACAAGCGAAATCTTCTCGTCCTGCCCCTTGCGCTCTTCCACGACGAACACGGTATCGCCGTAGGGATTGTAGGAAACCGCGGTCTGCGGCAGCGTGAGGAAGCGCTGCGGCCCGCCCGAGGCAATCGCCACCGTTGCGAACATTCCGGGAAGCAGGCTCCGCTTCGGATTGCGCACGGTCGCGCGCACCTGGACGTTGCGCGTCGCCGGATCCACCTTGGGGTCGATCGAGCTGACCTCCCCGGTGAACTCCTGTCCGGGGAACGCGTCGGTCTTCAGCTTTATTTTCTGCCTGAGGGCGATCAGGCCGAGTGATTTTTGCGGCGCGTAGAAGTCGACGTAGACGGGATCGAGCGCCTGCAGCGTCACCAGCTTGGTTCCCGCGTTCACGTATTGCCCGATGTCGACGGCCCGGATCCCCAGGCGCCCCGAGAACGGTGCGCGCACGAGCTTCTTGTTGACGAGCGCGCGCTGCTCGGCGAGCTGCGCCTTTGCGCTTTTGAGATTTGCGGCATCCGCGTCCACCACCGCCCGGCTCACGGCCTGGATCTCCAGCTGCTTCTGGTCGCGCTCGTAATTCACTTCCGCGAGCTCGGCAGCCGCCGCGAGCGACTGCAGCTTCGCCAGGTCCGACTCGGCGTTGAGCTGTACGAGCGGAGCGCCCGCCTCGACCTCCTGGCCCGACTGGAAGTGGATGGCGGTGATCACGCCCGGCACCTCGGGTGCGATGTCGGCGCCGCGCACCGCGCGCAGCGTCCCGACGGCCTGGAACTCGGCCTGCCATTCCGCGAGCTGCGTCTTGGCCGTCGAGACTGTTTGGGACGGAATGCCCTGGGAAGAAATGCCTTGACGCATTACGCTCCCCAAGAATGCTTTGAAACCGAATATCCCGCCGAACAACATCCCGACGATCCCCAGCATGATGAGCATGCGCTTGGTCATGAATACGACTCCCTGGAATTCCTCTTTACCGGCTCAGTTCGCCGCGCCGATCGGCGCAACATCGGTTTGCTCGCCGCGCCGCCACCATCCGCCGCCCAGCGCCTGGAAGAGGGCGGCGGTGTCCGCGTAGCGCACGGCCTGCGCCTGCGCCAGGCCGATCCTCGCCTGCTCGTACTGGCGCTGCGCGTTGAGGAGGGCGAGATAGCTCGCCGCGCCGAACTGGAGTTGCATGCGCGTCACTTCGAGGCTCTCGCGCGCCGCGGCCTCGGCGTCCGCCTGCGCCTTGAGCGCGGCGGCGTCGAACTCAAGCGCGAGAAGCACGTCGGCCACGTTCTGGAACGCGTCCAGCAAGGTCTGCCGGTACTGCGCAAACGCCTGGTCGTATGCGGCCACGGCGCCGCGCTTGCGCGCCTGGAGCTGCCCGGCGTGGAAAATCGGCTGCAGCAAGCTCGCGCCGATGCTCCACAGCGCCGTGCCGGGATCGAACAGGTTCGCGGTGCTGGTCGCGGCCGCGCCGTAGCTCGCGCTCAAGGTGAGCTGCGGGAACATGGCGGCCTGGGCGACGCCGATGCGCGCGTTCGTCTGGCGCAGGATGGCTTCGGCCGCGCGGATGTCGGGCCGCTGCCGCACGAGCTCGGAGGGCAGGCTCACCGGAAGGGTCTGCGGCAGCCGGAATGCGGCGAGATCGAGCTCGGGGAGCGTCGCCTCCCCGGGAAACTTGCCGACGAGCACCGCGAGCTGGTTGCGGGTCTGCGCGAGCGCCTTCTCGAGCGGCGGCAGGCTCGCTCGCGTCTGCGCGGACTGAGCCCGCTGCGCGAGCACGTCCGAGCGCGAGATGGCGCCGAGCGCAAACTGCTTTTCCACCAGTTGCAGCTGACGGTCCTGCGCTTCGACGATCTCGCGCGTCGCGCGAATCTGCTCGCGCAGCGACGCCTCTCGGAACGCGGTGGTCGCGATGTTCGCCGTGAGCGACAGGTAGGCGGCCTCGAGCTGGAAGCGCTGGAAATCGATGGTCGCCTGCAGCGCCTCGAGCTCCCGCCTCGCGCCGCCGGCGACGTCGATGGAATAGGACACATTCACCGAGGCGTTGTAGAGATTGAAAACATTGGTGGGCAGCGACGGATTCCCGAACGTCGCGCCGGTAACGCGTTGGCGCTTTGCCGATAGATTCGCATCGACGCTCGGGTACAGCACCGCGTACTGGGCGTTGAGATTTTCCTGGGCCTGGCGCAATGTGGCCTCGGCGGCGGCGAGCGTCGGATGGCCCGCGAGCGCCGTGCGGATCAGCCGGTCCAGATCCGGCGATCCGAACAGGGTCCACCATTCGGCGGAGATCTGCGCCTGCGTCTCGAAGCGCTGCGCGTCCCCGCCGCGCACCGGAGCCGCTGCGGTCTCTTCGGGCAGGGGCGATTCCGTGTAGGCGCGAGGTGCGGGGGCTTCAGGCGCGCGGTAATCGTGACCGACCGCGCAGGACGCGAGAAATGCGGCCGTCCCGGCGATCGCGAAGCCCCGGAGCGCAACGAACGCGGTCATCTCTTTTCCCTTGCGCGCCTGGCCCCGTCCCTAGGGCCGAGGCCGACGACCAGAGCGCGAACCGCTTCCCGCAACTGACGCTGTGCTTTGGCTTCGCCCCCGGAGCCTCCGCAGAAAAAATGGTCGCGCAAGGCCGTGTTGAAACTCACGGCGAGCATGAGGTCGGCGACCGTTTCGGGCACGGCGGCGCTCAGCACCCGCCCGAGTTGCTGCTCGGCGCGGAGATAGGCCGCGATCACCGAGGTGGTGCGCCCCGGGCCCATGGAGCGCTCGTGCATCATGCTGCGCACGCGCACAAGCAGTTCCTGGTCCGCGAAAAGCGAGCACACGAGCGGCGCGATGCGGTAATGGAATGCGAATGCACTCCCCAGCACTCGCCCGAGATTCTTCTGGACCGTCTTCTGCCCGACTTGCAGGGGCAGGCTCCGCAGCACCTCGGGAAAATCGCCGAGCTGGTGCAGCACGACCGACAGGATCAGCTCGGCCTTGTCGTCGAAATGGTGGTAGAGCGCGCCTTCGGCGACCTTCGCCGCGTGGGCGATGTCGCGCGTGCTGACGCAGGCGAGGCCGCGCGAGCACAGCAGGCGCTCGGTCGCGCTGATGAGCTTTTCCTTCTGGTTGTTCATCGGCGAATTCCGGTTGAGCATGTGCTCACGAATTGTGAGCAATTGCTCAAAACTTGTCAAGGACCCGCCTTCCGGACTCTCGTGGCTTGGCGGAGGGATACCGCCGGAAATCAGCGAATTCGGTTCAGCAGGGTTCGCGCGCTGTCGATAACCTCGCTCGCGGTGATGCCGGTGGGACCCGTGCCGGCGGCGACGAGTTCATCGGCCGCTGCGCCGTGCAGATGCACGCCGGCAAGCAGCGCCTGCAGCGGCTCCGCTCCCTGCGCGATGAGCGCCGCGATCATGCCGGAGAGCGCATCGCCCATGCCGGCCGAGGCCATGCCCGGATTTCCGGAGGTGTTGATCCAGAATCTTCCGTCCGGCGCGGCGACGACGCTGCCATTGCCTTTCAGCACGACATAGCTGTGGCTGCGTTGCGCGATCATCCTCGCCGAGGCGACGCGGTCGGCCTGTACCTGTTTCGTCTCCTCGCCGAGCAGCCGGGCGGCTTCGGCGGGATGCGGCGTCATGAGGGTGGGCGCGGCGCGCTTGGCGAGCCTAGCGGCGAGCGAGCGGCTCGCCGCGATCAGGTTGAGCGCGTCGGCGTCTAGCACGAGCGGCACCGACGCCTCGAGCGCGGCGCGGAGCATTTTTTTTGCCGCGTCCGCACGGCCCATTCCGGGTCCGGCGACCAGCGCGCTGACCAGGCCTCGCTCGAAGAGCGCCTTCGGCTTGCGCAGCATCAGCTCGGGCTGCGCGTAGTCGATGAAGGGCGGTCGCGAAGTCAGCGGAGCGAGGTACACGCGCCCGGCGCCGCATCGGAGCGCTGCGCGTCCCGCGATCACGGCGGCGCCTACCATTCCCGCGGCCCCGCCCAGGATGCCGACGCTTCCGGCCTGTCCCTTGTGAAAATTCTTCGGTCTTGGCCTGAGCGCCCCGTTGAGGACGTCGCGATCGATCAGCATTCCCTCCGGCGCAAGCAGGCGCGCGGGATCGAGTCCGAGCGTATCGAGTTTCAGTTCGCCGCAATGATCCGGGCCGTCCAGCGTGAGCAATCCGGGCTTGTGCGCGATGAAGCTGAGCGTGTGGCTCGCGCGCACCGCGCATCCCATCACGGCGCCCGTGTCGGCGTTGATGCCGCTCGGTATGTCGAGTGCGAGGATAGGCGCTTCGAGCCCGTTCAGCTTCTCGACCAGAGCTGCATGCGCCCCGGCAAGCGCTCGCGTAAGCCCGATGCCGAAGAGGCCGTCGATGGCCAGATCGACGCGCGTGTCCTTCGGGATGTCCTTCTCGAGCGCGCCGCCCGCGGCTTCCCACTTGGCGAGCGCGGCCTGTGCGTCCTTCGGCAGCTTGTCGCGCTCTCCTGAAAACACGACGCTGACGCGGAAGAACCAGCGCTTGAGATGCGTCGCTGCCTCGAGGGCGTCGCCCCCGTTGTTGCCCGGCCCGGCGACGACCAGCACGTGCTTTGCGGTGTCGCCGCACAGGCTGCGCGCGTATTCGGCCGCCGCGCGTCCGGCGCGCTCCATGAGGACGGGGGCATCCGGAGCGCCCGCCGCGAGCTCCTCGAGCTTGCGGATCGCGGGCGTCGTATAGATGGGAAGGGCGGGCATTGCAGTCAATGATAGCGTGACTGGCGCGCGTTTTCGAACGAGATATCCTGCGGGCCTCTCGGCGAACAGTCGGGCGATCAGCCCAGCTTGAACATCCTTCCCGGCAGGTAGGTCACGACCTCGGGGAACTGCCAGATGATCGCGACCGCGAGCACCATCAGGATGAAGAAGGGCAGCGAGGCACGCGCCACGTAGAACATGTTCCTGCCGGTGAGGCCTTGCAGCACGAACAGGTTGAAGCCCACCGGCGGCGTGATCTGCGCCATCTCGACCACCAGCACGATGAATATGCCGAACCAGAGCAGATCGATGCCGGCCGCCTTCACCGACGGCAGAATGACCGACGAAGTGAGCACGACCATCGAGATGCCGTCGATGAAACAGCCCAAAATGATATAGAGCACGGTCAGCACGGCGACCAACTGCCAGGCGGAGAAGCCCTGCTGGCCGATCCATTGGGCCATGACTCGCGGGACCCCGGTGAACGCCATCGCGACCGTAAGAAATGCCGCGCCGGCGAGGATGAAGGCGATCATGCACGAGGTCCTGGTGGCGCCCATCACGCTCGCCTCGAAGGTCTTCCAGTTCAGCGATCCGGTCGCCGCGGCGAGCAGGAGCGCCCCGGTGACGCCGATCACCGCCGCTTCGGTCGGCGTGGCGACGCCGGTGTAGATCGAGCCGATCACGGCGCCGATGAGCAGCACTGCCGGGACAAGGTGGCGGGCAGAATAGAGCTTCTCGCCGAGCGTCGTGAACTGGTCGCGCGGCGGGGTCTTCTGCGGATTGAACAGCGCCCAGGCGGCGATGTAGCCCGAGAACATCAGCATCAGCATGATCCCCGGGAGCACTCCCGCGACGAACAGGCGCGCGATCGATACGTCCGCGGCGACGCCGTACACGATCATGATGATCGACGGCGGGATCAGCAAGCCGAGCGTGCCTGCGCCGGCCAGCGAGCCTACCGCCATGGTTTCGTCGTAGCCGCGCTTGAGCAGCTCCGGGATGGTGATGCGGCCGATGGTCGCCGCAGTGGCGGCGGAGGAGCCGGAAATCGCGGCGAAGATTCCGCAACCGGCGACGTTGCAATGCATCAGCCGGCCCGGCAGCGGCGCCATCCACGGCGCGAGGCCGCGGAACATGTCCTCCGAGATGCGCGTGCGGAACAGGATTTCGCCCATCCAGATGAACAGCGGCAGCGCCGTGAGCGCCCAACTGGTGCTCGAGCCCCACACCGTGGTCGCCATCAGGCTGCCCGCCGGCGAGTGGGTGAACAGCACCATAGCCACCCAGCCCACGCCGAGCAGGGTGAGCGCGATCCACACGCCGACGACCAGCAGAGCGGCAAGCGCCGCGATCAGCACCACGGACATGATCCAGAGTTCCATGGATCAGCGCTCGAAACCGGCCGTGGCCTCGCTCTTGCGTGCCCGGGCGGTTTCGTAGGAGGTGCTGCGGCCGCGCAGCGCGGCGACGAGGTCGTCGGTCGTTGCGACAAAAAGAATCAGGAGTCCGAGCGCCATGCCCGACTGCGGGATCCACAGCGGCACCGCGACCAGGCCCTGCGACACGTCGTTCAACCTGTACGAGGTGATCGTCATGTCGCAGGCGTACCAGGTGAAGTAGCCGACGAGAAACGCGGCCGCGGTGAGGCTGACCAATTCGAGAGCGTGCCGTGGTCCACCGCGCGTGCGGTGCAGCAGCAGCGTCATGCGGATGTGCTCGTTTTCCCGGAACGTATAGGCGAGGCCGAGGAACGAGGTCGCCGCAAGGCAGAAGCCGGCAAAGTCATCGTACGAATACGCGGCGAATCCGAGTTCGCGGGCCGCAATCTGCGCGGCCGAGAGGACGGCGATCGCCACCAAAAAAAATCCGGCCAGGAAGCCGGATCCTTTGTACAGCAGGTCGAGCGCTCGGCGCATCGGAGACCGAGTTATCTAGCCTGGAACGCCTTGAGGATCGCCTCGCCCTCCGCGCCGGCCTTGTTTGCCCACTCTCCCGCCATCTGCTTGCCGATCGCCTCGAATTCGGCGGTGAGCTTCGCAGAAGGCTTCATGATCTTGATTCCGTGCGAAGCCATGGTCCTTACGTAGCCCTCGTTCTCGGCTTCGCTCGTTTTCCAGCCCCGCGCCTCCGCCGCCGCGGCGGCATCGAGGACGGCCTTGCGCGCCGCGGCGCTCAGCTTGCTCCACGCGTCCTTGTTCACTACCACCATGTTCTGCGGCAAGAACGCCTGCGTGTCGTAGTAGTGGGACAGATAATCCCACGCCTGCGTGTCCACGCCGGTTGCGCCCGAGGTGATCATCGAGTCGACCAGACCTGTCTTGAACGCTTGTGGAATATCGGGGACTTGCACCGTGGTCGGGATCGCCCCCATCAGTTCGGCCAGCCGCGCGGTGGTCGGGCTGTAGGTGCGGAACTTGGCGCCCTTCAGGTCGGCCGCCGAGTTGATTTCTTTTTTCGCGTAGAGGCCCTGCGGCGGCCAGGGTACGGAATAGAGCAGCTTGATGCCCTGCGAATCGAGCCGCCTCTCGAGGTAGGGCCGCGCGACGCGCCACAGCTTCGCTTCCCTGGGATAGCTGTTGGCGAGAAAGGGGTTCGAATCGAACGCAAACAGGGGCGACTCATTGGCAAGCACCGAGATCAGCAATTCGCCTATGGGTATTTGCCCGGTCTGCACTGCACGCTTGATCTCGGGATGCTTGATCAGCGCGCCGTTCGAATGCACCTGGATTTGCAGGCTGCCGCCGGTCGCCTTGGCTACTTCCTCGGCGAATTGGCGGACGTTTTTTGTGTGGAAGTTGCCGTCGGGGTAGGGCGTGGGCATGTCCCAGTTGGTCTGCGGCCACGCAGGGGAACAGGCCAGCGCCAGCGCGGCCGCCGCAAATGTCCTGAAGTCCATGGTTTCTTCCTCCGAAGCCCGAGCGGCGAAGTTTGTCAGACCTCCGGTCCCTGCGTCAACCGCGGAGAAGCTCGGAACCGTCAATCGACGGTTGAGCGCTGCCAAGGTTGTATGGCAAAGTGCGGAACTTGATCGCAATCGGCATCCGCTGATGTCCCCGGCCGGCAATCGCTGGCAGTTCTGGATCGACCGCGGCGGCACTTTTACCGACATCGTCGCGCTCCGCCCGGACGGCCGCATCGTGGCCTACAAGCTGCTCTCGGAAAATCCCGACCGTTACCGCGACGCGGCGATCGCGGGAATACGCGAGCTGCTCGGGGTCGTACCGGGCGCGCCGATACCCGGCGAGAGCATCGAGGTGGTGAAGATGGGCACCACCGTCGCCACCAACGCGCTCCTGGAGCGCAAGGGCGAGCGCACAGTGCTCTTCATCACGCGCGGCTTTCGCGACGCACTGCGCATCGCGTACCAGAATCGGCCGCGCATTTTCGACCGGCACATCGTGCTGCCGGAGCTGCTGTATGCGAAAGTCGTCGAGGTAAAGGAGCGCATCGGCGCGCAGGGAGACGTGCTGGTTGTGCTCGACTTCGAGCAGGCCCGCAGGGATCTCGAATCGGCGTACCGCGAGGGCTATCGCTCGGTCGCCATCGTGTTAATGCACGGCTATCGCTACCGTCAGCACGAGCAGAAAATCGCGGAGCTGGCCCGTGCCATCGGCTACTCCCAGGTTTCGGTGTCGCACGAGGTCAGCCCTCTGATGAAGCTCGTGTCGCGCGGCGACACGACGGTGGTCGATGCCTACCTCTCTCCTATCCTGCGCCGGTACGTGGATGAGATTGCGGCGGAGTTGCGGGGCGTGCGCCTCATGTTCATGCAGTCGAACGGCGGCCTCACCGATGCGCGCCGTTTTGCCGGCAGGGACAGCATCCTGTCCGGGCCCGCCGGCGGAGTGGTCGGCGCGGTGCGCGCCTCGCTCGCCGCCGGTTTCGACAAAATCATCGGCTTCGACATGGGCGGCACTTCGACCGACGTGTCGCACTACGCCGGCGAATTCGAGCGTGCGTTTGAGACGCAGGTCGCCGGCGTGCGCATGCGCGCGCCCATGATGAGCATCCATACCGTAGCGGCGGGCGGCGGCTCGATCCTGCATTTCGACGGCTCGCGCTACCGCGTCGGACCGGACTCGGCCGGCGCCAATCCGGGCCCGGCGTGCTACCGCGCCGGAGGCCCGCTCACGGTGACCGACTGCAACGTCATGCTCGGGAAAATCCAGCCGAAATTCTTTCCAGCGGTGTTCGGGCCGGGGAGCGGTGCGCCGCTCGACGACGCAGTCGTGCGCGCGAAATTCTCGGCTCTTGCCGATGAGATCCACCGCGCCACGGGCGACGCCCGCACCCCTGAGCAAGTCGCGGAGGGATTCATAGAAATCGCGGTCGGCAACATGGCGGAGGCCATCAAAAAAATTTCGGTGCAGCGCGGCCACGACGTCACCGGGTACACATTGTGCTGTTTCGGCGGCGCGGCGGGGCAGCACGCCTGCCTCGTCGCCGATGCGCTCGGCATGACGCGCGCATTCATCCATCCGCTCGCCGGTGTTCTCTCCGCCTACGGCATCGGGCTTGCCGACACTGCCGCGATGCGCGAGCAGGCCGTTGAGGTGAAGCTCGAGCCCAGGAATCTCGGCATCCTCGAAGGGGCGCTCCTGAAGCTGGCCCGATCCGCGCAGGACGAGCTGGCCGTCCAGGGCGTGCCGGAAGCGCGCATTCGCATCGTGCGCCGCGTCCATCTACGTTACGACGGCACGGATTCGGCGCTGCTCGTGAATTTCGGCAGCGTCGCGGAAATGGAGCAGTCGTTCGAGGCGGCCTATCGCAAGCGCTACAGCTTCCTGATGCAGGGTCGGGCACTGATCGTCGAGTCCGTTTCGGTGGAGGCTTTCGGCGCGGCGGCTGCGCCGCTCGAGCCGGCGGGAAGCAATACGCGCGGTAACGGCGCGATCGCGGCGGCAGACCGGGTGACGCTGCACACGGGCGGCCGCGCGCACCGCGCCCCGGTGTTCGTGCGCGGGCAGCTGGCGGTGGGAGACAGGATTCCCGGCCCGGCGATCATCGCCGAGACAAACGCCACCACCGTGGTCGAGCCAGGCTGGCGGGCCGAAGTGATACGGTCCGATCACCTCGTGCTCGAGCGCGTGCAGCCGCGGCCGCACCGCCCCGCGATCGGCACCAGCGTCGATCCGGTCATGCTGGAGGTCTTCAACAACCTGTACATGTCCATCGCCGAGCAGATGGGCCTGCGGCTGGCCAACACGGCCTATTCGGTCAACATCAAGGAGCGGCTCGATTTTTCCTGCGCGGTGTTCGACCAGGGCGGGAACCTGATCGCGAACGCGCCGCACATGCCGGTGCACCTGGGCTCGATGGGCGAGAGCGTGCGCACCGTCATCGACGAGAACCGCGGCCGGATAAAAGCCGGCAACGTTTATGTGCTGAACGCCCCCTACAACGGCGGCACGCACCTGCCGGACGTGACGGTCATCACCCCGGTGTTCGACGACGCCGGGAGGGAGATCCTGTTCTACGTCGGTTCGCGCGGACATCACGCCGACATCGGCGGCATCACGCCCGGATCGATGCCTCCCGCGAGCAAAGTCGTTGAAGAAGAGGGCGTGCTGATCGACAACTTCCTGCTCGTCGAGGAGGGCCGCCTGCGCGAGGCCGAGACCGTCGCGCTGCTCTCTTCGGGCAGCTATCCCGCGCGCAACGTGCCGCAAAACATGGCCGACCTGCGCGCCATGATCGCGGCCAACGAAAAGGGCGCGCAGGCGCTGCGCGAAATGGTGGGCCACTTCGGTCTCGACGTCGTGCACGCCTACATGCGGCACGTGCAGGACAACGCGGAGGAAGCGGTGCGCCGGGTCATCGGCGTATTGAAGGACGGCGAGTTCAGCTACAAGATGGACAACGGCGGCGTGATCCGCGTGAAAATCCGCATCCGGCGCGAGACGCGCATCGCGACGATCGATTTCACCGGCACCTCGCCCCAGCTGCCCGACAATTTCAACGCGCCAGCGGCGGTATGCATGGCGGCGGTGCTTTACGTTTTTCGCACTCTCGTCGACGACGAGATTCCGATGAACGCGGGTTGCTTGAAGCCTCTCGAGGTGATCATCCCGGAAGGCTCGATGCTGCGGCCGCGCTACCCGGCGGCGGTGGTGGCGGGCAATGTCGAGACCTCGCAATGCGTTACCGACGTCCTCTACGGCGCGCTCGGTGTGATGGCGGCCTCCTGCGGCACGATGAACAACTTCACTTTCGGCGACGACGAGCATCAATATTACGAAACCGTTGCCGGCGGCTCCGGGGCTGGTGAGGGGTTCGACGGTACCGACGTGGTACAGACCCACATGACCAACTCTCGCCTCACCGATCCGGAAGTCCTGGAGTGGCGCTTTCCGGTCCTGCTTGAGAGCTTCGAGATCCGGACTGGGAGCGGCGGCTCCGGACGCTGGCAGGGGGGCAACGGCGCCGTCCGGCGCATGCGTTTTCTGAAACCCATGACGGCCGCCATCCTTTCCGGGCATCGGAGCGTCGCCCCTTACGGCGCGGCGGGCGGCTTGCCCGGCGAAGTCGGGCGCAACTGGGTGCGCCGAGCCGATGGAAAAGTTTTGGAGCTCAAGGCCTGCGACCAGATCCTGATGAATGCCGGGGACAGCTTTGTCATCGAGACGCCTGGCGGAGGCGGATATGGAAAGCCAGGCACCTAGCTGCCCTGCGAGCTGCCGAGTTGCCTATAATAGGCGCTCAGTCCGCGGAGACAATAACAACGGCGCAGCCACCGGCTCTCTCCAGAAGGTATCCCCAATCAGCATGAATCGGCGAAGCACCGTCACCAAAACCGGCAAGGGCCTGATGGAGGCAACCGGCAAGACGGACAATCTGTCGCGCGATCTGCGCGACGTTCTCAAAGAGATCGACGGCCAAGTCAGTTTTTCCACTCTGCTCAACGCTCTCGACAGGTATACCGAGCCCGAGCTCCTCGAAGCGCTCAGAGGTTTGGAAAGGGAAGGGTACGTTCGCGAGTTCGTCGGGCAGCAAGACGGCGGCCCGGCATCTCGGCCGGTGCCGCGGTCCCCCGGGTCGCCGGCTGCGGGGGGCGCTCGAGACGACCTCGACTTTACGTCGCTCGGATCCGCGCCGGTGGCGAGAAACGCGGACGCGGCGAACCCGAAGACCGGAACCCACGGGCAGGTCAGTACGGATGCGCTGGACAGGGCCAGGCGCGAAGCGGAGGAGCGCGCGCGCAGGGACGTGCAGGAAAAGGCGCGGCGCGAGGCGGAGGAGCGCATCCGCAAGGACGCCGAGGAAAGAACAAAGCGCGAAGCCGAAGAGAAGGCCCGCAGGAGTGCGGAAGAGCGCTTGCGTCGTGAGACCGAGGAAAAGGCTCGCAGAGAAGCCGAGGCGCGTGCGCGGCGGGAAGCCGAGGAGAGGGCTCGCAAGGAGGCGGAGGAGCGCGCGCGCAAAGAGGCCGAAACGCGCGCGAGGCGCGATCCCGTAGAACAGGCGCAGCGAGACGAGGAAGAGCGGGCCAAGCGTCAAATCGAGGAGCGCGCTCGCCGTGAGCAGGAATTGCGGCTTCGCATGGAGGAGGAAGAGCGCAAGCGCAGGGAGGAGAAGGAGCGCGCTCAGAGAGGGAAACAAGACCGGCAGCCGCTTGGAGCCCTGGGGCCCTCCTTGAAAGAGCTGGAGGAAAGGGAGCGCAGTGAGGCGGAGCAGCAGTCCCGTCGTCAGGAGGAGCGCGGACGCGAAGAGGAGCGCAGGCGCAAGGACGAGGCAGAACGCGCTCAACGGAACGAGCAGGAGCGGCAGGTGCGCGAAGCCCTGGAGCGCGCCCAAAGGGAACAGGAAGAAAAGGAGCGCCGGGAGGCGGATGAGAAGGTCCGCCGCGAAGAAGAGAGCGAGCGCGAGGAGCGGGAAGAACGGGAACGCCACGAGAAGGAGCGCGAGCGCAAGGAGTCGGAGGAACAGGAACGCCGCGAAGCCGAGGACAGGGCGTGCGCCGAGGAAGAAGCGCGCCGCAAGGAAGAGGAGAAACGCGCCAAGGAGGAAGAAGCGCGCCGCAAGGAAGAGGAGAAACGCGCCAAGGAGGAAGAAAAGAAAGCGAAAGCGGAAGCCAAAGCTCGCGCCAAGGCGGAAGCCAAGGCGGCCGCGCTTGCTCGCAAGGAAGCGCGCGAAAAGGAAAAGGCGGAAAGAGAAGAGGCACGCCGGCGCGCCAAAGCCGCCGAGCGCGCCGAGGACGCGGGCCGGCCGGCGCGGGAAGTCTGGGCGAGGCGGCGATCGTCCCGCAGTCTAGGCAAGCCGATCGCGGCCGCGCTGCTGGTAGTTGTGCTGTGCGCGATTGCGGCGATTCCTTTCCTGCCGATCGATCCCGCGCCTTATGAGAAGGCCGCGCAGGACTGGCTCGGCGAGCCGGTCGAGATAGGTTCGGTCAAGTTATCGCTCATTCCCTCTCCGCAATTGAGATTCGAGAAAGTCGTGATCGGCAAAGTGTCTCAGATGCGCATTTCAGCGATCAGCGCTTCGCCGGAAATCGGTTTCTTGATGGGCGACCGGAGGGCGTTCAAGAGCATAGAGCTGGAAGGCGCGACCGTCCCCCGGGAATTCCTGTCGGTACTGTTGTCGGAGAAGGGCAGAGGCGAATCCCTGCATATCGAGCGTGTCGTGGCGAAGGGACTGAAGCTCGATATTCCGGAATTGAATGTGCCGGCGCTCGATTTGAGCGCCAAGCTGGGGCTGGACGGAGCGTTGCGGTCGGTGACGCTGTCAAACGGCGAACGCAGGCTTTCGCTGACCTTGCAGCCGCGAGGAGGGAGAGCGAGCATAGAAATGTCGGCGGGGGTTCTGCCGCTGCCGATCGGAAGTAACCTTGCGCTCGAAGATTTTTCCGCCAAGGGAACGGTGACGGCGAGCGGGCTGGCCTTGAACGAGTTCGAGGCGCGCGCATTCGACGGTGTCTTGAAAGGAAGCGCCCGTCTGAGGTGGTCGGGTGGCTGGAGCCTCGAAGGCGAGATCACGGCACGTCGCATGCAAGCCGCACGGATCGCAGCGCCGATCATCGCCGGAGGCCTACTCGAGGGAAAAGGCACGTACAGCATGACCGCGCGTACCGTTGACAAGCTGTTTTCCAGTGCGCGCATCGAGGGCAACTTCACGCTCCAGAAAGGGTCGATCACCAATGTCGACATGACGCGTCTGCTTCAAGGCAGCAGCTCCGGAGGCGGGACGACCGTGTTTTCCGAGCTGAGCGGCAATGTCTCCGCCGACCCCAACCGGCTCCAGGTGCGCCAGCTCAGGTTGGTGGCCGGGCTTCTGAGCGGGAGTGGCCTGATGGAGATGGATCCGCAGCAAAACCTGTCGGGCCGCATGCAGCTTGAGCTGCGCGCGCAGAGCGTGCAGGCGCGCGCGACGCTCGCGGTTTCAGGCACGCTGAAAAATCCCCAGTTCCGTCGCAGCAACTGAAGGTCGAGGATTCAGGATTCAGCAGAACGTGCCGACCCGCGCCGCTTTCCCCTGAATCCTGCATTGGGTTCCGGTATAATTACGTTTTGCCGGCCCGTTTCATGTCGTTGATTCTCAAGTTGCGCGGAAGCCGCGCCGTTTCCGCGTTCAGGCTCGGCAGACTCAACTCCCGCCTCGCGGCGATCCACGATTCAATCCGGGCGAACTCGGCCGAATACCGGCATTTTGCCGAGCTCGAGCGGCCGCTGTCCGAACGCGAGAGAAACGTGCTCGACGAGCTGCTCCAGTACGGGGAGACTTCGTCTGCGGCCGAAGGCAGCGTGCTCCTGGTCGTGCCGCGCCTCGGTACGATTTCCCCGTGGTCTTCCAAGGCGACCGACATCGCGCATCGCTGCGGGCTCGCGCCAGTGCGCCGCATCGAGCGCGGGACCGCCTGGTTTCTTTCGGGGGGCCGCGCCATCGACGCGAAGCGCGGCCCAATCCTGGAGTTGCTGCGCGATCGCATGACCGAAACGGCGCTCGACTCTCCGGATCAGGCGGACGCGCTGTTTCGCCATTACGAGCCGAAGCCGCTTGCGCTCGTGGACCTGCTCGCGCGCGGCCGCGCCGCGCTGGAAGAGACCAACGCCGAGCTGGGTCTTGCGCTGGCCCGGGACGAGATCGACTACCTGCTTGCGCACTACCGCCGCATCGGGCGCAATCCGACCGATGCGGAGCTGACCATGTTCGCGCAGGCGAACTCCGAGCATTGCCGGCACAAGATATTCAACGCCTCGTGGATCATCGACGGCGCTGCGCGGGAGGAAACGCTCTTCGAGATGATCAAAGCCACGCATGCGCGCAACCCGAAGGGAACGGTGGTCGCCTATTCGGATAACGCCGCGGTGATGGAGGGAAGGGCGGTTGCGCGCTTCTACCCGGACTCGAGCAACCGCTACGGCTACCGCACGGAGCTCACGCATACCCTGATGAAATGCGAGACCCACAACCATCCCACCGCGATCTCGCCGTTTCCGGGAGCGGCGACCGGCTCCGGCGGCGAAATCCGCGACGAGTCGGCGACGGGCCGCGGGGCGAAATCCAAGGCGGGCTTGTGCGGATTTTCGGTGTCGCATCTGCGCGTTCCCGGTTGCGAACAGCCCTGGGAACATGCCGCCGGCAACCCGGACCGCATCGCCTCGGCGCTGCAGATCATGCTGGAAGGACCGATCGGCGCGGCGTCCTTCAACAACGAGTTTGGCCGCCCCAACCTGGCGGGCTATTTCCGCGCCTTCGAGATGGAAGTCGGCGGGGTCGCGCGCGGTTACCACAAACCGATCATGATTGCCGGTGGGATCGGCAATATCGATGCCGCGCACGCGAGAAAGAGCGAGCTGCCTTCCGGCGCGCCGCTCGTTCAGCTGGGCGGCCCGGGCATGCTGATCGGCATGGGGGGCGGCGCGGCTTCGAGCATGGACGCCGGGGCCAATACCCCAGACCTCGATTTCGATTCGGTGCAGCGCGGCAACGCCGAGATCCAGAGACGGGCGCAGGAGGTCATCGACCGCTGCTGGCAGCTCGGCGAGGGCAATCCGGTGCTGTCGATTCACGATGTCGGCGCGGGCGGGCTGTCGAACGCGCTGCCGGAACTGGTTCACGCCGCCGGCCGCGGCGCGAAAATAGATCTGCGCGCCTTGCCCAGCGAGGAACCGGGCATGACGCCGCGCGAGATCTGGTGCAACGAGGCGCAAGAGCGCTACGTGATTGCGATTATCCCTGAGCGAATAGGGCAGTTCGAGGCCATCTGCGAGCGCGAACGCTGCCCTTTCGCCGTGGTCGGCCATGCGACCGGCGATGGCCTTCTCGTCGTGGAGGACCCGCATTTCGGGAACAAGGCCGTGGAGATGGATCTTTCCGTGCTGCTCGGCAAGCCGCCGCGCATGATTCGCGAGGCGAGTCACCGGAAAGGCGGTCTTGCGCCGCTTTCGCTTCAGGAAATGGAGCTCAAGGAGGCTTGCCATCGCGTGCTGCGGCACCCGACGGTTGCGAACAAGACGTTCCTCGTCAGCATCGGCGATCGCACCGTCGGCGGCCTGAGCTCGCGCGACCCTCTCGTCGGGCCATGGCAGGTTCCGGTCGCGGATTGCGCCGTGGCGCTGATGGGATTCAAGGAGTATTGCGGCGAGGCGTTCGCCATGGGCGAGCGCACGCCGCTCGCGCTCGTCGATCCGCAGGCCTCCGGACGCATGGCAGTGGGCGAGGCGCTCACCAATCTCTGCGCGGCGCCGGTGGGGGATCTTTCGCGGGTGAAGCTTTCCGCGAACTGGATGGCGGCCGCCGGCTATGACGGAGAGGACGCGGCGCTGTTCGACACGGTGCGGGCGGTCGCGCTCGAACTGTGTCCTGCGCTCGGTGTCAGCATCCCGGTCGGAAAAGATTCGCTGTCGATGCGCACCAGCTGGCGCGAAGGCGGCATCGACAAGGACGTGGTGGCGCCGTTGTCGTTGATCGTATCGGCGTTCGCGCCCTGCGATGACGCGCGCAAAACCCTCACGCCCCAGCTGCGCACCGATTGCGGCGAAACCGAGCTGATCCTGATCGATCTCGGGCGCGGCCGCAACCGGCTGGGCGGCTCGATCCTCGCGCAGGTGTTCGGGCAATGCGGCAACGAGGCGCCCGACCTCGACGAGCCGCAGCTGTTGGTCAGATTTTTCGCGACGGTGCAGGCGCTCAACCGCGACGGCTTGATTCTCGCCTATCACGACCGCGCGGACGGCGGACTGTTTGCCGCCATCTGCGAAATGGCATTCGCGGGTCACTCGGGCGTGACCCTGAATCTCGATATGCTGGCTTACGACGCGCTCGCGCACGACGTCGACGGCAACGAGCGCAAACCCGACCTGATGTATGGGCGCGACCTGGAGCGGGTGCTCGGCGCGCTGTTCGCCGAGGAGCTCGGCGCAGTGATCCAGGTCCGCGCTTCGGACCGCGCCAAGGTACTCGAGCGCCTCGCCGGGCTGTCCGCCCAGGTCGTCGGCGGCCCCAACGCGCGCGGCGAGGTGCGGCTGGTGCGCAACGCCAAACCGGTGCTCGCCGCGCCCCGCGCCGAGTTGCAGCGTATTTGGTCGGAGGTGACGTTTGCGATGCAGCAACTGCGCGACGATCCGGCGTGCGCCAAGGAGGAATTCGACCGTATTCTCGACAAGGACGATCCGGGATTGTCGGCTGCGCCGAGTTTCGATCCGGCGGAGGATGTTGCCGCCGCGTTTATTGCCCGGGGAGCGAGGCCGAAAATCGCAATCTTGCGCGAGCAGGGGGTCAACGGCCAGGTCGAAATGGCGGCGGCCTTCGACCGCGCCGGGTTCGACGCGCACGACGTGCACGCGAGCGACATCGTTGATGGCCGCGTGTCGCTTGCCGAATTCAGGGGTTTTGCCGCTTGCGGCGGTTTTTCCTATGGCGACGTGCTCGGCGCCGGCGCGGGATGGGCAAAGGCGATCCTGTTCAACTCCCGAGCCCGCGACGAATTCAGCGCGTTTTTCGCTCGCACCGACACCTTCGCGCTGGGCGTGTGCAACGGCTGCCAGATGATGAGCCACCTGCGCGGGTTGATTCCCGGGGCGGGGGACTGGCCGCGCTTCGTCAGAAACCGCTCCGAACAGTTCGAGGCGCGCTTCGTCCTGGTGGAAGTGATGCAGAGTCCGTCGCTCTTTTTCGCGGGCATGGCCGGCAGCCGCATGGCGATCCCCACCGCGCACGGCGAAGGTCGCGCCCTGTTCGACTCCGAGAAGTCGCAGGCGAGAGCGATCGTCGCGTTGCGCTTTGTCGACAACCGCGGCGCGCCGACCGAACTCTATCCGTTGAACCCCAACGGTTCGCCGCAGGGGATTACCGGCCTCACGACTCGGGACGGGCGCTTCACCATCGTCATGCCCCATCCGGAGCGAGCGTTCCGCAGCGTGCAGCAGTCCTGGCATCCCGAGGGCTGGGGCGAGGACAGCCCCTGGATGCGCATGTTCCGCAACGCGAGAAAATGGATTGGATGATATGAGTCCCGCGGGATGAACGGTGCTTGCATCCGTTCCATCCCGCGGAGGTAGGGCGGCGCTCGAAGAGCGTCCGCCTTTACCGCCATTTATTCGATCTTCGCTTTCGCGCGTAATTCGACGATCAGCTTCTGGACTTCCTGTTCCTGCATCCGGCCAAGCAGCTGCGGCTTGATTTCGTCGAATGCGGGAAACTGCACGGGACGCACGTCGTCGAGCTGTATGACGTGCCAGCCGAATTGCGTCTGCACGGGCGTCTCCGTGTATTTCCCTTTTTCGAGCTTGACCAGAGCCTCGGCGAAGGGTTTGACGTAAGTGCTCGGGGGGCTCCAGCCGAGCTCGCCACCGCGGTCCTTCGAGCCCGGATCCTTGGACTGCTTAGCCAGGTCCTCGAACTTGGCGCCCTTCTTGAGCTGGGCGATGATCTCCTGCGCTTCGGTATCCTTGTCGACCAGAATGTGCTTGGCCTTGTATTCCTTGTCACCGCGCGAGGTCTTGATCCTGTTGTACTCGGCAAGCATCTGCTCGTCCTTGACGGGGTGCTTCTTGAAGTGTTCCTGAAACACCGCCTGTGCCAGCACTTGCTGGCGCAACAATTCGAGCTGCATGCGGACGCCGGCGTTTTTCGCGAATCCCGCGCGATCGGCTTCCTGCGCGAACACTTCCTGCGTAATCAAATTATCGAGAACCGTCCTTCGCGTCTGCTCGTTGTCGGGCGCGCCCTGCGCCACGCGCTGCTTGAGCACGAAGTCGAACCGGGACTTGGGAATGGCCTTGCCGTTGACGCTGACCGGCTTGAAGGAGGCCTTGGCCGGCTCGCTCGCAGTCTGCGCCGATGCCGGCACCGCGAGACCGAGTCCGAAAAGAAAAACCGCAAGCAAGCGGGCGAAAAGAAAGGGCATGAGCATTTCCTTGATCGAAAGCGGAATCATAGCTCATCCGGTGCGAGGGCGTGGACGGCGAGCGCGTGGATATCGCGCTGCATCAGCGGACCCAGGGCCTCGTAAATCATCCGGTGCCGCGCGAGCTTGTCCTTGCCGGCAAAGCGGCGCGAAACAATGGTGAGACGAAAATGGCTCCCGCCTCCCTTTGCCCCATCATGACCTGCGTGCCTCCCCGACTCGTCGAGGAGTTCGACGGACTGCGGCTCAAGCGCGGCCAGGCGCTTGCGGATCGCGGCGGAGAGATCCATCAGCGCGGTCCGCACGCGCGACGCGCGTGACCGAAGCTGGATAAACGCCTCGTCACCGCGGCTTTTCCTGGACGTAGCGGGCGAGAAACAACGCCTGTAGCACTACGAACGCGAGCATCAGACCCATGCCTCCGAAAAGCTTGAAATTCACCCAGGTATCGGTGGAAAAATTGTAGGCGACGTAGAGATTGGCCGCGCCCATGATGCCGAAAAAACCGACCCAGCTCCAGTTGAGCCGCGTCCAGGCGGCGTCCGGCATCTGCACTTGCTCGCGGAGCATCGCGCGGACGAGGTTTCTGCGGAAGAGCAGCTCCGCTCCCGCGAGCGCAATGCTGAATAACCAGTAGAGCACGGTCGGCTTCCATTTGATGAAGGATTCGTCGTGGAGCGCAAGCGTCGCTCCCCCGAACACCACGATGATGACAAGGCTCATCCACATCATGGTCTCGATCTTGCGGCCGTTGAATTTAAGCCAGCCGATCTGCACGAAAGTCGCCGCGATGGCGACCGCCGTCGCCACGTAGATGCCGGCGAATTTGAAGGTGACGAAGAACAGGATGACCGGGAACAGGTCAAAAAGAAATTTCATGGGGAGATTATACCGGGACAGGGGGCCCGGCTTCGAAGGCGAATAGGGATTCAGGATCGGTCGTCCCCCAAGGTCGTGCCTATAAGGGTGTTGCGGGCCGCGGCGGCCGACCGTCAATGCGGGTCGCCCGCGCCGCATCTCGCGATGGACCCTCGCGCCGGGTTATACTTTCGGCAACAGGCCGCCGCCCGTCCGGAGGGGGACGTTCGCGCCCCGTCAAAGGAGGATCACATGGCCGAACCCCTCATTGCGCAGAAGTCTCCCTACGCAACAGAACTCGCGCCAGGCGACTACTGGTGGTGCCGCTGCGGAAGATCGAAGAGCCAACCGTTTTGCGATGGTTCCCACAAGGTGACCGAATTCACGCCGGTGAAATATACGGTGATGGAAGCCGAGAAACTGTGGCTGTGCGGCTGCAAGCGGACCAAGAATCCGCCGTACTGTGACGGCACGCACAAAACCCTTTAAACGAGACGCAGAGCGCTCGTTTAAATCCGCGGGATGGAACCGACACCTGCGGTGCGGCTCATCCCGCGTTCCCAATTATTTCTTGACGGCCGTCCAGCGGCCTTCCTGACCGCCGTCGGCGCGGAAAGACCCTTCCATGCGGCCACCCGCGACGCGCCCCGTGAGGTCGCGGCGCACGCCCATGTTGTCCACGTAGGCGAAGCTGATGTTGGAGCCGTTCAGCCTCGGCTCGCGCAGGCCCGCTTCCACGGACCCGAGCAGAGCGGCCCCCTCGATTTTCTGATAACGCTGGTCAAGCCTGAGGTCGAATTTCTCGGAATTTCCCCCATTGCTGACCTCCATCGCCCAGCGGCCTGTCACGTTCGCGGGCACGATCCACAGGAAGGTGCGCCGGCCTTCCACGTCCGATACTTCGTCCGGTTCCCAGTCCTCCATGTTGAACGCGTGCGCCACGACGCGCGTGCCGGGCCGCATGGTCAGGATCTGCGGCCGCAATTTCATGTTGAGCGACGGAAGCAGGTAAAGCGTGAGGACGGTCGCCTGGCTGAAATCGGTCGCGAAGATATCGCCTTGGAGGATTTGAGCCCGGCCGAGAACTCCGGCCCCTTGCGCGTTTCGTTGCGCGTGCCTGACCATGTCGGGGTTGTATTCGACGCCGAGAGAGCGGGCCCCGAATTTTTTCGCTGCGGCGATGGCGATCTTGCCGTCCCCGGCGCCCAAGTCGATCACATAGTCCACCGGTTTGGTCTGAGCCATCGCCAGCATGCGTTCAACGACCTCGTCCGGGGTCGGAACCCAGACCACGTCCTTGCCCTGCTGACCGACCTGGGGCTGGAATTCCCTCTGCTGCGCATGAGCGGGAGGCGCTGCAACGAAGGCCGCGGCGGCCAATATCGCCGCTAAGTTTTTCAAGAGCGCACGAGACATGTCGTCCTTTCGAGATAGTCGATGAGGATTGCTAAACGGGAGCGCGTCCGCCGCGGTCAACATCGGCGGATGGCCGTCATTCCGTGTTCTACAAGACTTCCGCCGCGTGGTCTGCGAGGCGCGAGCGTTCGCCGCGCTGCAGGGTGACGTGCCCCGAGTGCGCCCATCCCTTCATGCGGTCGACTACATAGGTAAGGCCGGAGCTTCCCTCGGTAAGGTAGGGCGTGTCGATCTGGGCGATGTTGCCCAGGCACATGACCTTCGCGCCGGGACCCGCGCGGGTGATCAGAGTCTTCATCTGCTTGGGAGTCAGGTTTTGCGCCTCGTCGATGATCAGAAATCGGTTGAGGAAGGTGCGGCCGCGCATGAAGTTGAGCGACTTGATTTTGATTTTTGCGCGAATAAGGTCGCGCGTGGCGGCGCGTCCCCATTCACCGGCCTCGTCGTCGGTCTTGTTCAGGACATCGAGATTGTCCTCGAGCGCGCCCATCCACGGCGTCATCTTCTCTTCCTCCGTGCCCGGCAGGAAGCCGATGTCCTCGCCGACCGGCACCGTGACGCGCGTCATGATGATCTCGGTGTAGTGCTTGGTCTCGAGCGTCTGCAGGAGGCCGGCGGCGAGCGCGAGCAGCGTCTTGCCGGTGCCCGCCTGGCCGAGCAGGGAGACGAAGTCGATCTCCGGATTCATCAGGAGGTTGAGCGCGAAATTCTGCTCGCGGTTCCTCGCAGCGATGCCCCAGACGCTGTTCTTTTGATGGGTGTAATCGCGCACCGTCTCCAGAACCGCGGTGCGCCCGGAAACCTCCTTCACCATCGCGAGCAGCGGCCGTTCGCCCTCCTGGTATACGAACTCGTTGAGCAGAAGCGTCTGGCACAGCGGGCCGCGGATGCGGTAGTAGGTGCGGCCCTCCCGTTTCCAGGACTCGATGTCGCGGCCGTGTTGATCCCAGAAGTCCGCAGGCAGCTCGCGCACGCCGGTGTGGAGGAGGTCGGTATCCTCCAGCACCTTGTCGTTGAAGTAGTCCTCGGCCTGAAGCCCGAGCGCATGCGCCTTGATGCGCATGTTGATGTCCTTCGACACCAGAATGACTTGGCGCCGAGGCTCGCGTTTATGCAGGTAGATCACTACGCCGATGATGTAATTGTCGATCTTGCCGATCGGCAGGCTTGCCGGAACGTGGCCGTTGATCGCTTCGGTCTGCAGAAACAGGCGCCCGGCGGCGTTGTCGGCATCGTGGCGTTTGAGCGGGATGCCGGACGCGATCGGCCCCTTCGCGTGGCTGACGATATCGTCCAGGAACCGGCTCGCTTGGCGCGCGTTGCGTGCGATTTCGGAAATCCCGCTCTTGTTGTTGTCGAGTTCCTCCAGCGTCATGATCGGCAGGAACACGTCGTGTTCCTCGAAGCGGAACAGGCTCGTCGGGTCGTGCATCAGCACGTTGGTGTCGAGGACGAACAGTTTGGTGGTCCGGGATTCGGACCGGGATCGGCGAGAAGGCAAGGATTTCCGCGAATCCTCGGCGGGAAGGCCGGAATCGCGTTGCTCAGACGGTTTTAACAAAGTCGAGCACCTCCTGAGCGTGGCCTGAAACCTTGACGCCACGCCATTCGCGCCGAACGACGCGGTCCACGTCGAGAACGAAAGTGCTGCGCTCGATGCCGCGCACCTGTTTTCCGTACATGTTCTTCATCTTGATGACGCCGAACAGGTTGCAGAGCTTTTCCTCCTCGTCGGAAAGCAGCTCGAACGGGAACCCCATCTTGGCCTTGAAGCGCTCGTGCGACTTGAGGCTGTCGCGGGAGATGCCGTATACGGCGCAGCCGGCCCTCTGGAACTGGGGGTGGAGATTGCGGAATTGCATGCCCTCTGTGGTGCAGCCGGGGGTATTGTCCTTCGGGTAGAAGTACAGAACCAGCAGCTTCGAATTGACGGCCGAGAGCCGAAACTCCTTGCCGCCCGTGGCGGGCAGGGCGAATTCGCCGATCGGTTTGTTGAGCATCAAGCTGGAGCGCTCTTGTCAGCTGCCATTGTCACCCCGTTTTCATAAAGTAAATCAAGAGGTTCATTTTCAAAGTGTTATGACATGAATGTGATAAGTTCCTTTAATAATTCCTCGGGCGCTTCCTCGGGAATGTAATGGCCGCAGTCGAGCGCCCGGCCCCGGACGTTTTCGGCCCGTTTCCCCCAGTCGGCGAGGGGATGGAAGCAGCGCTCCACCGTTCCGTGCTTGCCCCACAGGACAAGCAGCGGCGCGGTCACCTTGCTGTGCAGGTCTGCTTCGTCATGGACGAGATCGATGCTCTCGGCCGCGCGATAGTCTTCGCAACTGCCGTGGATCGTGGCCGGATCGCGGAAGCAGCGCAGGTACTCGGCGAGCGCCTCCGGCGCGAACGCGCTCAGGCCGGCGTGCCGCGTGCCCATGTGGCTCTTGAGGTAAAAATCCGAGCTCGCACCGATCAGCGTCTCCGGAATCGGCTCGGGACGCAGCAAGAAGAACCAGTGGTAGTAGGCCTTGGCGAACTCGCGTGAGACATTCGCGTACATCGTGCGCGTGGGCACGATGTCGAGCAACGCGAGCTTTTTCACCTGCGCAGGGTGGTCGAGCGCCATGCGGTGCGCCACGCGCGCACCGCGGTCGTGGCCGACGAGAAAGAACGCACCATGGCCGAGCGCGCGCATGACCTCGACCTGATCCTGGGCCATGGCGCGCTTGGAATAATTGCTGTGGTCGGGCACGCCGTGAGGTTTGTCGCTGTCGCCATAGCCGCGCAAATCCGGAGCCACCACGGTGAAACGCTTCGCAAGCGCGGGCGCGACCCGATGCCAAATTGCGTGCGTCTGCGGATAGCCGTGCAGCAGGAGCAGCGGCGGCCCCTTGCCGCCATGCGCGAGATGGATTGCGGCGCCGCTGGTTTTGATGCGCTCGCGTTCGAACCCTGGAAACAGTTCGCTCACGAAAGAAATTCCTTGCCCTGGAGCGCGAGCGTGCCGGAGCGTCCGGGGAATTCGCCTATGGCGACCTCGTGGCGTGGCAGTCTTTTCAAGTCGAGCTTCTCCGCGACGGCGCGCAAGGAAACCAGTTCATAGCCCTGGCTTTTCCATCCGACCAGCAACTCCTCAAATGCGGGGGCGAGCTTGCCGCCCTCGAGCTCGGCGTGGAGCGTATACACGTGTCCGGCGGCGGGCGGCTCCCGGGTGAGCCTGAGCAGGTGCGCTGCAACGTTGTTCGCCTTGATCCGGTCTTTGCCGATCAGCTCGTCGAGCGTCGGCAGGGTGGTGGGCAGCTGCGGGCAGGCGACGATTTCCGCGCGCCACACCGGGATGAACGGGCAGGTGCCGCGGGTGTCGGAGCAGTAGTCGAAACCGAGCCGCTGCGTCAGGCGCAAAGCGTGCACGTTCAGCTGCCAGCCGGCCGCGCCGTGCGAGCGCGCCGGCTCGCGGAAAATCTCCTCGAAGCGCTTGCGCGCAAGGCGCATCTGACGCTCGGTCCATTGCGCATCGGCGCCGGCCACTCCGTCCTGCCATTTGACGTGGTCCCAGGTGTGGATGCCGACTTCGAAGCCTGCGTCCCGCACCGAGCGCATCACGTCGGCGCAGCGACGGCCGATGTCGGGCCCCGGCAACAGAGTCCCGTAAAGCAGCGTCCTCAGACCGTAATGGGAAATCACCGAAATGCGGGACACTTTGCGCACGAAGCCCGAGCGGAAAACGCGCTTGATCGCTCGGCCGGTATGGTCCGGACCGAGGCTGAAAAGAAACGTCGCGCCGGCCCCATGCTTTTTCAGCAACTCGACCAGGCGCGGCACGCCCCGTTTCGTGCCGCGGTAGGTGTCGACGTCGACTTTGAGCGCGAGCTTCATAAACGAGCTCTTAGTCGACAAGCCGCCTGGCATCAGCGACATGAGTGCGGTACGCGTCAAAAATGCGCTTCAAGGCCTCCTGCATGCCGACCTTCGGCTTCCACACCAGATCCTTCATGCTGTTGGCGATTTCCGGCACGCGGTTTTTTACGTCCTGGTAGCCGGAGCCGTAGTACTGCGCCGCGGTCGTGTTGAGGAGCTTCACCTTCTTCGCGTTGTCCCGGTATTCGGGGTAGGCGAAGGCGAGCTTCACCATCATGCGGGCAAGCTCCTTCACCGAATAATTGTTCCTCGGGTTGCCGATGTTGTATATCCTGCCGCTGGCGATACCCCTCGGGTTGTCGATGATCTTCAGCAGCGCATCGATGCCGTCATCGATATAGGTGAACGTGCGTTTCTGCTTGCCGCCATCCACGAGCTTGATCGGCTCTCCGCGGACGATATGGCCGAAGAACTGGGTGATGACGCGAGAGCTGCCTTCCTTGGGCGTATTGATCGAGTCCAGCCCTGAGCCGATCCAGTTGAACGGCCGGAACAGCGTGTAGTCGAGTCCTTCCTGCATTCCGTAGGCGTGAATGACCCGGTCCATGAGCTGTTTCGCGCAGGCATAGATCCAGCGCGGCTTGTTGATCGGGCCATAGACGAGCGGGGAGGTTTCCGGGTCGAATGCGCTGTCCGAACACATCCCGTAGACCTCGGAAGTCGAAGGGAAAACGAGGCGTTTGCCGTGCCTCACGCATCCCCTCACGATCGGGAGATTCGCCTCGAAGTCGAGCTCGAACACCCGCAACGGCTCCTTGACGTAGGTCGCGGGCGTGGCGATCGCCACGAGCGGCAGCACCGTGTCGCACTTGCGCACGTGGTACTCGATCCACTCGCGGTTGATGGTGATGTCACCCTCGAAGAAGCGGAAGCGCTGGTGCCCGAGGAGCTCGGCGATGCGGTCGGTCTGCATGTCCATGCCGTAGACCTCCCAGTCGGTGCGCGCCACGATGCGCCTGGACAGGTGGTGGCCGATGAAGCCGTTGACGCCGAGGATAAGAATTCTTTTCATCGAGGCTCCCTAGTGCAGGGGGACCTTGCGGTCGCCGATGCGATTGGCGAATTCTTGCGCGGAGAGCGGCTTGCCGTCCAGTTCCAGTTCGAGGAGCTCGAGCAAGCCGCCGTCGGTGCAGCAAACGTAGCAGCGGGCGCCTTGCGCGTAGAGCAACGCCGCGGCGCGCGCGTGCCCGCGATCCGGAAGCAGCCGCGTGCGCAGCAGCCGCAGCTCTTTGCCCTCGAGCTCGGCGAATGCGCCGGGATACGGCGGCGCGACCGCGCGCACGAGATCATGCACGCGCTTGGCGGGACTGTTCCAGTCTATACGGCCATCCTCGGGCTTGCGGCCGCCGAAGTAGCTGCCTTTTGACGGGTCCTGCGGGCGCAGCACCGCGCTGCCGTCGAGGAGTTTCGGCAGGCTCCTCGTGAGCACGCGCTCGGCGGCGCCGGTCACCCTTCTGAACACGTCGACCGCGAGGTCGTCGGGGAGGATGGGGACCGCTTCCTGATCGACGATGCGTCCTGCGTCCGGTTTTTCGGCCATCTCGTGCAGCGTCGCGCCGGTCTCGGTCTCGCCGTGGAGCACGGCCCAGTTGACCGGTACGCGCCCTCTGTATTTCGGCAGGAGCGACCCGTGCATGTTGAAGGCGCCTCTCCGCGCAACCGCGAGCAGCGCGGGCTTGAGCATGAGCCGGTAGTAAAAAGAGAAGAGGAACTCGGGCCGCAGGGCGCGGATTCTATCCAGGATCTCCGGCGCGCCGGGATCCGCGGGCATGATGGTTTCGATACCCCTTTGTCGAGCGAGCGCCGCAACGCTGCCGAACCAGATGTTCTCCCCCGGGTCGTCCTGATGGGTCACGACCAGGGGCACCTCGATCCGCTGATCGAGCAAAACCTTGAGGCACCGGCAACCGACGTCGTGATAGGCGAAAACGACCGCGCTCGTCACTCTTTGCGCTCGAGTATTGCTTGTACGAGGTAGCGCGGGCGCTCTCGCACCTGCTCATAGATCCGCCCCACGTACTCGCCCAGCAGGCCGATGCCGAACAGCGTGATGCCGATGAGGAAGAACGCGATCCCGAACAGAGTGAACACGCCTTCCGCTTCGGGCCCGACGACGAGGCGCCGCACGGCGAGGAATACCACGAACACGATCGACAGCAGAGAAATGACGATTCCCGAAAGCGAAAACAGTTGCAGGGGCATCACCGAAAACCCGGTGACGAGGTCGAAGTTGAGCCGCACCAGGCTGTAGAGCGAATATTTCGATTCGCCGGCGGCGCGCTCTTCGTGGGTGACCTCGATCTCGGTCGGGCGCTCGGCAAAGGTGTAGGCGAGCGCGGGAATGAAGGTGTTGATCTCACGGCAGCTGTTGACCGCATCGACGATGGTCCTGCTGTAGGCGCGCAGCATGCAGCCTTGATCGGTCATCCGTATGCGGGTGATGCGCTCGCGGACGGCGTTCATCAGCCGCGAAGCATGGCGCCGGAAAGCGGAGTCACGGCGCTTACGGCGCACGGTGCCGACGTAGTCGTAACCCTCGTCCATCTTGGCCAGGAGCTTAGCGATTTCCTCGGGCGGGTTCTGCAGGTCGGCGTCGAGCGTGACCACGCGCTCGCCACGGCTTGTCTCGAAACCCGCCATGATGGCGAGGTGCTGGCCGAAGTTGCCGTTAAACAGGATGACGCGGGTCGCGTCGGGCCGCTTTTCGAACTGCTCGCGCAGCAGCACGGCGGAGCGGTCGCTGCTGCCGTCGTTGACGAAAATCACTTCATAGCTCTGCCCGATCGCATCGAGCGCCGGGTACAGCCGCGCGAACAGGGCCGGCAGCACCGCTTCCTCGTCGTAGACCGGAATGACGACGGAGACGCGCGGGTTCATCGCGGGTCCTTCTTGAGGACGCGCGCAATCGCTTCGCATACGCGCTCGACGTCGGCGCCTTCCATCGCGGGAAAAAGCGGCAGCGTCGCGATGCCGCTGCCGATTCGCTCCGCGTTGGGGTACTGCCCTTCGCGCCAACCGAGCGAGCGGTAAAGCGAAAACAGGTGAATGGCAGGGTAGTGCACGCCGATGCCGACGCCCCGCTCGCGCATCTTCGCGATGAACTCGCCGCGCTTGACGCGCCCGGGCAGCACCACCTGGAACATGTGCCAGTTGGAATTCTCGAAATCGGCCGGCGGCAGCTCGCACCCCAGCCCACGATCAAAGCAGTCGAAATAATGGCGGGCAAGCGCGCGGCGCTTGTCCGTGAACTCGTGCAGACGCTTGAGCTGTCCCAGGCCGATGCACGCGGCGATGTCGGTGAGGTTGAACTTGCCGCCCACGACGTCCACGTCCATGCCATCCTCGCCGAAACGCCTCACGCCCTGCAGGCGCAGCTTTTCGGCAAGCGCCACGTCGCCTTCGCGGGGGAGCACGATTGCCCCGCCCTCGGCGGAGGTGATGTTCTTATTGGCGTGAAAACTGAAAGCGATGAAATCGCCGCGGCTGCCGACGCGCGCGCCTTTCCAGCCCGCCCCGAAAGCCTGAGCCGCGTCCTCGACCACGCGCAGCCGGTGCTTGCCGGCGATGGCATAAAGCCGATCGAGGTCGACCGGCAGGCCGGCGAGATAGACGGGAAGAATCGCCTTGGTTTTTTTCGTAATCGCCGGTTCGATGCGCTCGAGGTCGATGTTGCGCGTCGCCGGCTCCACGTCGACGAACACCGGGCTCGCGCCCAGTTCGAGGATGACATTGCTCGTGGCAACCCAGGAGAGCGGCGTGGTGATCACCTCGTCGCCCGCGCCGACGCCGGCAAGGCGAAGAGCGATCTCGAGCGCGGCGGTGCCTGAGTTGACGGCGCGCACCGGACGCCCGCCGCAATAGCGCGACAGCTCCGCCTCGAATTCCTTCACCCGGGGTCCGGAAGTGATCCATCCCGAGCGCAGCACTTCGGTCACGCCGGCGATGGTGTCCTCGTCGATCGAGGGACGGGTGAAGGGCAGAAAAAGATCGTTGACCACGCTGACGGACGAAGGTTTTGCTTTCGAAATTCCGTGAGTATCCGCGTCGATCCGAGGCGTTCTAATTTCTCGCCACGAGGAAAACGCCGGCGACGATGAAGGCGATGCCTATCAGTTTCTGCGCGGTGAACGACTCCCCGAACAGGTACCAGGCGGCGACGGCGTTCAGGACGTAGCCCACCGAGAGCATCGGGTAGGCGATCGAAACCTCGACGCGCGACAGCCCCATGATCCAGACGGCGAGGCTCACCACGTAGCAGGCGACCCCGGCCATGATGTGAGGCTCGAAGGCGAGCTTCATTCCCACCGGAACGATGTTTGCCGCGCTGAACTCGAACGGCCCGATGGCGTTCGTGCCCGCCTTCAGCAACAGCTGCGCCGCGGCATTCAGCAGCACGCCGAGCATGATCAGGCCGAAGGTCACCGCGCTCACGGCTTGCTCACGATCACGCGGCGCGGATCGCGTGCGACGACCCGCATCGCGACCGGATAGGCTTTGAGGAACGCGATGAGGTCGTCCTCCGGACTGAACATGGCGTACGCTTCGCCGTCGGCCTGCCAGGCGCGCGCAAACGCCGCCATGTCCGGCAGGAATTTTTGCGGCTCCCAGCCGATCGGCTGCTCGAGCTCGTCCTTGTCGGAGACCATGGTCACGGTTCTTCCCAGGTAGAAGAGCAGGGTGTGATCGAAAGTGTCGACGAAGTAAAAAGGCACATCCGGTCTGATCTGGGTCCGGATTTTCTGGACGATATGATACGCGGAATACGTGGGCGAGAGCTGCTCATGGCCCGAGAGCGCTAATTGCGCCGTGAGCAGGCCGCCGAAAGCGAGCGCCGTCGTCGCCGCGGTGACTCTCCCGCGCAGACAGAACCACGCGGACAACAGCGCGGCGACCGCGAGCGCGAGGCCCGCGGCGGCGAGCCAGGGCACATAGCCGGCGAGCAGCTCGGGCGGGAGCCAGGGCTCCGCGAGGCTCATCGCCTGCGGCGACGCTGCGGCAATCCCGGCGCCCAATACCGCCGCCGCCCACGCTTGCGCGGCGGCCACGCGCCGGTCGGCGGACGCGAGATAACGGCCGATCAGCAGAGCCAAGGCCGGGAAGATCGGCAGGATGTAGGAGCCGAGCTTCGAGCTCGAGACGGAAAAGAACACAAAGACCACGGCACACCACAGGAGCAAGAAGCGCTGCGGCTGGAAATTCGCCGTCGGCAGCCGCGTCCCGGCACGCCGCAGAGCGGGAAAGAGGCTCACGATCCAGGGCAAGATCCCGGCGAGCAGCACCGGGACGAAATACCACAGCGGCTGGTAGCGTCCGTGCTCCTTGGTGAGGAAGCGCTCGAGGTGCTCATGGACGAAGAAGAAGCGAAAGAATTCGGGATTGGCGAGCGACACCGCGATGAACCACGGCGCCGTGATCGCGAGAAACAGCAGTCCCCCCGAGAGGACGTGCAGCCGCGCGGCCCGCTTCCAGTCGCGCTCGACGAGCACATAGAGCGCCACCGTCCCGGCGGGCAGCACGATTCCCACCAGTCCCTTGCTGAGCACCGCAAGCGCGGCGGCCGCCCAGGCGGCGAGCATCCAGCGGCGCCGGTCCGGCGGCTCGAGGCCGTCGCGCTGCGCCACGGCGATGGCGAGCACGGATGCCGACGTGAAAAACGTGAGTCCCATGTCGAGCGTGAGCACGTGGCCTATGAAGACGTAGATCGCGCTGCCCGCAGCGACTGCGGCGCCAAGCACTCCGGCGGGCGGCGCGAACAGGCGGTTGCCTGCCCAAAATACGAGCAGCACGCCGAGAAAACCGGTAATCCCGGGCCACAGGCGCGCGGCCCATTCGTTCTGTCCGAGCAGGCTGAACGCCGCCGCAGTCGCCCAGTACTGCAACGCGGGTTTCTCGAAATACTTGAGCCCGTTCAGGCGCGGCGTGAGCCAGTCGCCGGTCGCGACCATCTCGCGCGGGATTTCCGCGTACCGGCCTTCGTCCGGCCTGACCAGATGGCGATAACCGAGATTGCAGAACCAGAGGAAAGCGAAAGCCGCGAGCAGCACGAGCCGGGCGCGGTGCGAAATAGCGGACTCCATCGTCATCCTGAGGCGCCGAAAGCGCCGAAGAATCTTCGTGGGGAAAGCAGATCCTTCGCGGAATTCACCCTGAGCGAAGTCGAAGGGCTCAGGATGGCGGCCGCCAATTTGCGTTGTGCCACTGCTAGTCGAATAATAGGGCCGCCGCCACTTTGCGCTCTTCGGCCATGAGGATGTTATAGGTGCGGCAGGCTGCCTGTACGTCCATCACCTCGAGTCCGACGCCAGCCTGGACCAGCGGCCGCATGATCTCCGGGCGAGGGAAGCGCAGCTGCGCTCCGGTGCCGAGCAAGATAATCTCGCGGCCAAGATTTGCGAGCGCCTCCAGATGCTCGGGGGCAAGCTCCTCGAAACTGGTCGCGCCCCAGTCGGTGATGATGCGCTCGGGCAGCACGACGATACTTTTCTCGACGCGCTGGTCGTTGACCATGACGTAGCGCTCGCCATAGCCGGTAAAGGCGTTCAGGGCAGTCGCGGTCTGAAGATGCAGCTTCAAGGTTTGCCGGTGCTGTAAGTGTCCGGTAACATTATAACTTTTTGCGCGGCAGCGCGACTTTAAAAGGACTGCTGCGACGCCCGTCAACCCTGCCCGCCATGAGAGAGCGGAGCGACGAAAGAATGAAATGACGCGAGAATTTGCCCGGATCAAGCGCCTTCCGCCTTACGTTTTCAACATCACCAACGAGTTGAAGATGACGGCGCGCCGCGCAGGCGAGGACATCATCGACATGAGCATGGGCAACCCCGACGGGCCCACTCCCAAGCACATCGTCGCAAAGCTCGTCGAGGCCGCGCAGCGCGCGGACACTCACGGCTATTCCGTGTCCAAAGGGATTCCGCGCCTGCGCCGCGCCATCTGCGGCTGGTATCAGCGGCGCTACGGAGTCGGATTCGATCCCGACTCGGAGGCGATCGTCACCATCGGCTCGAAGGAGGGCCTGGCGCACCTGATGCTCGCGTGTCTGGACCGCGGCGATACCGTGCTCGTGCCCAATCCGAGCTACCCGATCCATATCTACGGCGCGATCATCGCCGGGGCCGACATCCGCTCGGTGCGCATGACCGCCGGCGTGGATTTCATCGAAGAGCTCGAGCGCGCGATCCGCGAGCTGATCCCCAAGCCGAAAATGCTCGTGATCGGGTTCCCGTCGAACCCGACGGCGAAGTGCGTGGAGCTGGATTTCTTCGAGCGCGTGATTGCGCTCGCGAAAGCCCACGACATCCTCGTCGTGCACGATCTCGCCTACGCCGATATCTGCTTCGACGGCTGGAAGGCGCCTTCCATCATGCAGGTGCCCGGCGCGCGCGAGATCGCAGTCGAGTTTTTCACCATGTCGAAGAGCTACAACATGGCGGGCTGGCGCATCGGCTTCATGGTCGGAAACAGGGACCTCGTCAATGCGCTCGCGCGCATCAAAAGCTACCACGACTACGGCACCTTCACTCCGATCCAGGTGGCCTCGATCGTCGCGCTCGAAGGGTCCCAGGACTGCGTCGAGGAGCACCGCATGAAATACCAGAAGCGCCGAGACGTCATGGTGCGCGGCCTGCACGAGGCGGGCTGGCCGGTCGAGAATCCGAAGGCATCGATGTACATCTGGGCGAAGATCCCCGAGGCCTACGGCAAGCTTGGCTCGCTCGAATTCGCAAAAAAAATCCTCAAGGACGCGAAGGTCGCCGTGTCTCCGGGGATCGGATTCGGCGACCATGGGGACGATCACGTGAGAATCGCGCTGATCGAAAACGAGGCCCGCACCCGACAAGCCATCCGCGGGATCCGCGATATGTTCCGCAAGGACGGATTGCTGTGATGCGGATCGTCGAGGTCACCGATGAATCGGGCGTAATTGCGGCGCCCGACTGGCTCAAGAAGGCCGAAGCCGTTCACCGTCAGTTGCGTACCGCG
>WNGL01001085.1_pt1 | contig 49364 bp, 39 predicted proteins | sample 5400591 | NCBI WGS metagenome assembly WNGL01 (sample SAMN13153377, study PRJNA577476) | soil metagenome | isolation source: 80 cm soil or saprolite under Garry oak tree replicate 1 | place: USA:California | collected 2016-06-15 | reverse complement strand
CCACGAGGTGAGCTTTGACGAGGCCTCCATCGTGGTCATTCAGGGAGCCCTGCGACGCAGGACACCCAACGCCTATCACCAGGCATTTGAACACTTCCTCCATGACCTCCATTCTGCTTTGTTATGACCAGTTAATGAGGGAAAAGCAATGACACGCACACCTGTGACACGCACAACGCCGACCACCACGCTCATCGTTTCGAAGCCAACCGATTTTCACGCCCTGGAAGCCCGTTACAAGCTTGTCCGATACGAGCTGCCAATGGATCTACAATGGATGGCCAAAAAGAATCGCACCATCTATGGACAGATGCACAATAGCCTGCGAGATCAACTGGACTGTCCCTACAAAACCTTCACACACGATCGTCGAGATGGAGCTGAAGTCGATAAGTGGGTCGTCTACGCACTCTACCGGCATAATGAGACTCCCACCACCATCAGTATGTCGTTTCTCCCCCATGCTCCCGTGCATGCGAGCACGATTACCTTCGATAGTCTCGATTTGCACCTCGTGCTGAAGTTACTGCAGATCGCTTATGTTCTCGGTGAGCAAGCCAAGCGATTCATCGGCCAGGATCTGTGCTATGTCCACGCCAAAAAGGAGGGGAATTCGCACACTTGTCTGCTGATCGACCTCAAGGGCGATATTCGCACAGAGCGGGAGGATAGCGAACAGGAATTCAAGGTCACCGGCCAGGCGCGAAGGTTTCAACGTGTCGATTACCCGGGTGGTGCCTCGCTCCCCTACGCCTACTTCGGACGCAAGATTACCGATGGGACGGTCTATTTTCTGCACCTGAAAAGACAGGAGATCGAGAAGAACAGGGAGACTGGGGAACCACTCTACGGCATTCGCGCGCAGGAAGGGAAGCGCACGACCCTTTTCTACCACGACCAGCGCAACATCGAAGAAAGCGTGGGGAAACTGCTCTATGATTTTATCCACGATTTCACAGCATACCTTGCGGATTACGGCATCATCAGCTGCCTAAAAGAGCGTCACTTCACCGAGTTTCTCCCACCCAGAGGCCAGTCTCACCTGCCGCTCTCCCTGCTCAATCCCATCGCGGTTTTCGATAACCGTCTCGCTGCCGCGCGTCCCCTGCCGGACTACTTCGAGGTATTTGCCCAGTGGATGCCTGATCTCCACTTCGAGGCGGTAACAGATCTTTCACGAGTTCCAACTGGAGCAGCGCTGGTTATTCAGGATTACAATAAAGAGGACTTCGAGCCAGGAGGCCTCCTGGCGGCGGATCATCAGGAGGATCCTTATGTGAAACTGTACAGGACATATCCCCAACTCCCCAAACAGTCCATCAATGTCAATATGAACAAAAGCACAGACAGTACGGCAGCGGCCTACCTGGATTACCCTGCTCTGGAGCCGGGCAATAAAACCTTTAAGCTGAAGCTCGAGGTCTCGCTTTCACAATTGTATCTCAAAGATGTCATTCGTTATGGGCATAGTGTGCAAGAGCGGCTCCCATTGGCACCAACCGACTTTGTCTTCATACGCAAAGATCGCTACTTCCCTTATCAGCCTCCCTACGAAATCCTGCTCTTCTTTGAAAAAGACAGGCTGCGCTTCCTCGATCTGCGTGATCCCATACAGAGGCAACAAAGAGAGGAACTGTTAGCGCGGCTCGGTGTGGATTGGGAGGCGAGATACGAGGAGATGCTCCACAAGTACCGGAAAAGGGGCGAGCACGATGAGGATCGAGAGCTGATGAACTATGATGTCATCGTCGGCCCGGGGCTCTTTGTCGAACTGGAAGATCTGAACGAGCGGGTACTCTACGATTACGATAAAATCGTCGAGCGGCAGGACGCTGTGAAAATGGCGCTACCAATAGAGGCTCTCAAACTTCTCCCGTTCTACGACGCTATCCGCAATGACCCGCATCTCTTTTTGAGAGACCTGCACGAGCGGGGATTATTGGAGGAACAAGCGCACCCTAAGCCTGGTAGAGAAGCCGAGTCGCTCAAATTCTATCGCCAGCTCGAAGAATACGACGCCTACTTGGACGAACTGCAGCAGTTTTACCCGGAGATCTCTTTCAACGAGTTGTGGCAAGGCGAACGTATGGAGCAGATTATACGCATCTTTGACATTCATCCGGATAAGCACGGAAAGTACCGTAACACCCAGTTTAAATCGTACTATCAGAAGAAGCGAGGGTGGTTCTCCAGTGACAAGGCAAAAGACGTTCATATGTACGAGGGGATCTGGTATGACAACCATAATTGCTACATGGTCGGTTCATCGCAATCGCTGAAGGATCATCAACCAAGAGCGCATCTCATCCGGCACTTTCACATCTACCAGGGGCATGATCATTTCGATATACAACCACTGTTGCGGTCAACGAGTGTGCAGTTCGTGCGCTTCAATCAGTACACAGTCTACCCTTATGCGTTCCATCTTCTCGACCTGTATGTTGAGAGCGTGTTGCGGTTCCGATAGGCCATTCCCTTTGGTACGCCGCTGAGTACTCGTTACCCTTGCGCATAAACTGAGGCGTACAATAACCTGTTGCTTTGATCTGCCTATATTGAAGCCGTTTTGTGTGGGTCTTTAAGCTGGCTGTGGCAGAACGCCGACCGTATCAGACCCTCGGGGATTTTCTCCGGGCCGCAGAAGCCTGGGTCAATTTTTACAATCGAGAGCGGCCACATGAGAGTCTGGGCTATCGCTCACCCAATCAGTTTGCCGAAGTTAATCAGCTCCAGACTCTCTCGTATTTGGCTGTGTTTTAGCGTTGAGTATTTCGGGTACTTGACAAGGTGTTGTCCGCAAAAATAAAGTTGTACAATTTTCCGCCTAACAAGCTGGCGATCACTGATTATTTTGGTGGTCGCCACTTGCCTTTCTCTCAATGCATTTGGAGAGAGAAGTTGACATTGAAGAGCATAGCGGTGCTATCGCTCTAACATCATCTCCAGTTCGATCTCATCATGCAAGGGAATCTGGTCGTTGCCAATCAATGGGATGCGCGGCTTCAGTTGGCGCGCGGCATCGACCGCATTGCGATGAACGGTGACGAGCGTGAAGCCGCGTTTTTGATAGAAGCGCAGCGCTTGGAGATTATCATTCGTTGTGATCAGCCAGAGCCGCTTGCAGCCTGCTTCTCGTGCCGCCTGCGTGACTGCCTGAAGCAGCAGCGTGCCTATACCGATCCCCGGCTTGGTGCTCTCGAGAGTCACGATCTCGCAGTTCTCATCTTCAAGAGAGTATGTGAGCAGTCCCACCCGCTTCCCTTTCAGGATGGCGACGAAGCCGGGCAGCGTCTGTGGATGAGAGACCTTGCCGTGAGTGACGACGAGAGTATCGCCCCAGTATTTGATGAGAGCCTGCCGTACCCATTCGCTGTCTTCGGTGGTAAGTGGTCTCACCTGCAGAGGAAGGCTTTCGATGGGCCGGTGGGGATGCCTGTTGTAGGTGTAGATGGCCTCGGCCTGGATGTGCAGGTAGACGCCTTCGCCCCACTCGCCAGCCTTTGTATAGGTGGATGCGTACAGCAGGTTCTCCAGCGCCTCAAAATCCGCGTGGTCGGGTGAGATGATGGCCGCGTAGCCATGCACGATGATCGCCAGTTCGTTTTCACGAAACAGGGTCAGGCTGACGGCGGGCCGCTTCATGACATGGCGCGTGCGTGCGGCAGTGGCAACGGTGGGGATATAGATATCGCCTCGGTAGAGCAGCGAGCCGATCGGGGCAATGCGCGGCTCGCCTCTCGTCGTGACCGTTGCCAGCGCGACGGTTTGCACGTCCCGCCAGCAATCGATCAGCTGCCGAGCGGTGAGTGAGTGCTCCGGCATCTGAAACGAGCGGCACAGGAAAGCTCCCGCCCGCTCGATGCTGTTGTCTAAAAGCGCCTGCAAACGCTCGATGTCTTCCGGTGTTTCTCTCATACCCTCTAGTATATACCTCAGAGATCAAGTTGTACATTTTCAGATTCGTGAAGCAGCTTGGCCCTTCGCCATTTTTGATGAAAACTGAACAGTTCATATGGAGAGTGGCCCTTTCCTATCACTTTGGGGCCCTACCTGCGCTAGTGCAGGTAGCGATCCAGGTAGACCAGGTAGAGGTACAGGCTCACCGTGATGATCACAGTATAGGCGAGATAGCTCGACAAACCGGGTGCTACACGCGCAGCGACGACATCCCAGCCGACGAAGGCGAGGTTGAGCAGTAGCACCGGGATGACATACACCTTCAGAAAGGTGGGACCTTTCTTCGACAGTATAGTGGGTGTTTTCATAGCAAACGTTGCCGACAAGATGTTGGAGATTGAGCATTTCTCACTGATATGGCAATACCAATACTCTGAACAGGCTGAGAGCCGTGATAAGATATGCACAGGGACAACTCCCGAATGAACCACTCACGTTTCGAATAGGAAAAGAGATGCAACCAAAACCAGCACATTTTGGTCCCTATTATGCTGAGGCGTTTAAAGATCAGCAAGTCGTTGAAGCCTATCGCCATCGCCCTCCCTATCCTCAAGAGGTTTTTGCTCTTCTGGCTTCCCTCGTTCTTGATGAGCCGAGGGCGGTTCTAGATGTTGGCTCCGGCCTGGGTGATATCGCTCGGCCTCTCCTTGAGCTTGTCGAACGGGTCGATGCTGTTGATTTTTCGCAGCAGATGATCGAAAAGGGGAAGCAGTTGCCCAATGGGAACCATCCACAACTCCACTGGATCTATGGGAAGGTAGAGGACGTACCGCTTGCTCCTCCGTATGCTCTCATTACAGCGGGATCAAGTATTCACTGGCCCGCGTGGGAGGTTGCGTTTCCACGCTTTCACAGTATGCTTAGCCCCCATGGCTCTCTCGCGTTGATTTACCGCAAAACGCTACCTATGCCCTGGGAGAGCGAGATCAGAAAGATCCTCGCGCAATTTTCAGATCGCCAGGGTCACAGGGGATCGAATGCGATCAAAGAGCTAGAGGTGCGGGGATTCTTTCGCAGGCAGGGAGAGCAGGAGACTGCACCCATTCCTTTTGTTCAGTCCCTCGATGACTATATCCAGGGCCTGCATTCAAGAAGCAGCTTTTCCAGGGAACGGATGGGGCAGCAAAGGGCGGCTGACTTCGACCGGCAGGTACGAGCTCTTCTGCTCCAGTTTCACCAAGATGGCCTCCTCCCTCTACAAGTGGTCGCTTCGGTGACGTGGGGGACACCTGAACATGGGGGCGCGAGGTGACCGAATGGGGAGCACTCTCGCACCTGCAAGAAGATCAAGAGGCGGGTCTGCGAATTGCAGCCTACAGACCGATGCACAGCACATCGGGTGAGTTATTTAGCTGGCCGTTCGAGTGCAATGACAGGAATTTCGCGGGTCGTCTTCTTTTGATATTCGCCATAGGGAGGAAATACTTCTACTGCTCTCCTGAACGCCTGTTCTCGCTCATTTCCGGTGAGAATCCGGGCTGTGGTATCAAATTTCTCACTACCAACCTCAACCGTAACTTCTGGGTGAGCCAGCAGGTTCAAATACCACTCAGGGTGTTTCGGATGGCCTCCTTTGGACGCTACTACAAGTATGCGATCACCATCAGTAACAAGCATCAAGGGAGCTATGCGAGGTCGACCTGTTTTGGCTCCTGTGGTTGTCAGCAGAATTAACGGCGCCCAACCTTTCACCTTGCCTCCATGGGCACGGAATTGCTCAATAACTGCTTTGTTTCGTTCATCCCAGGTATTCATCAATCAATTCTCCTCTTCAGCGCATTGAAAACCGAGAAAAATTGTAAGCAGGCCCACAATTATCTCTCTCTACTAAAGAACATCTTTGCTCAGGGCGACTATTCCAATTGTTTTCCGTGTAGCATATCCCTGCAATAAGGACTGATTTTGCCCTCTTTCAATGCTATGATAGCAAGTGAAGACTCGCACAGAATCATAACCAGATGCACACAGAACAGGAGTGAACCATGATCAATTTGGACCTTGCGCACCGGCGGCTTCACAACCAGCACATCACCCAGCGAACGATTGAAACACCTCAAGCTCTCGTGGAGTGGCTCGGTGCTGTCCAGGCTCAGGATTTCGCGGCTGCCAAATGGGCGCTTGGCCTGCGCTTGCCAGGCGTGACGGACGACGACATTGAGCAAGCGTTTACCGATGGCACTATTCTTCGCACGCACGTCATGCGCCCCACCTGGCATTTTGTCTCACCTGCCGATATTCGCTGGCTCCTCGCCCTCACAGCTCCGCGTGTCCTTGCAGCCAGCGCATACTATAATCGGAAGCTTGAATTGGATGACGCTGTATTCAGGTCTACCAATGCTGTGCTGACAAACGCATTACAAGGTGGGAAGCAGCTCACTCGTGACGAACTCGCGTCTGCGCTTCAGCAAGCTGGCATTGTCACGGAGGGTGAGCAACGTGTTACCTATATCATCATGCGGGCGGAATTGGACGGCATCATCTGCAGCGGCGCACGGCGCGGCAAGCAATTCACTTATGCCTTGCTTGCTGAGCGAGCGCCACACGCCAGGATGTTAGCTCGTGATGAAGCCCTGGCTGAACTCACCATGCGCTACTTTATGAGTCATGGTCCCGCAGTCATACAAGATTTTGTGTGGTGGTCAGGACTGACGGCAGCTGATGCAAAAGCCGGTCTCGCAATGGTGACATCCCACCTTCAGCAAGAGACGATAAATGGTCAGACGTACTGGTTTTCGCCATCTACGCCACCCGTGCAGGACCTCTCTCAGACGGCCTACCTGTTACCGAATTACGATGAATACACCGTTGGCTATACAGACCGCAGCGCCATCTTTGATGCCTTGCACACCAACAAGTTAGACCAGCGCAGCGGTCTCCTGACGAACACGATGGTGCTGGATGGTCAGGTCGTAGGTACCTGGAAGCGCACCCTCAAGAAAAATGCCGTTGTCATCGAAGCAAACCCTTTCACTCCCTTGAGCAACACTGAGACCCGTGCCTTCGCAGCCTCGGCGAACCGCTTCGGTGCGTTTCTTCGTATGCCTGTGGGTTCCCCCTGGCAGGCGGACTAACAAACACTAAGGGGAAAGTATGACCACAACGAGACGAACCTAGAAGTAACTCATGCATGACGCAGGCGAAGCGTGGGAAGACGTTGTGCCACAAGAGGAAATCTCCTTGATGATTGCTACCTTCACCCCGTGTCCTGTCGTTAATAGCCCAGTGGTCGTTGGAATGCGCCGGTCACTTCCGATAAGGCCTTTGCCATCGCCAGCAAACGCGATTCCTCCCAGCGTTTCCCTACCAGCTGTACCCCAATGGGTAAGCCATCACGATCCAGCTTATACGGGAGCACAACTGCCGGGTGGCCGGTGTAATTGAACAACGTGCCATGAGCACTGACCATCCAATACACTACTTCCTGACCATCAACCAGCAGTGGCGATCCCGGTTCGCAATGGGGAAACGCCGTCACCATTGAGGGCGGGCACAGCAGGACATCCCACTTCTCAAAGAACTGCTCCCACGCAATAATGGACTGATCACGCCTGTGAAGTGCCTCCAGGTAGTGTGCCAGCGTAGTTGGTCGTTCCTGCTCTTCCGGCTGGAAGGCCCCAGTTATCATTCCGATTAATGCACCGGCGCTCATAAGTTCCTGGTTGAAATCCACCTCTGGCAGCGTCGCTTCTTCCACAGCTGCACTTAATGGACTGAGATCCTGTGCCAGTGCTTCTACTGCATCGCGCATAGCCGCCGCGACCGGAAAGCCCGGAAAGGTTGGGGCAAAGGCGATGCGCAGGTGCTTGAGTTCGAGTTGTGGCACCTCGTCAATCGGCACCGGCTGGACTTCGGTATCGCGTCCATCCGGCCCCGCGATGATCGAGTAAAGTAGCGCCAGATCCTCAACCGTCCGTGCCATTGGCCCAATACAGGACATGATGCGCACAGGTCTGGGCCCCGAAAGACCGGGAATCAGCCCGGTGAGTGGAACTCGCTGTTCGGTCGGCTTCAGACCAAACAGGCCACAAAAATGCGCCGGAATGCGGATCGAAGCTGACAAATCGGTGCCAATTTCAAACGGTGTCATCCCAGCAGCCAGCGCCGCTGCCGCGCCGCCACTGGAACCGCCCGGCGTGCGCTCGATATTCCAGGGGTTATTAGTGCGGCCAAAGATCGGATTATTGGATTGTGCGGGGTCGGCCAGCATCACGGCGACGTTCGTTTTGCCGAGGAGAATGCCTCCTGCTGCCTTGAGGCGTGCCGTAACCGTGCTATCTTCCTGGGGCACGTAGTCGGCTAGCGGTGGGAACCCGGTGGTAGTGCGCATGCCCGCCGTCGCGTGGGCATCTTTCAGCGTAAAGGGCACGCCATGCAGCGGCCCCCACACCTCTCCGCGAGCCAGTGCTTCATCCGCTTCCCGCGCCCGTTCATATGCACGCTCGGCATCCATGGTGATGATAGCGTTCAGAGCAGGATTGTGTGTAGCAATCTGCGCCAAATGCGCTTCCAGCACTTCTGTGGCTGAAACGTGGCCTGCCCGGATGGCGGCGGCCAACTGCGTCGTACTAGAGAAAACAATGTCCATCATGATTGCTCCTTTGGTTTATGCTCACCAATCACTTGGCCTCGGGCATGGGCGCGTCGAGAAACGCCGTAATCATCGACAGCAGCCAATCAGCGCGTTCGACAAGCGTCACGTGAGTGGTACCGGGGAGTACCGCGAGCTGGGAATGCGGGAGGCCAGCGGCATCGCCGGAGACGCCGCCGCCGAGCAGTCGGAACATTGCTACCGCGTGCTCAGGGCGGACGATATCGGAATCCCCGATGATGATCAGGGTAGGCGCCTTGAGCGACTGAATGGCCTCGGTCGGCCGGTCCGGGATCTGCCGATTCATTTGCTTCACTTTGGCGACCAGCGTGGCCCAATCTTGCGGATTCGGCGCTATCCTGGCATATTCCTCTTGCCACGCGGTTCCAGCTAGGTCCTCGGGTTTCAAGTACTCCATTCCCGTGAGAAGCCCGGGGTGAAATCCGTCATTGTTGTAAGTCATGAACCGCACGGGCTAAAGCCACAGCGGCTTGTCCCTGCCTTTACGCACTTCTCTGATTGCATCCAGAGAAGCTACCGGACGAAACAATAGGCCGCATGACTTCGGCCCTCGATATGTTAATAGCGGCATTGCGATCAGCGTTATCACAATACCCGCAAGCTTGACAACAGAAAACCGCCTGACTCTTGCGGTTCTCTTTTGCACAATGACCGCACACATGGCACGTTTTCGACGTGTTACGTGGGTCAACCAGGTGCAATGGCACACCGGCCAGAGCGGCTTTATACGAGAGGAAGAAACGCAATTGTGCAAACGACCAGCAGGAATGGCGCGAACGCTGGGAACGTCTAACCGTGCGCTCCGTCCGTTGACGGATGTGTCTAAGTTCCTCTAGCGCTATTCCTTGCCTAGTGGCTTTGGCCTTATGCACAAGACGTTTGGAGATCACATGATTGGTGTTTTTACGGAAACGGGCTTCACGCCCACTAAGCTTTTTGAGATGCCGTTTGGCACTCTTCGTCCCGCGTTTCTGCAAACGTTGCCTCAAAGAGTGCATCAGCTTTCGTGTCTTCTCGACTTGAGAACCACTGAACGTTTCACCATCAGAAGCCGTGGCTATGTTCACGATGCCCAAGTCAACACCGAGGATCTCAGTTGGCTCATCAGGCGTTGGGGCTGGTACATCAAGGGTCACAGCCAGATACCATGTTCCATTGCGATAGAGCAAATCAGCTTGCCCTTTGATACTGTCGAGTCGGGATTGCTGATACCCTCCCATGCGGAATGGAATGAGAACGCGCCCTTGCAAGGTCAAGAGAGAGACATCCGTCAGTCCCTTAAAGGCCATGACTCGTTCATCGTAGGTCACTGCCCCTTCATGGCGGAAGGTGGGCTTGATGCTCTTGTCACGCTTGTAACTGTCAACCACTTTGGAGAGAGCACGAATGGTCAACTGAGACGACAAACCATACTGTTTGCGGATGTCGGCATAGACCAGCTTTTGCAGTTCAAACTTGTTGGCAAGCTGTTCAGCAAAAGCCACATCCGCGATGGCGTTACAGGCATCATTAAAGGCATGCACCGTCTCAAGCAAAGCGTTGGATTGTTCTGGCGATGAGGCCAGTTTCAAGAGCATCGTTTGTTTCATACAAGGAGTATAGCACACTAGAACGATATTGTCATTACTATTCTAGCGCAAGGGCTCAAGCCCAAACACGCCTGACCACTGCCGTTGAAACGGCATGGCTTGCGGCGGGCTCAAGCCCTAATTGTGACTGCGGCGATCACCAGCTTGCGCACCATATCCGGGTGCTGGATGGCGATATGCAGGGCGATGCCGCTTCCCATGCTATAGCCAAAGAAGTCGGCATGTTCGATCCCGATGTGCTTGAGCAGAGCGGCGGTGTCCTCCGCCATCTGCTCGATGCCTAATGGGCGATCGATGTCAGCCGTGCGCCCATGGGCCTGCTGCTCGATAGCGATGACCTGCCGGTTCTTGGCAAGGGACGGCAGAACCTTTCCGAACGAGGTGCCGATTGCCGACAAAGCGCCATGCAGCAGGACCAGCGGTTCTCCGGTGCCGTGGATCTCATAGTACATGTTGAGGCCGTTTATGGAAGCGTATTTGCCTGGTGTTCTCATGTTTTTCCCTCCAAGAGCAGAATGAGTGGACTCACCACACATTTCGATTGCGCTCGTCGCTCGCCATGAGGCGCCTCACCCCTTATCCGAAAACCTCTCAGGGAAGGAGGAAGAAATGGAGTGACCTCCCTTGTGGGGGTCAGGCTCACCACACCTGCTCAGCTTCCCATCCGGTTTCCGGATAAGCTCTTAATCGTCGATCGTCTGATAGGCTGAGGTCCAGAAATCGAGGCAGACGTCCGGTGGACTGGGGGAAGTCCAGGCGCGCTGGGTCATCAGGATAGTGACCATCTCCTCCCTGGGGTCTGAAGACCAGGAGGTGCCCAGGCCGCCATCCCAGCCGTACCGGCCGGGCACCGTCGCCACATCGTCCCGCCTGGTGACCACGGATACGCCGAACCCCCAACCGTGGCTGTCAAAGTAGCCAGGGACTAAGCCAGACGCCGCCTTCTGCTCGGGCGTCAGCTGGTCGGTCGTCATGGTCTCGACCGAAAGCCTCGACAGGATGCGCTCGCTGCCGAGTTTGCCCTGGGAGAGCATCATCTGACCAAAGGCCAGATAGTCGTCGATGGTCGAAACCAGTCCTCCAGCTCCTGAGGGGAAGGCAGGCGGGCGGCTCCATTGACCATCCCTGGGCTCGTCATAGACGGTAAGCTTCCCGCTTGTGGGATCGGTCCAGTAGCTGGTTGCCAGCCGGTTGAGCGAGGCCTCCGGCACGCTGAAACCGGTGTCGCGCATGCCCAGCGGCTCGAAGAGGCGTTCGCGCAAGAACTTCTCAAGCGGCTGACCTGAAGCGCGCGCAATCAGCACGCCCAGCACGTCGGACCCCGTGTTGTACATCCACTTCTCACCCGGCTGGTGCATGAGCGGAAGCCGCCCCAGGCGGCGCATCCACTCATCGGGCGCAGGCATCGTCGACGGACTCGGCGGCCCCATGCCAATCTGCTGCTCGTTGGCGGCCTGCAGGATGGGATACGCATCCGGCGGCGCCATCATCTGCCCGAAGCCCATGCGGAAGGTGAGCAGGTCACGCACCGTGATCGGTCGCTTCGCGGGCACGGTGTCGTCGAGCGGCCCGTCGAGTCGCTTCAACACCTTGCGCTCGGCCAGTTCAGGAAGCCACCGATCCACCGACTCATCCAGCCGCACCTTGCATTCCTCCACCAGGATCATCGTCGCCACGGCCGTGATCGGCTTGGTCATCGAGGAGATCCGGAAGATCGTATCGCGCCGGATCGGGTCACTGTCGCCGACCGCCTTCATACCAATCGCATCGACATGCACCTCGCCCCGCCGACTGACCAGCGTAACGAGACCGGGCACTTCGCCGCGCTCGACATAGCCGGCCATGACGTCATGCATGCGGCCAAGCCGCGCCTTGGACAATCCTCCGGTTCTCATGGCCTGTTCCCTCCATCCTTTACGACGCTGAATCTCAGATCTGTTCTCCCAGGGGACTCTATTACCCTCATTCTTTCCAGCTCAATTGGCTTGCCTAAATGCTCGAACAAGCGGAGACCTCCACCGAGTAGAATGGGCACTATGCCTATCTGTATTTCGTCAAGCAGTCCTTTTTTTATGCACTGTTGAGCGGTATCCGCGCCGCCTATCACCGTGACGTATTTATCACCAGCGGCTGCTTTGGCTTGTTCAATGGCACTTTCAATACCGTCAGTGACGAAAGTAAACGACAACTTTTCGTTTTCGCCTTGAGCAACCTTTTCTGGAACATGATGAGTAAGGACAAAGATCGGCACTTGAAATTCGTAATCCGTGAAATCCCCTTCTGCCATGTCGTAGGCTCGTCTGCCCATCACCACTGCCCCGGTCGTTTTTATCACTTCCTGAAGCATTTCAGTTTGTCTTAATGCACCCAGATCAGGATACAGACGGCTCACATCACCGTTGCGGTCATTCACAAACCCATCAAGCGATATTGTCATGCCGAAAAGAACTTTTCCCATGTTATTGTTTCTCTTCCTTTCCTGCTGGTTGGTAGGAGAGAACAACGATGCCTGAACTGAACGACTTTGTATCGACAAGTTTCAGCACAGTCTTGTCGCTCCCGTCACTGAAGAGACGCTTTCCACCCCCTAAGACCACGGGATGGACCATGAGTCGATACTCATCAATGAGATCATGGTGCATGAGAGTACGTACAAGCTCGCCACTGCCGGCCACTAAGATATCTTTCCCTTCCTGCTCCTTCAGCTTGGCTACTGCTTCCGCAATATTTCCCTCAATGAGGTGGGAATTATTCCACTCAAGCTCTTTCAGGGTCGTTGACACCACGTACTTGGGGATGCTATTCATCCTGTCTGCAAATTCGCCTCCATCCTTCATCGCAGGCCAGGCTTTGGCAAACCCTTCATAGGTCACTCGTCCCAAAAGAAGCGCATCAGAGGCAAACAATTCCTCGAATTTATACTTCGCCGACTCTTCGCTCCAGAATTGGAAGCTCCAACCGCCATGTTTGGTTCCTTCACCTCCTCCGGGGTCTTCCATGACGCCGTCTAGTGTCACGTACTCGGATACAACTACTTTTCTCATGTTATTTTTCTCTTCCTTTCCTACTGGCTGATAATCAAATAAAACGTTCTCGGAACGAAACGTCTGTGTTTTGAGAAGTTTCAGATGAAGATGACACGAGCAAATCTCCTTCCTGAAAGAACTTGTGCAATCATGTGTGCATTGCTTTCAGTATACATCAATGCGATGGAAAAAACTTCTTCTATCTTCCTCTTTTCTTCCTCTTTTTGAACGGCTGTTCTCCCTTGCCTTCACAGCAAGGGCAATCCCATCACCAGAGGTTGCAGGGCTGGTCCTTCGGCCTAACTGGTTGAAATACATCCAGGAAATGTGTCAAAAACTCGCGCATTCAGCCCCAATAGGGTATACTTGCTTCAAGAAGGTGCAAAGCGATTACCAGATGTGCCATGCACCAGAAGCACTCAAGGAAGAGAAACAATAACATGGAAAAAGTTCTTTCTGGAAGCCCTGCCGCAATTCGACCGGGTCATGGTCCCCATCGGCAAAGGATTGAGTGTGGCATACCGATCGGCTGCTCAGCCACATCTTTCTCACCAGTAGGACAAGTGCAGAAGCGAGTGACCACACTGGCACTATATATTGAAGGAGGAATTTTCCCTATGCTGCAAGGAACGCAACAGCAAGCGCAACCTGTTCTGGTTGGCACGTCTCTCCCCCGTCAGGACGGACCTGACAAAGTGACCGGGCGCGCACGCTACGCAGGAGATCAGGCCTTGCCAGGCCTGCTTTATGCGCGTCTGGTCCTCAGCCCGTATGCCCATGCGCGTATCCTGCATATCGATACCTCGGCAGCTCTGTCCCTGCCAGGAGTCGTGGCAGTTTTTACCGCCGAAACCTTGGGAATGGCCCAGACAGAACCGCTCGCCCGTGCGCAATCCCCACTGGCACAGCAAGAAGTGCTGTGGTGCGGACATCCTGTAGCCATCGTGGTTGGCGAGACAGAGGCTCTCGCCGAAGATGGAGCCGCTGCTGTGGAGGTCGATTACGAGCCGCTACCCGTCGTCATTGATCCTGAAGCGGCCACACGGCCAGATTCGCCCCTGACTCGCTCCCACAGTGCGATCTCGGTGGTCACCGGAGAAGGTCAGCACACTGCCTTCCCTCAAGAGGGAGTATCGGTCGAGAGAGAGGAACTTTCGCCAAATGTCAGCCAGACACGACCTCTCACGATGGGGAATATCGAGGCAGGTCTGCGCGAGGCTGAAGTGGTGGTCACATGCAGCTATCGCACCTATCCTGTACACCAGTCCTATATGGAGCCACAGTCAGTCACCGTCGCACCAAGCCTCTCCGGCCATCAACTCGTCATCTGGCCTAGCACACAGGGTTTGTTCAATGTGCGCTCAGCCGTCGCCAGGGCGCTCAAGATGCCTGAGCGGCAGATCCACGTCGAGCCGGTGACTATCGGTGGCGGATTTGGCGGCAAGGAGACCCTGATTGAGCCGCTGGCCGCAGCAGTAGCGTCCCGCCTGCGCAAGCCGGTACGCTTGATCTTCACACGCCAGGAGGATCTCCTGGCCGGTAACCCTGCGCCACAAATGGTGATCACCATCAAACTCGGCGCGAAGAAAGACGGAACGCTCACCGCTATCCAGGCCAGGATGATTCTTGATGCGGGCGCCTACCCCAATCCTTTTGCTGGCTTTAGTGGCTTCCATTTCGCCTCCATCTATCACTGCCCCGACATAGATATCCGTTGCGACGTGGTTCACACCAACAAGCCCGGTATCGGCTCCTATCGCGCCCCTGCCGGTCCGCAGGCATACTTTGCATTGGAATCGACAGTGCAGGAACTCTGCCAGCAGCTTGGGATGGATCCCCTCCAGTTCCGTCAGATCAATGCCCTCAAAGAGGGTGACCCGAATATCATGCGTGGCCGCTGGCCACGCATCGGTCTGCTAGAGTGTCTTGAGCAGATCCAGCAGCATCCGTTGTGGGTGCAGCGTGAGCAGGCCAAACAGCAAGCACCGGAGGAACTCAAGGGCTGGAAAATTGGCATAGGCGTCGCCGCCGGAGGCTGGCCGGGTGGAACAGAACCTGCCGCAGCCCTCTGCAGGCTGGAGCAAGATGGCACATTTACCGTGGTGGTGGGCAGCCTCGATATTTCCGGCTCAGACACATCGCTGGCACTGATCGCTGCGGAGGAGCTGAGCATGCCAGCCGAAGCCGTGAACCTGACACATGATAACACGGATTCGATGCCCTATAGCGGCCTCTCTGCTGGCAGCAAGACCACCTATACAGTGGGTTCAGCAGTGCTGGCGGCAGCACGCGATGCACGCAGTCAGGTCTTCACCATTGCAGCAGAGATGCTGGAGGCGTCTGCCGAGGATATGGAGATGCGCAATGGGAAGGTGATGGTCAAGGGAGTGCCTGAGAAGTATGTCACGTTACAGCAGATCGCCGCGAACTCGATGAACTTTGGTGCTCCCTACGAGCCGGTCCACGGTCGCGGTCGCTCGGCCAATCGCGTCTCCTCGCCCATGTTCGCCGCACACCTGGCGAAAGTCGCCGTTGATCCTGAGACGGGCGAGGTGCGCGTACTCGACTACATCGCAGCACAGGACGTTGGCCGCGCCATTAACCCGGCCGAGGTTGAAGGCCAGATCCACGGCGGCGTGGTCCAGGGCATCGGTTGGGCACTGTTTGAAGGAATGGCCTACGACGAGCAAGGCCAGTTGCTCACTGCGACACTGATGGACTATGCCCTGCCATTGGCCAAGGACGTACCCACCATCACACCACTCCTGGTAGAGGTGCCCTCTGAGTTGGGCCCCTTCGGTGCCAAAGGTGTAGGCGAGCCACCCGTAGTTCCAGTGGCCGCCGCTATCGCCAATGCCATCAGGGACGCAGTCGGCGTACGTATGACCCAGATCCCGATGACGCCTGAGCGCGTCTTCGCCTCCCTGAGAGATGAGATAATTGCTGTGTAAAGGAGGAAAATATCCCTCTTATAGATGCTGTGATAGATCCTATGACCAGAAAACCAATTGGTTCGTAGATTCCAGCCATCCTATAAAGGAACCGCTCTTCCTCTCCTTCTGTTTGCTCTACTTCATGAAAGTTACGTGAGTTGAAAAGCACTAGCTCGCCTGGCTCTGGGTATAAAGTGACCGACTCACAATCTCTGATGAACGTCGTGTCATAACCATAACTACCTGGTATCCTGTATACCTCGTCAGATTCTTGCCAGAGTCGTTGATAGATTCTTGTTGCTCCGCCAACAAGACCTGTTTGCAGGTAAATGTTCCAGGAAAGCTGAGCTGAAATTCTCTCGATATCCCAGCCACGAGCATCCCACTGGGCCCAATCGAAGTGCAGTAAAGCGCGATGGATGACTCTCACTAATCCGGCAAAGTAGAACTTTTGCAAGTCTTCCTCGAAGGCAAGACCAACTTTTCCCTCCCACAAACTTTGCAGAAAATCCATCACGAACGTTAAACAATCACCACTTTCCTGTAAAATGCGTTTCCTGAGCTCATGAGCATTTACAACTTTCTCGAAGTATTCAAGCTTGCCATCTGGCCTATTCTTATGCTCATTTTGTGTGATCCCAATTCTTCCAACTCTAGGATGCACGTTATCATAAAAGCCAATTCCGTGTGCCTTTATTCCTGCAGTAGCTGACCTGCAAAAATGGGCAGAAACGAAGTTAGGTATGCGAACAGCACCAATTTCGTTATGAAGTAACGCAGTAAGTGCATCACAGGTTAGATGTGATGGGCTAATAATCTCAAAACTCATGATTAAATCCTCTTTCTGATCTAAAGTATTTTTATAAAATATGAGTAATTGCTTCTACTATTGGGAAGATAAGTATCCTCTTCTTCATCCCAACCCCTCTACTCTTCAATCGCTCCTAACTCAAGAAGGATGTCCTTTTGCACGAGGGTTAAACCGGTAACACCGGCGATATTCATACGCTCGTAGGGTCGATCACTGCTTAGCATGTTTACGCATTGCCCCGTCTCTGTATTCCAGCGCCTGGTTGTGCCATCGTCACTTCCAGAGATAAGAAAATTGCCATCATAGCTGAAGGCTACGGCGTATACGGCATCACGGTGCCCTTTGAGGGTTTTAAGACATTGACCGGTGGTGGTATCCCAGAGATAGACGTTTTGATCTTCTCCGCTGCTGGCAAGAAGCCTCCCATCATAGCTGAAGGCTACGGCGTATACGGCATCACGGTGCCCTTTGAGGGTTTTAAGACATTGACCGGTGGCGGTATCCCAGAGATAGATGTTTTGATCTTCTCCACCGCTTGCAAGAAGCTTCCCATCATGGTTGAAGGCTACGGTGTACACTCTGCCATCACCTTCTTGCACTTTCTTGATGTATTCACCGGTCTTAGCGTTCCAAAAGCGGATGGTGTGGTCATCGCTTCCGCTAATAACTATCTCTCCACCAGGACTAAAAGCAACCGACCAGACTCGACCTGTATGCCCGTATAACTCATGGAGGCATTGACCGCTACTTACCTCCCAAAGACGAACCGTATAGTCTTCACTTGCACTAGCAAGTATACGAGCATCAGCACTGAAAGCAACTGATTTTACCCTGTGAGTGTGTGCAGAGATCGTTTTGACACACTTCCCAGTCTCGACATTCCAAAGACGCACTGTCTGATCTTCACTACCGCTGGCAAGCGTGTACCCATCCGGGCTAAATGCAAGAGAGCGCACCCAGCTATGGTGTCCCGGTAGCTCTCGAAGAATGCGCCCGGTCTTGACTTCCCAGAGGCGAATGATCTGATCTTCACCGCCACTAACAACTATCTCTCCATTGGGACTATAAGCTACTGACTTAATACGATGAGTAAAGCCCTCAAGGGTTCTCAAGCATTGACCCGTTTTAACATCCCAGAGACGCACTGTCTGATCATCGCTCCCGCTAGCAAGAAGATGCTTATCAGAGAAAGCTACGGAGCGCACTCTACTACTATGTCCTTTTAACACCCGAAAGCACTGGCCCGTCTTAACATCCCAGAGGCGTACCGTCTGATCTTCGCTCCCGCTGGCAAGCATGTCTGTATCAGGGCTGAAAGCTACGGAGCGCACTCGATAGCTGTGTTCTCGTAATTCGCGGAGGCACTGACCCGTCTTAACATCCCAGAGGCGTACCATATGATCATCGCTGCCACTGGCAAGCAGACTACCATTTGGACTGAAGGCCACTGACCAAACCCAGCTATTGCATCCATTCAGTACTGTGATACGCTTACCGCTGCTTACTTCCCATAGGCAAATAGCCTGATCTTCGCCACCACTGGCAAGCATATCTCCATTAGGGCTGAAAGCTACTGAATAGACGCGATTCTGATGGCCTTGTAGTGAGTTCAAACAACTGCCAGAACCAATATCCCAGAGGCGTATCGTTTGGTCTTCACTCCCACTGACAAGTATATCTCCTTCAGGGCTAAACGCAACCGACCAGACCCAGCCCGAATGCCCTTGTAAAGTTTGAAGACAGTCGCCTGATCTAACATCCCAAAGACGTACCGTGTGATCATCGCTTCCGCTAGCAAGCATACGACCATCTCGACTAAAAGAGATAGATCGAATCCCATCGGAATGTCCCTGATAGGTCAGCAACGATGTACCACTAGCAATACTCCATAATCTGATTTCTCCGTTTGCTGTACCTACTGCCAGTAGTTCTCCCTCAATACTGAGAGCAACGGAAAGGATGCTCCCAAAGTTATCAGTGAAAACGGTTTTTGCGAGATCTGAACCGGCAAAATTGACTTCTACCAGAGATACACCTTGCAAATAAGCCTGATGCACTGGCAGGTGAGAGAAATCATAGCCGCGTAAATCAATCTTTAGCTGCACCAGAAGGTTTATAATATTTCCCACGGCGTAACCTGGGAGGATTGGATGTGCGTTGTGTAGTGACAAGAGCATTTCTCGCACTCGATGCTCAGTTCCCTCTTTTCCATAGAGTGTTAGTACATGCTCAGTTATCGGTGTTAAAATCAGCCGCATCTGTCCATCACGAATATAATCTTTGGCTTGCCCCTGAAGCAAAGCAAGACTGTGAAAAATGTTGAGTTTTTGTTCGTCAATTTCCTTACAAATAACTTTAACAAATCTATCAGTCACGAACTGGGTAACTGCCGGTTGCAAGGTAAAATGGCCCCCCCCTTCAACAATTTCAATTATAGACCTGCGACGTAGAGAGTCCATTGCTTCCTGCAAAGCCCGTTTCGAGATAAGAGGCACAATATCTTCCCGCAGTTTGTTCAGCGATACAGCCTCTCCTTCTATAGCCAGCCAATACATAATCCTTTGCTCTTGCTCAGATAAACGGGCGAACTGTTGCTCAAGCAAGTCCTGGATATCGCCAAAAACAGCCTCACCCTCGTTCAAAAACCAGGCGATGTTTCCTCCAAATAGCTCTCGAATAGAGGCAGAAACTAACTTCATTGCGAGTGGGTTTCCAGCATACAGCCGAATGAACGCCCTCCATACATCATCCGAGCCAAATATACCTTCGTCCTTGAGAACCTCCCGGGCTTCTGATAGACTCATACCAGGAAGTTGCATAGAGCGCACAGGAAAGGTTTTACCTTCGAGACGCGGTATCTCTTGAGGTTTTTCTCTTGTCGTTAGTAATAGGCAGCTTCGATGCTCGGTCTCTCCCAACCGCTGCAAGAGTTTTCCATAGCCTTCGTACCCTTCGCGGTACTTACCGGTACGTTCACCTGGCTGTAGCACAGATTCAAAGTTGTCGAGAACCAATAAGCAGCGATGTTGGCGTAAGTAGCTAATCAGTACTGTGAGCTGCTCATCTTCACTTGGTGGCAGATCTACTTTTTGTTGATCAGAGAAAAAAGGAATACAGCGTTCTAGTATGTGCTTTAATGGGGGCGCGCTTTGGAGCGAACGCCAGAAAACATAATCAAACTCAACGTTTGTTGCTGTTACCAACTTTGCAACGAGTGCGGTCTTACCCATGCCTCCGATGCCGAGTACTGTTATAAGCCGACAATGATCGTGAACAAGCCACTGCTCTAGAGAAGACAATTCTTCCCTCCGGCCATAAAAAAAACCTTCGACGCTGGGCGCTTCTCCTCCATCATCTATGCGCAAGTTATGCTTATACATGTCCTTGTTCCCTGGTAAGGGAACATAATCACTTTGAGTAAGTGGCTGCATCGATGGCACAATCGTCTGATAGCCTGCAGCCTCAAAGAAGTACCTCCGAGCCTCCCCTTCTAAATTTAAGGCATCAGCGAGTGCTTTGACTGTTATTTCCGAAGGCGATATCCGCTCTCCACGAGTTAACAGGCTGATATAGCCTGGAGTCAAAGCTGAGCGGTAGGCTAACTCCTTTTTACTGATTTGTCGAGCTTCTCGCATCTGCTCTAGCAATTTAGAAAATTCCATACTTTTTCTTTCAAATCGGTATTTAACGTCCTATCTACAAAAACGAAATCACATATTCTTAGGTAACTAAGTATACCACAAATTTTACCAGTATTTTATTCCTTCCTTCTGCATACTACATGAGGCAGCAAAACCCCATTATTAGAAACTGCAAGAAACCCTACTGCTTGTGTTGGATTGCTCTGTATTGAGAATATTGTTTCGCTAGCTTAGAGAATATAAGAATAAGCTTAGAGTTTTTTTTGACTGCTTAGATTAACTGTTTTACTCTTGCATAACGACAATGTTTACTGTACTATTTACTTAGTAAATAAAATGCTGGTTACTGCTTTTAGCACCCTGGTTTACACAGTAAGGAAGTGTACCTGGTTATCACAAGGAGGAAAGCCATGAATACCGAGGGCATCATCACAAACTATGACTCGTATATCCATTTCCTATCTCAGAAAATGGTTCCTCGCAATATTATCCGCCCAGAGATGGTTTTTGATGAGATCGATGAGTTAGCTCAAAAAGTACGCATCGCTGTTTGGAATACCTCGAAAAAGCAGTCGATTATCAGTCCTAAGTCGCTCATTCAGCGTATCGCTCACAATGAGGCTGTAAATATCTACCGTCGGCACAAATCGCTCCAACCACTAAGCCTGGATGAGGAAGGAGAAATATCTAAGGGGAGACCGCTGATCGCTCTGAGCGAAGGTATGCAAGATCCCGCTGATGAGTTTGAGCTATCTACAAACTTCACAGACTGCTTGACAAGGATAGTGAATTGCTTGCTGACGTTACCTCGTTGCCAACTGAGAGCCATGATTTGCGATCTCAAGGATCGGATAGACACTACATACGCTCTCCTGGACGCCCTAAAAGCACACGGTGTGGATATTGATAGCATCCATTGGCCAGAAAAAGAAGAAGAGAAGCAAAAAGTGCGGGCCTCTCGTTCAATCGCTCGGAAGAAGCTCAAACAACTGTTATTCGCGCATTGAACTCCGTCTGACAACTATTTTATCCCCTCTCCTCCCAGCGCATACCGGAGCATCTGGATCATCTTTAAGTTGTTCTCCTAACACAATAGACACAGCTGCGCTGTTGACCAACCCACCCAGAATAGCTTTTCCTCTCCTTTAGGCTTCTGGCAAGCTGAACTTGTGAGTCTGCAAGCGCTTGACGAAAGCCGGACGGCGCAGATGAGACCGCACCCACGTGCGGAAACGCTCTTGAAACTCCTGGCTCTCTTTGAATTGCTCGGCGGCTTCACGCAGCTCGACCAATAATCGAACGCCTTCATCGTAGCCTGAGGCCGTCCCCCGCGTCACGGCCAGCTCGACTTGATGCCAATACTCGTCCCGGTGATCGTGGATCTCTTGCAGATGACGCTGACGGGCCAGTCGCTCCTGCTCGCGCTTCTCGTGTTCCAATTGAGTCTTAATGGCCTTGCTTTCGGCGAGCAGCGTGGCGTAGCCAACGTGTTCGCCCGTCGGTGGCGTCGCTCTCGTCTTGCCCTGGCCCAATTCACGCAACTCCTTGACCAGCAGGCGGCTCAAACCTGGCTCATTTAAGCATAATTCAAAATTTGTTGGGAGTGAGCAGGATATATTTACCAGCCGAGTCTAAAATAGGGAGGCAAAGACGCGCTCAGCTGTCCATGCTCGTCATAGGCACTCCCTTCACCATCACCTTCCCATTCCTTTCGAATGCATTGACATACAAGCAGAGAGGTGAGCTATACTATAATGGCTTCATAAGTGCGAGAAGTACGTAAAACGCTTATCCCGATGAGATAATTTCTGTGTAAAGGAGAGAAATATCCCATGCCAGATCCAATACAGGTTCCTCCACCCACCTCAGGCTACGTTGTTGATGCTGAGAACGTCGCAGAAATGGCTCGCCTGACGAGACAGGCACGCATGCTCAGCGAGCATCTTGGCCTCTATCCCCAACAGCTTGAACTTGCCCAGAGTTCTCATATCCTCGACATTGGCTGTGGTCCTGGAGAATGGGCTCTGGAGATCGCCCAGCGCTTTCCAGGCAGCAGGGTCACCGGCATCGATATCAGCGACCTCATGATCACCTATGCCCGTTCCACTGCTGAGAGCCTGCACATCGCGAATGTGCAGTTTCAGGTCTTGGATGCACGCCAGCCATTGGCCTTGCCCGATGCTTCTTTTGATCTTGTCAATGCCCGTTTCATTGTTGGGTTTATGTCTACCACCAGATGGCCTCAGTTGATAGGTGAGTGTTTTCGGCTTCTGCGTCCAGGGGGAATTTTCTGTACCTGTGAACCTGAAAGTTTAGGCACTACAACCAGTCCATCACTCGCTCAGTATAATCTCCTGCTCACAGAGGCCATGCGTTGGGCTGGGCAATGTTTTACTCCTCAAGGGGAACAATATGGCATCTGTGCTCTGCAGCATCGCCTGCTCCAGGAAGCCGGTTTTCAGCATATTCAGCAAGAAGCCTCTATCATCAATTACTCCGCAGGGATGCCGGCGCATCCGGCGATGTATGACAATTTCAAAACCTTCCTGAAGCTCCTCCAGCCGTTGATCCTGCGCAGTGGCCTCACCACAGCAGAGAACATTGAAGTGCTCTACTCCTCTACCCTGGAGGAGATGGCAGCCGACGACTTCTGTGCCGCAGCCTTTTTCCAAAGAGTATGGGGTACAAAACCTGCGTAATCCCCTTACACAGTCAGTCCATCAATGTGGAGTAAGCGGCAACAGCATAGAGAAAGTGGAGCCTTGCCCCTCAGTACTTTCAACCCAAATGCGTCCGCCATGGCGTGTCACCAACTCTTTCGTGAGATAGAGGCCGATACCCAGCCCATTGATCGAAGCATCAATATTGCTCGCCCGATGAAAACGCTCAAAGATGTGCGCTCTCTCGTTAGCGGGAATGCCAATCCCAACGTCTTTGACCCAGATCAGCACCTCACGACGCTCTCTTGCAAGAGAGCGCAGTCCTATCTCGATCTCACCTCCAGCAGGACTATACTTGATAGCATTACTCATCAGGTTGCTCAATATCTGCACTATGCGCTTTTCATCAAACCACCCGATCAGCGTCTCCTGGGGGTCAAGTCCCTCTAGAACGAACCGCAGGTGATGCTTTCTGGTGGTAGCAGCCTGACTTTCTATGACAAAGTGGAGTGTTTTGAGCAGGTCATGCGAAGCCATATGGAGTGCAAATTGATGATGTTCAACACGAGAAATATCGAGCATTTCATCAATCAGGCGCGAGAGGTAGTCACTCTGCTCGAGGATGTGGGTGATCGCTCCCTGGCTGACTGTATCCGCCGACGACTCCTGAGATACGTTCATATGGAGGATTTCTGCAAAACCCATCAGCACGGTCAGAGGTGTACGCAGTTCATGGCTGGCAATCGAAAGAAATTCATCTTTCTGTTGCTCGATACTTTTCTGACGAGTGATATCCTGAAAGACGAGAGCAGCTCCCGTAATCAGACCATTCTCTCTGCGAATGGGTGCCGCCGAACTGAGGGTGACCACATGACTGCCATCTGGCCTGATGACCATCGTCTCCTGACTGCTGATTGTCTCACCACTGAGGGCATGGATGACCGTAAAATACCAGGGGAGCACTGGTCGTCCCTCCACATCTGTTAGGAGATGAGACTGGGGGTAGCGATGAGGTGGTGTACCGATCAACTGTGTTAAAGGGACACCTAAGATGGTCGCCGCCGCAGCATTCGCATAGCTCACTATTCCATCGGAAGCCTCGGTAATCACGATGCCTTCAGGTAATTGGTCAATGACGGCATGCAGACGAGCGCGTTCGTTCTCGATAGATGCATGCAGACGGGCATGCGCGAGAGCAGCTGCAATATACATACTAGAGCCTACCAATGTCTGTACTTCTGGACCATCAGGGCGAATGGAATTTTTAAAGATAGCTGTTAAGGTTCCCTCGAAATGGTCTCCGAACCACAGGGGGACGCAGATATATCCCCGTGCTCCCATGGGAACTAACAGATTGGCCGGTTCAATACTTCCTATCGTCGTCGTGGTTTCCATGTCTTCAATAATGATTGGCGTGTGATGCTGATAGGCCTTCGCTATGGGATAAGTACTCTTATAGGGCACATATTGTACTGCTCTTCTTACCTGATCCCCTCGTAGGAAGGGATGAATACGAAGCAACCGTAAAGCCTGATGTTCAGGGTCAGCCATATGGATGTAGACATACGAAGGCTCGAAGCGAGAACTGATGGCATGAAGAGCTGCCATGCTGACACGTTCAATATCCAAAGACTCCTGCACACTTTGCGCTACGGTTGCGATCACCTCCAGGCGTTTGCGCTCTGCTTCTACAGCTCGGTGTTCCTGGCCAAGTGATGCATGAGCCTGTTCAAGCTGTTGACGAGCCAGAACCTGGGCAGTGACCTCACTGGCAGTCAGCAGCAATCGTGTAATAGACCCGTGAGCATCGCGGAGAGGATCAAGCGTTACATTCCAATACGTCATGCTGTCCTCAAGTGGAGCGATGGCATATTCATCCGTTCTCCGCTGTATGCCCGTCTCTGCAACCATACGGAAGATTGCCACGACAGCTTGTGCATCTACCGCTTCAGGGAGCCAATCTTGCAGTGGATGACCAAGTGCTCGTCCCTGTTGCCAGGATGGCACAAGATACGTGTCAAGCAGCCTGCGAAAGCCAGCATTCGCAAGAAGCAGCCGTAAATCACGTGCATCGAACACCGCAACGCTCATAGGCAGATGCTCAAATACTGCTTCTATGTCATGAAGTGGTCTCGTCTCGCTTTGATCCTCCATGCCTCGCACCTCCTTCCTGTCCAGACTCTCACTCGTTTGAGAACACTCTTCACACACCTCGATAGTCATATAGAATCGTGCGGAATACTCAAGCTCTTACGTAGAGTCTTATGACAAAAATTGTACTTCCGTATAATTCTAACATCTACAGGTTGCTATCGGACAACTACATCAATTAGTGAAGGCTTGGCAGGGTACAACTCCATTAAGTGGTGGAGGCTTGGCGAACTGAGCGTGATTTTCATAGTTTTTCACCCTTGGCCACCGTTTCATGTGGTTGTACTGTTCATCTGGTACAACGACATTAAGCGGTGGAAGCATGGAATGATCTTGCCGGTCGGGTGGGCGTCACTTTTTTGCGATGAGCGGCCGCCCCCAGGACGCCCGCAAGGGGCGTCACTACTCTACGACGGCTTCGCAAGACGAGGCATGCGTCTAGAGTAGTGACGCCCCTTGCGGGCGTCCTGACAATGACCAACTAGTACGAGTAGATAAGGATGAACAGGCATGACGGTTGAGGTGTTTTCGGGTACGACAGGAGAAAGAGGAAAGACCGCCAGAAACAGGCAGAGAAGCTGAGCTTCCTGAGAAAGAAGACCTCTGCCATCTCAAGCCGAAGCTCCTTGTCATCGGCACGGGCAAGCCGCTTGGGTCTTCTACCGCTTCTACCCGTACTAGTTGGTCATTGTCAGGCGGGCGTCATGGGGGCCGGGCGGCACTGTGCAAAAAGTTGACGGACACCCTTGCCGCTCGGCTCCCACGCAATCTTATGGCACCGGGATGGGCGAAGTGGTGAGCGTGGCATACGCATTGGTCGCGTAGGTGTCCGACGCGATGGCCTGGGCAAACGCTGCCTGTGCCGTCTTGGATGACTCAATGCGCCAATCCTCTCCCTGGTCTGGCTCGTTAAACCAGACAACGGCATGTATCAACGGAAACGCCTCTGGCAACTGCGTGCTGAAGGCATCGGTGAGCCACTCGGCCTTACTGCCTCCCTCCTCCGACGAGCCGGTTTCCACAATCATGAGGGGTTTCGTCGGGGCCAGTTTCCCCAGGTCGGCGTAGGTCTGTCCAAACACTTGGGCAAACGTCTTCCAGCCGAGGTCGGGGCGGACCGAGCCCCAATTGTACCCAATCATGCCGACCCAATCCACATAGGCATCGCCGGGATACAAACCGGTGAGCGGGTTGGCGTTTCCATTCTCGACGTTGGGTGACCAGACCCAAGACACATTGCTGACCCCCTCTGCCGTGAAGAGGTCATGCACATGCCGCCACGCCTGCACAAATTGGCCCGCTTTATTGCCGTTGACCTTCTCCGACCACGGGTACCAGGCCCCGTTCATCTCCACGTCAAAGCAGATGAAGAGGGGATGGCCCCACGCTTTCACATCCTGCGCCCAGCGCGTGATGTAGCTATCAAAGGAACCATTGATGATGCGCGAGAGCGCGTAGGTCGGCTGGTTCACTCCCGCGCTGTAGAGCCACGACCCCCACTCCACCACAGGAATGGAGCCATGCTGACGAATAGTGTTCATCCACAGCGGTTCAAAGTACTGTGCCCCGTCGGTTAATCCCCACCCTTGTCCATCCATGATCATCGACACCGGTTTGCCTGCATCCCGTTCAAAAGACGTTATTCTGGTCAGGGTATTCAGCCACCCCGATTCATAGACCCCGTAATAAATGGAGGGCGATACTGCCCTGACCTCTAACCCTGTTAGTAGAAGTTTTCCGACAGAGACGAGCAACAGCATCAGCAAGAGGAACAGATGCCAACCTTGGAAACGCTTGCTCAGAAACATGGGGTTTCTCCTTTCTTAGAGCCTTTATCACTCCCTGACTCCCTGAACATTTTTTCTCATCATTGGGTCTTCCTTCTATACTGAACTCCGTCTGACAACTATTTTGTCCCCTCTCCTCCCGGCGCATACCGGAGCGTCTGGATCATCTTTGAGTTGTTCTCCTAACAAAATAGACACAGCTGCGCTGTTGACCAACCCACCCAGAATAGCTTTTCCTCTCCTTTAGGCTTCTGGCAAGCTGAACTTGTGAGTCTGCAAGCGCTTGACGAAGGCCGGACGGCGCAGATGAGGCCGCACCCACGCGCGGAAACGATCTTGAAACTCCTGGCTCTCTTTGAATTGCTCGGCCGCTTCACGCAGCTCGACCAATAATCGAACACCTTCATCGTAACCTGAGCCGGTACCGCGCGACACTGCCTGCTCGACTTGATGCCAATACTCGTCCCGGTGATCGTGGATATCTTGCAGATGACGCAGACGGGCCAGTTGCTCCTGCTCGCGCTTCTCGCGTTCCAATTGAGTCTTAATGGCCTTGCTTTCGGCAAGCAGCGTGGCGTAGGTGACGTGCTCACCCGTCGGTGGCGTCACTCTCGTCTTGTCCTGGCCCAATTCGCGCAACTCCCTTACCAGCAGGCGGCTCAGACCTGGCTCATTATGTGCTAACCGCACCAGGTAATCGTTGCGGCGCTCTGGTGGCAGCAGCTCGATCCATGCGACAAAATCATCATTAGTCGATGGCATGGCTGCGTGGCTATGTCGCGCTGCCGCTACGAGCAGTTCGTCTGGCACTCGCAACAATTCTGCCAGCGCCTGCTGTGCCGCCGTCAGCCTTCCAAAGGCGGACGGAACGGGTGGCACGCTGATTTTATAGTCCTCTTCTTCCTCGTCCTCTTCTTCGTCATAGTCCCCCATCATCTGCTGACTGGCCAACCAGGTGATATAGAGCGCCCGCAGATCACCTTCCATCAATTCATCGCGCATGGCCATGAGTGATCCCAGTTCATATTCAGTCCATTCGTCAGGCGCTTCCATCTCGCCAAAGTGGATATCAAGGATATCATAATCTGGGTACCGGGTGAACGTGACAAAATCATCGAGATCGTAGCCATCAATGAGATCGGCTGGCAAGATGCCATGCGGAAAACGGAATGCCAGTTCGGGTGACCCCCAGTTGGCCCAATACAGGAAGCCATCGAAGAACTTGCGCAGTACATCGATGGGATTGTGCTTGAAGTCACCCCAGTGATATTCGATAAGGGCGTGGGTGGAAGAGGCTTCGATGTGACTGGAAAGGGCGTTGACCGCGTCAAGTTGCGCCCGTGTCAGAGGCCGATCACTTGTCATAAATTCGTAACGCTGATATTCGCTCATTACTCTTATCCTCCATATGGTGTCAATGATAACATATGCTTCCGGTCCTCTTGCAGTTCGACCGTGTATTATGAGAGCATAACTGCCTGATATTCAATGCTGAATTTTCTGCCAATCATCGGTTCGTTCTCGACGCGGGCCCTTACTCCCGGGCATAAGCATCACCTCTCAGCAGTATTGCCCTTATCCTACATCACATCTTCTCGTCCTGACAAGAGTAAAGGACTGCAAGCCAGGGTGATTTAAAAGTCCACATGAGGCAAGAAACGACGGCATGACGACCGCAAGGGTCGTCACTACTATGCTACGTCTCATGCCCGTCGTACCCGCCGTATAGAGTAGTGACGACCCTTGCGGTCGTCATGGGGAGGACTTTTAAATCGCCCTGGCGTGCAGAGGGGAAGCTAGCACGACCTGGCAGGAAGGTGATAGAATGTCTCATGGGGGGATCATGACCCAAAGCCACCATACTGTCTGATGACAGGCCAGTAAGTCAAAGGAGTTGTCTGCTATGCAAGTTCCCGCACAGCGGCAGTTCCTACCAAAGTATCGGAGGAGGAAAAAGCGGCGCTGGAAGAGGCGAAGCTGGCACTCTAACGCGTCGCATTGGAGAGAAACGCAATATATAATGCGCTCATTGCAACAGGCTCCTTGTCAGAGGAAAAACTACTTGTAACCCACTTGAAAGGATGATGAAACTATGGCAGATGAATCTCGTGGCATGATGACATACGACGGAGAGGCAGGCCCTGTTCAAACCTACCTGGCAAGGCCTCGAATGGAGGGACCTCGCCCTGCGGTTATCGTTATTCATGAGATAGTGGGATTGACCGATCATATCAAGAGTGTCGCTGATAGGTTTGCGGAAGAAGGATATGTCGCATTCGCTCCGCATCTGTTCTCGCGGCCTGGGCTTGCAGAGGTACTGACCCCGTCAAATGTCGGAGAGGTGATGCAGTTCGTGCGAACTGTTCCGTGGGCCAAGATATCCGATCCGGCTTATGTACAGCAGGCGATGTCCCAGCTTCCCCAGGAAAAGAGGGAAACGCTGCAACGAGTGATGCCGGTGATGTTCGGTGGCATCTCAAAGGATCAACTGACCCACGACCTGGTCAAGGCTGTAGATTATTTGAATGCCCAGAGTTTTGTCCAAACTGGCAAGATCGCCAGCGTTGGCTTCTGCTTCGGTGGCGGCATGTCCATCAACCTTGCCTGCCATGCCAAGCTGGCTGCCAGCGTAATATTTTATGGCGAGAACCCGAACCCGATTGAACTGGTCGAGAACATCTCCTGTCCCGTGCTTGGCAACTACGGAGCGGAGGATATGCGCATCAATGTGCATCTCGATACACTGGTCAAAGCTATGGTCACGTACAAGAAAGATTTCGAGATGCGCATTTATCCCAACGCCGCGCATGCTTTCTTTAACGATACGATTCCGATGCACAACGAGGCCGCGGCAAAGGATGCCTGGGAGCGAATGTTGAGGTTCTATAAGAGAGCACTGGCAGAATAAGTGTTGCCATTGAGAATGCTCCTTCTCTCGACATTCTTCTCGTTCCTGGAGGTCAGGGAACACGTCGCCAACGGCACAACGCTCGACTTCTCGACTGGATTGCGCAGCAAGATCAGCATACCAATCTGACGACGAGCGTATGCACAGGAGCCTTCCTTCTCGCAGAACGTGGCCTTCTTGACTCTCATCGTGCCACAACCCACTGGAACAGCATCGCATGGATGCGTAGCACCTATCCTGCCATTGAAATGAGAGCAGACGCCCGTGTCGTCGATGAAGGCCATCTCATGACCTCAGCAGGGATATCCGCCGGCATCGACATGAGCCTGCATCTCGTGTCTCGCCTCTATGGCAGCGATGTCACTGAATGGACAGCCCGACGCATGGAATACGACTGGTCAGCCCGCGGACAAGTCCTCACACATGAGACCAGTTTGTAGCTCTCAGAAGAGGGAAAGACATGCCTTCATCTCACACAAAGGACAACTCCATGAACAAGATTAAACGTCGCATCATTCAAGAAAATTGGCGCCCAGAGCGTGCAGCTTTCGCAGGTCTGCTTGCAACAGCAGCCTACAGCCTCGTAATGGAAGTGGACATGACCATCACAGGCAATCGCTACAGTGACGTCCGTTTCATCCAAGGCCTCCTGGCTGGGAAATCGCCAGGACAACAGAAGTTTGCTTTCCTGGCCTGGGGTATTCATTTCCTCAATGGCGTCATCCTGGCCGAACTTTATGCAGCGGTCTTCAAACGCTTCCTGCCTGGCCCAAACTGGCTCAAAGGGGCGATTTTTGGTGAATTGTTTCTTGTCTCTACATGGGGATTAGCTCCACTTGTCGATACCTATCACCCTTTGACGAAGCGTGGGGAATTGGCCAAACTCGCCACCTGGACCTCCTTTTTCCAAAATATCGTCCGTCATCTGGTCTTCGGTTTGCTGCTTGGACTGCTTTATCGGGACTAGAGGAAGCAAGTTACGCTTAACCTGAGCGAGGGAGTCGCCCCCACAGGCGTGAACTTAAGCACGGCTGTCATCCTGAGCGAAGCGAAGGATCTCTCGCTGGGCCCAGTGCAGATCCTTCGCTTCGCTCAGGATGACAGGCTTAATATCAAATCCTGATGATCACTCTACCTTTGGCAGGTGGGCTGATTTGCCAGACTATTCCTCCTCCTTATAGAAGCTCTGTCCAGGCTGTCTCAGCTCCGGCGGAAATTCCTGCAACAGCCACAAATTGCCATCGGGGTCGCTGAAGCCGACATACTTCACACCTTGAACATCTGTGATCTCGCCGACTTCAAGTCCACGTTGCACAAGTGCCGAACGCGCTGTGACTATGTCCGCGACAACCAGGTGCAGCCCCTTCACCGATCCGGGCTTCATCGCAGTAATTTCGCCCATACCGGTGCCAAAGACAATGCTACAAGCCGACCCGGGCGGCGTGAACTGGACAACCCTCATCGTGTCGGTAGGCCGCGTATCAACCTCTAATTTAAAGCCAGCCTTTTCATAGAAGGCCTTGGCACGGTCAACATCGGAGACTGGGACCGGCACCAGCTCAAGTTTCATCTCAGGGACTGCAACAATGTTCGCTTTGGTGCTCTCTGCCATACTGATGGCTCCTTTCACTTATTCCAAGTGCTCGACGAGACGAGCCAGGCTTTGGAGAGAGCCCGCCTCCATCCCATCGAGTGCTACCGATGAAGATACAAGAGCCTCTACAGCTTTTTCAAAAGCTCTGCCAGACGCTCATAGGTATCATTAACTCCTTCTTCCATGCCACCTTGGAGCATGCCATCGCGGTCAGCGACGGACTGGAAAACTGATTGAACCGTCAACCTGGTTCTTCCTCCAGGCAATGCCTCAAGTTTCATCGTCTCCAGAGTCACATGTCCGGTTTCCGGTAACCCTTCAAACTCAAAGGTATCAATAATGCGCTCAGGTGGCAGGACTTCGTGATACACGCCGTGAAAGGCGTATTCGTTTCCCGCAGCGTCTCGATTGAGAAAGCGCCATTGACCACCAGGTCTCACGTCCATCTGGTCAACTTCGGTTGAAAGGGATCGCGGTCCCCACCATTGCGGGATCAGTTGTGGATCCGTACATGCCTGAAAAACGAGCTCTCGCGGGGCATCGAATTCGCGCGTGATGAGGATTTCTTGTTTTCCCGGCTCTGCAAGAATATTCGTCGTATTTGCTGACATAGAATGTTATTCCCCTTCCTTCTGTTTTTCCCGTTCGAGGACGGTATCTAATGCTTCAAAACGTTGACTCCACCTCTGCTTCGTTTGCTGGATCCATGCTTCAAATTGAGACAGCGTCTCTGGATTGAGGCGGTAGACATGCTTTTGGGCACGTTTTTCCATCTCCACTAAGTGTGCCTCACGCAAGACTTTGAGATGTTGTGAGACCGCTTGTGGGCTGACAGGAAACTGCTCGTAGAGAGCAGTCGCCGATAACTCCCCGTTGGTGGCAAGGAGTTCTAAAATGCGCCTTCTTGTCGGATCGGCAAGTGCCACAAACATATCCATACCAGTATTATAAAGCATTTCCTTAATTAAGTCAAGACTTGATAATATGGTTCATGCGAGGAGAACGAATTCCCTCATCCGATCCTGGCTTCTTCCAGGCTGGCCGACGTGCCGAGAACCAGAAGGAGAAATAGACGAGAGAATACCAAAGCAGAACGAGGTTCAGGTAGCATACCGCGTTGGTCAGAAAGATTGAGCCTTTCACATGATAAAACTTAGAGATGAAACGGGTCTGTGTGGCGCACTTCTCTTAACAGATGGATAATCTATACCCGTGTTTTGATGAAATGCTCGTACTCGCACACAACGGCTTCCTGTTCTGGAACCTCTATCGAGCCAGGCCGCCACTCCCGAATGATAGCAATAGCATTGTCAGCAGAAATTCTCATACCTACCAGATAACAGGCGAGAATTGTGCCTGTACGTCCAAGCCCTGCTGTCTACGACGTGGTGTCGCTGATCCAGTACTGATGCGGTCAGCCATGGTAGTAGTCGGCGAGAGCGGTGAACGCGGCCTTGGGTTCCCAAGCCATGTCGGGGTAGGAGTGGCCAAAACGGTCTTCCAGCACCTTGACCACACCATAACTGGCCATGTCCAGGTCCGCGCGAGGGTCGCGGCGGTGTGGCAGATTGTAGGATGCGAAGGTGTTCGCGAACGCGGTGTCGACGCCTTCGGCGGTGAAGATGGCCAGCAGCTCGCGTAGGTAGGTGGCCTGCTCGGCCTCGTCACGGATGTAGTCGCCGTCCAGCCGAATCGGTGTGTTGTTGTTGTATTCGACGATCATCCCACCCCTTGCGCCCTTGTCGGCCGCGCCCTGGAAGGTGGCACAACCGAACTCGGTGATCGCGACGGGCTTTCCCTGCGCAACGAGGGCACGGATGTCATCGCGGTATCGGTCGGCGACCTCGATCGACCGATAGGCGTCGACCGAGATGAAGTCGAACAGCGTCCAGTCGACGCCCTCGAACGGTATTGAAGCGTAGCTGATCTTTCCACCGAACCGCTCACGGACGCGAGCCGCGGCCTTGCCGAGGAAGTCGTTGATGCGAGTAGGGACCTGCGGCAGCAGCTCGCGCAGGCGATGTGGCGCGGCCAACAGGTCGAGCCGGTCCTTGAGGGTATCGCCGGGCAGGAACCCCACAGTGAACAGGCTCAGTTCAGCGCCGGTGACGAAGACGACCTCGGCTCCCTGCCAGCGTAGCTGCTCGGCACGCTCGGCGCAGTCGGCGAGGAAGTCGAGCAGCTCGTCGGTGGTCAGGTCACATGTGAACGGTGAGAACCAGATCTCCAAGCTGGCGTCGGCGGCATGGATGGCGGCGATCTCGAGTCGGTCCGCATTGCCGCCAGTGATGCGCACCGCGTTGCAGTGCAAGTCGTCGTGGATGACGCGCATTTCACGCTTCACAACCTCGGAGTCGAAGGGTTCGTGAGTGCTCACTCCAGCGTTGAAAAAGCCGGTGTCATAGGTGATGCCGTTGCCTCGCATGAGCCGTGCCTTTCGCACTGCTGATTCGGTGCTGCCGCGCTTCATAATAGTTTCCCTTTCCTCCTCATTATATCAGACTAGAGGCCATTCCGAGATCATTCCAATTCAAGGGCAAACGAATGGAAGTTGTAAATTGCGTTCTTCATCGCGAGGCTGACTCACCGAGAGATCCGCTTCATCTCCCGCTCGCAGCAGACCTTCCGTTTCTTTTTTCTGCGGTTGCTGACTTCGAACTCTCAGGCACTCTCAGCGCACGATAACGTGCAGGCGTGATCCCAAAGGTGGCTTTAAACATCCGACTGAAATGTGCTTGATCAGCAAACCCAGCCTCTATGGCGACCTCGACCAGCGATCGGTCCTGGGCGAGCTGTTCGCGGGCAAAGTCAAGACGCCGCATGAGCAAATAGCGGTATGGACTGGTCCCACACATGATCCGAAACTGTCGGGCCAGATCGTAGCGGGTGAGTCCGGTCACCGCCTCCAACTCCACTGAGTGGACGATCCGCGTTTTCTGGGTATCAAGATACTGGCGTGCTCGTTTCAGGGCAGCGACATCGAGGTGACGAGGCAGGGGGACTTGCTTGCAAGTCGGATCTGCCTCCATCAACCCCTCTGCCAATTGCACGATGAGACTATCGATCGCCAGCGGTTCGCGGGTGCCCCCAAAGGCACTGATGATCGCGGCAGACAATTTCCGATTCCTTGCAACAGGCGTGCGTACAAATGGCAGCGAGCAGGTATGAGGACACATGGTCTGGATCGCTTCAAAAATCAAAGCCGGTTCCACATATAACTGGCGATATCCGAAGCCCTCTTCCGTGCCTGCATACCCATCATGGACCTCATCGGGATGCAGCACCACCACCTGGCCTGGTGTACTGATCTCCGAGTTGCCTCGGTAGTCGAAGGCTAGGACGCCAGTGGTCGTCAGGCAGATTGCATAGGTGTCGTGGCGGTGCTTCTGATAGGCATTCCCTTGAAACCATGCTTCTAAGAATTCTACCCCGTATTCCGTATCAGTACTCTGCATCCAATCCTGGGTGCACAATCGTTCAAGACCAATGCCGCTGGCTTTGCTATGCTTCTCAATCATAACGACTGACCTCAAGAGTTCTGGAATGAGGAGGGATCTCAGCGATGTTTTTTTCAAATCTCATACTCTTTGCGACCATTATCGTCGTCCTTGCCTTGACGCCCGGTCCTGATGTGATCTATATCACGACACGCGGGATTGCGCAAGGGAGAAGGGCAGCCTTACTCTCGACAGTGGGGATCTGCATAGGCTATCTCGTCTATACCATGCTGGCGGCGCTTGGATTGTCTGCAGTGTTGCAATCATCAGCCATTGCCTTTGACATCGTCCGCTATGCAGGAGCGATCTACCTCGTGTATCTGGGCATCCGCGCCCTCCTGAGCAAATACCGTGGTCCTCTGACTCAGGGCGCGGTAAATCCTCTGCCTGCTAGACGTATTCTGCAACAAGGAATACTTACAAGCATGCTCAACCCGAAGGGCATCCTGGTCTTTGCCGCCTTACTCCCCCAGTTCGTCAATCCCCATCTAGGCGGTGTTCCCTTGCAAATGACCGCCTTTGGCCTCACTTTCACCCTGATCTGTCTGTGCATTTATGGAGGATACGCGTATCTCTCTGGAAGGTTGGGAGAGAAGCTTGCAACACAGCCCCGCTTCGCCTCTGTCCTCAGCTTTCTGACGGGAAGTGTTCTCATCGGTTTAGGGGCGCGTTTGCTCTTCCTGGAGCGTCGCTGATGAGCCACATGCCCTCAGTTCTCTTGCAGAAAAGCGGAGTCGAGCTGAGGGCGTTTTTGCAAACTCTTTTCATGAGACTTCACAGACTGTTGTGCTCTTCCCAAAGCATGCCAATTTACAAGGTATCGATGGAAGAATCCAGATGGGGAGCGGTTTGCCCAGGCACCTTCCTGCAAGTGCTCATGATTCGCGTCAAGTGCTCACTTTTCGAGGAAGCACGCCAACGACGCGCCCTACTCAATGCTCTAGCGGCTCTTCGAAGTCGCTCTCGCATTTCACAAAGCGCAATCGCAAAACGCATAAAAACTTCCCAACCGGCTATTGCACGCTTAGAGGCAGGTACGGTCGATCCCCGACTCTCGACGTTACAGCGCTATGCAGCGAGTGTAGGAAAGCGCATAGAGTGGACACTGGTTGATGCCTAATAGACCTAAGTGGTAGCCGTACTCCCAGCAGTATCGTCGACGATACTGCTGAGCAATCTGCGACAAGAGGAAATATTCATGATGAACCAGAAGCGATTGCCCACCGTTGGCATTCTCATCTTCGATGACGTTGAAGTACTCGACTTCTGTGGCCCCTTCGAAGTCTTCTCAGTCGCACGCGCCCTAGGAGAACACAGCGACGAAGCCACACTCTTCACTGTCCTCACCATTGCAGAGGAAGATACGATCATCACCTGCCGTGGAGGGCTACTCGTGAAGCCACACGCCACGATTGAGAATGCACCTCCTCTCGACATTCTTGTCGTTCCTGGAGGCCAGGGAACACGTCGCCAACGGCACAACGCTCGCCTTCTCGACTGGATTGCCCAGCAAGATCAGCACACCAGCCTGACGACGAGCGTGTGCACCGGAGCCTTCCTTCTCGCAGAACGTGGCCTTCTGAACGCCCATCGTGCCACAACCCACTGGAACAGCATCGCATGGATGCGTAGTACCTATCCTGCTATTGAAATGAGAGCAGACGCTCGTGTCGTCGATGAAGGCCATATCGTTACCTCGGCAGGGATATCCGCTGGCATTGATATGAGTTTGCATCTCGTGTCTCGCCTCTATGGCAGCGATATCGCTGAATGGACAGCACGACGCATGGAATACGACTGGTCAGCCCGCGGACAAGTCCTGACAAAAGAACCTATGGGTGCGAAAAAAAGACAGAAGGCAAAACCACAAGCACATGAACCCCAACTTACACCTCTCCAAGACCATTGAAATTGTTGTATTTCTCATGTATACTAGCCCTGGCAACCTCTCTTTTCAAGCATGTGGTCGTTTTTCTGTCAACTCCCGTCGTCTCTCTCAGTTGCGTGCAGACACGCATCCGAGAAAGGAAGCCACGCAGAAAGGAGTCTGTTCTATGTCAACCGAAGACAACAAGGCATTGGTTCGTCGTAGATCGATTAATGGCGCACAGTATTGAAGTTGTTCAGAAAAGGAGGAACATCCATGAGTCAAACTATACCTATGGCACCAGTGCCGTTCCGCGCTCTCCGCTGAGCCTGGAAGACTTCGAACGGCTCAAGCAGACGGTCCTGTTCAGCGACGAAGATAGCCAGTCCCTGCGTCTGTCCTACGATGTCTTGCAAGACCAGGTGGAGGCCATCCTCGATGTCTGGTATGGCTTCGTCGCCTCGCATCCGTTCCTGGTCTATTTTTTCAGCGACCAGGCGACTGGCCAGCCGGATGGACACTACCTGGCGGCCGTCCGCAAACGTTTTGGACAGTGGATTCTCGATACAGCTAGGGCCAACTACGACCAGGCCTGGCTCGATTACCAGTACGAGATCGGGCTGCGCCATACCCGGGCGGGCAAGAATCGCACGGATGGGGTGAACTCCGTCGATCACGTGAGTTATCGCTACCTGCCCGCCCTTGTTTACCCCATCACGACCACTCTCAAGCCCTTCCTTGCCAAGAAGGGGCACAGCGCCGAGCAGGTGGACAAGATGCACCAGGCCTGGCTGAAGTCCGTGCTGCTCCAGGTCATCTTGTGGAGCCAGCCCTATATTCAGGAGGGGGAGTTCTAAGAGCTGGCCTAAACAGAACACGAGGAGGTGAGGGTATCCCCGCAAAGTTGGCCCTTCGCTCTCGCTCCCTCTGTTCTCGTGTCTTCCCAGGAAGAAAGGAGGCATGCCAGCAATTCAAAGAGCGTACCATTTAGTAGTTCGCACGAACTTCAGCATCACCATGCGAGCAATTGGTAGCGAAAAGATGGAGACCTCCATCGTTTGCAGATTAGCGATCTGAGTCGTTCTTTGTTTCAGACGTTTTGAGCAGAGCGAGCAGCATGCAAGCTGTTCAGAAAGGTAGGAGACTATGTACGCAGCAGTACGGAAGTACAAAACCACTCCTGGAGCGGTTAGTAAGCTGATACAGCGCGTCCAGGAGGGCTTCGTGCCCATCATTAGCCAGGTGCCAGGCTTCGTCACCTATTATGCTTTGGATACCGGAAACGATACGGTGGCTTCTATCAGCGTGTTTGACGATCAAGCCGGAGCAGATGCCTCTACGAGAAAGGCGGCAGACTGGGTCAAGCAGAACCTGGCGGATCTCGTCCAGGGAGCGCCTGACATCACCGCTGGCGAAGTGCTCATCTACCAAACAAAGTAGGCTGAGTGAGAAGCCCTCTCGCTCACTAAACATCTGTGTCGTGTTTCTGTCAACTTCCGTTGTCTCTCTCAGTTTCGTATACACATACATCCGAGAAAGGAAGCCATAACCACAAAAGGAGGCAAACATCATGGCGCTTTACATGGTTCAAGCTGCTTACACCGCCGAAGCTTTGGCAACGATGGCGAACAACCCACAAGACCGCAGCGTCCCCGTGAGGGAACTCCTGCAGAAGCTTGGAGGCCGGCTGGTCGGCTTCTACTTCTGTTTTGGAGAATACGATGTCGTTGGTCTCGCTGAACTCCCTGATGACAGCGCTGCCACAGCTTTCGCGCTGGCAGCAATAAGCCCAGGGCACCTCAAAGCGTACAAGACGACTAAGTTGTTCACCGTTGAGGAGACGATGGAGGCGATGCGCAAGGCCGGGAGTCTTACATTCCAAGGACCATCCAGAGGGTAGGTCAACCTGACGCGCTCATGCTGACACATGGGAGGCGAGGAATTCGGTGGCGTGATGCTGCCGAATTCTTTGTGGTTTCGGTGCTGGCTGGAAACATCATATTTCCTTGTATCCGATACCGGCAGGCGATGAAGCTTTCCAGCAACAAATATCGCACTATAAAAGAGCAAAGGGCACAATACAGTTCCCATTAGATAAACCTATCCCCTACGATTTAGTGGAGCAAATTGTCACCCTCCTCATGAAGGAAAAACCAGAAAAAGAGAGTTAAAAGATCGGATTCACACAACAAGCGCATACCTCAATACCTCATCAACAGTCTGCACCGCCGTCAACTTCAAACCATCAAGAATATACGATGGTAACCCCTGTGCCTCCTTCCCTTTACACAATATTCGCGATGGCGTCGCAAGTCCTCTCAGAATATCAAAGAATCGGAAATACCTCCACGATATTTTTCATACCATAAATTGGTAAATAACCTATTCGGATCTTGTTGTGTTTTTAGCGTGAATAATTTGTGTATTTCAGGATACATTGTTGTAAGCTGAGATTGAGAATAGTAGCTGCCATAACAAAGATAATAAGTAGCCTTGATCGAAATTAAATAATCAATGAGTTCCCTGGTAAAAGCGTTCAATGTTTGTATATCCATGCTATTTTGATAAACTTTGTAGTAGACCACAAAGCCGTACATATCTTTTTGAGCATAAGAAACCAGCGCATTGATGTCTTTATTTACTTTTCTGATTGTTACATTTAATACATTCACGTTGTATTTTTTTACGAGTTTTTTATAGCTTTCAAGAAATTTATTTGCTTGTTCAGGTGGAACAAAATATTCTTGGAGTATATCTGTAGAATGTGGATCGGGATTTTGCAGAAAACGAACAGGAACAGCCATGGCGGTATTTCTGCTCACCGTTTTTGGTTCGATCAGTGGGGAGAGCTGCTTTTCGATTTCCCAGCGCAAGAATTTCCCGAAGTTACTCATTCTTGATGCTTGGAATACGACTTTGCGTAGCCAGGTGCTGTTTTCTCCACTAAGGTCGTCCTTTGGTTTTGCGGAGGAATTGGCTTCTGCGTATTTATAGATGAGACTTTCGGTAAGAAAGCGCTCTCCATCAACAGAAAGGTGCGCTTCTAGCAATCGGTTCTCAGGGTTTTTACTCAAGGATTCCAGCGTGTCTATTAATGAATGCGTCTGAGTTGGAATCAGAGAAAATGCGTAGATGCTGTTTTGTGTTGTCAGCAAGTTGACTTCAGTTATGATACCCAATAAGCCGTAGCCGCCAATAACAGCTGAAAACAGGTCTTTGTTTTGTGTTTTATCGCAGAGAATTTCTTTCCCATCCGCAGTAACCATTTTTAGGGAATTGACGCTTTCTATCAATGACCCGTATCGGGGATCTTTGCCGTGGGCATTCACACTCAGAGAACCGCCTACTGAAAAGATATTTGAATCTTGCATGACTCTTACTGCCCGATCATGCTGGGAAAGTGATGTTTGTATTTGTCTCCATGTAGCTCCTGGACCAACAGTGACCGTTTGATCGGAGTCATTGTAGCGCACTGAATCCATTTGGGTCATGTCAAGATGAAGCGTGTTCAGGCCCAGGGCCTGTCCACCCATGCTGTGTCTGATGCCTGAGAGGGATATTTTTTTGTTGGTAGATTGTGCATCTCTTACGGCTTTGATGACCTCGGCTACGGTCTTTGGAGAACGGATTTCTTCTACGGTACTGCTATTCAGGTGGCTTGCGTCATTAAGATGAGTCTCCAAAGGAGGCGCAAGTGTCAGTTTATGTGTTTCATTTTCATTTTGAAATAAATCAGTAAGCAGCCATTGTTTGGACGGGTCGTCCCATATATATGCTTTTATGAACAGACCCCCAATTGCCAGAGAAAAGGTTGTTCTTGTTAGAAGTTTTAAGAAAGACCGTCTTTTGAGATGCACGTTTTGCTTCTTTTGTCTTCCAGCTTTTAGGACTCTGCGAGTCAACCAGAATACACTGCCATTGAGCAGAATGAGGAAGATAATGACGGTTGGGACGATGATGGAAGCTGGTATCAACGCTATCGATCCGATAACCAGGAGAAGGTAATAGAGGCCGTAAAGGGAAACGATCACGAGCGGGATGGTCAGTGCCGTTGTCGCCCATTGCTCTGTCATAAGCAGAGCAACCACACCCAACAGCATTATCAATGGGAGCCAGGAGTACACGTCTATGACAGCCATACCGACGAAGAAATCAAAGAAAACCCATTCTAGACCCAGGATCACTGAGCCGATGGCAAGCAATATGCATGTCAGGGGAGTGAAGGTCGTTTGGGGGCGCACTTCGCTCACAAAGATCACCATGAAGCCGATGAGCAGAACTATGAAGCCCCACGCAATTTCTATGCGAGCATATCCAATTGACAAGATCTGCAAAACAGTGAAATCAAAGGAGAGCTGAATGGCCAGCCCCCATTTCGCCGCAAGATCTTTCAACAGAACAAGCCGAGGTCCGAATACTGCGAACAATGCAGCAACACTCGTTGCCAGAACGATGAGCACTCCCAGCAAGGAAAGTGCGGCAAAAGAACCGGTCAACACGCTCGAGCTTGCAAGCCTCATTACAACTTGCCATTCATAAACAGGATGAGCACTCCCAGGGACACCAGGATTGCTTTCGGTGAACATGGGCAGGAAGAAACCCACAATACTCAGGGCAACTCCGGCCAGACTTACCACCGCACGAATGCGAGAAGACGACAAGGATGATAGCATAGGGAATTCTCTTTCTCCTTTTTTGGGTATCACTGGTTCATCATAGGCCTAAGCAGTAGCCGTGCTCCTGAGAGAAGCATCGACGATACTGCTGAGCAATCTGCGACGAGGGGATGGCCTAATCGAGCATCACAAACCAGCTCACCCCTCGCTTTTACACAATAAGCGCATACCTCAACACCTCATCAACAGTCTGCACCGGCGTCAACTTCAAACCATCAAGAATATATGATGGTAACTCTTGTGCCTCCTTCAAGTTATCCACCGGCAGCAGGACTTCTCTGACCCCAGCATCATGAGCTGCTCGTATCTTCTGTTGAATCCCACCGACAGCCAGCACCTTCCCCATGATCGTAATCTCACCCGTCATCGCAATATCATTTCGTACCGGCAATTTCTTAAGCGCCGAAACGATACCCGTAGCAATAGTAATACCTGCCGACGATCCTTCCTTTGGCACACCCATATACGTGCCAAGAACAGCCACATCTACGTCCTCATACCACGTTTGACTCAGACCAAGCTCTGCACTCTTAAATCTCACATATTGAGCCGCCGCCTCAATACTTTCGCGCATGATGCGTTGAATTGAACCCAGTGGAATGATCTTGCCTGTGCCTCTCGTTACCTGCACTTCAAAGTGCAAGATGCAGCCATGATCGCCCGCAACTGCTAGACCAACCACTTCTCCAATAGATGGCCACATTGGTAACTTTATGGTTTGGACACGCCCAGCATCGCGCAACTCCGGCACAAGCTTTTTGCCCGAACTGTGCAACCAGGCACCAAGTTTGACCCGCTCATATTCCCCTGGAGCAATGAGATGGAGTTGTTCCCGCACACGCTGCCGCAGTTCACAGGCAACCAGCAGCACATCCTCAAGTTCGTCATCCGTAACGTTCCCATCTGGATAAACAAGCTTGAGCAATCCCGACGTCGTCTTGAAAATAGCACGCTGATCGCGACCGGAGATGCCCTGAGCTGTCTCTTGCGTATCGATGATTTCAAAACGGTCTTTTATGCCACCCAACACATCTATGCGGCGCAATTCATGCATGATTTCACAAAAATAATCTGTAATGAAACCATAGTCTCTCGCATAGCTATCAGGATTGAGTTTAGGCAACTCCCAACCGGGTAGATAAGCATGAATACGATCAAGAAATGCGATTACCTCTAAGAAATCTGGCAGCGGTTCGAAGAGATGATAATACTTTTCATGGGGCATATTTCCCTGCACGTCGATGTTACCGACAAAAACCAGACTACCAAATGCGAGCAGTTCTTTTTTGCCCCGACTGAACTTGGCGTCCTGCATATACCCCTGCATAATACTGACAAAAGCTTTAGGATCACTGAAGTCTGTATTAGCAATCTCATCAAAAACAACTGCGTCACGTGTGCCAACCTCACCGATCTTTCCTGTGTTGAGATTGACGAAAAGTTGCGCCGGAGTAGCCTTTCCCCCCGAAAGGACATGAGAATAGTAAGAAATATTCCGGTAAAGGTAGGTCTTGCCCGTTTCTCTTGGCGCAAGTTCAATCATGTTGTAATTGTTTTCAACCAATGGAATACAGCGACAAAGGTACAGGAGTTTCTGACGACGGTTCAACTTTGCCGGGTTGATGCCACAGGTATTGATCAGCAAATCTATCCACTCATCAGAACTGAATTCGTGGCGTTTGCTGATATACTCGTTCAGGTTGATCACGCTGACTTGAAAAGGTGTAAAGCCTGTGATCTTAAAGGGCCGTATCTTTTTGTTGTGAATCTCCGTTTCATCGTAGGTCAGGTCTATCGTACCCCACATGCCTCCCGAGAGCAGCATAGGATATTGGCGCACAATTCCTTCAGGAATGTTGACAAAACTCTCATTAATCGCTGCAATCGTTGCCCAGTATTTATCCTCTGTTTCGACCAGTCTCACCTCTAGATTGGCAATAATTGAATGATGACGGTTTTCTCGGATATAGTGGCGAATCTTCTCACTTTCCGCACCATAGACAAATGCCTCCTTGAGACGCTTTACGACCTTTTCCATGTCCTGAAAGAACGTCTCTTCAGAGCAGTAGTTATCGATGAGGTACTCAACAACGTAGCGCGGGAATTCGTCAACACCGGTGTTTATGGTGTGGGCTTTGTTAACGACCTTCCCCTTAAAAATGATTTTACTCTTTTTATTCATCTCATAAACCTGACTTTTGCCATCTTCATTCCCCGTTCATGATGGAGCTACCATCGTCTGACAACCTCATCTCCCCTATCTTGCTACCGCATACTCTTTGGTGTCAAGCCCAAAATGTTGCCCAGCGAGGTTGGCACACGACGGATGACACGCTCCGAGTCGAGCCGCACCGCGAAGGGACACTTTTGCAACTTGCGCATTGTACGACTCCCTTCTCGATAACGAATGGTGATAGTCAGTTCGCGCTTCATCAGTCCCTGGCGATGTTCTTCTGCGGTCGCCTGCTGGGGATCTGGGCGGAAACGGTAGACGACCTCATCTTGCCTTGCAATATAAAGCACCTGTGGCGGCAGTTGACCTTTAGTTTGCTCAACATCATCGCTATAGCTAGCCTCTACATCTACACGCAGCTCATTGACTTTGCTCCTCCCTATCGCTCGGGTCAAGCGCATACGAAATTCTACCTCTTCGCCCTCAACGGCCTCCTTCGGCCCATTGATGAGGTGTAATGTCAAAAGCTCGTCCTCTCTGGCTTTGACTTGCAATACCACCATCGGAATGAGTAGCTCCTGAATTGAGATACCACCATGACTATATGCCGTAGGCTTGTAGCGCGCTCCCTGGCGGCTAAAAGAGTAGCCAACTTTAGGAAAGAGAACTGCTTGATATTGTTTATTGACTATAGCCCCCGTTTTTGCCGTCCACATCTCCTTTTTCGGATAATGTAACTGTTCAGGGGTGAAACTAATGATATTCTTGCGTACTTTGGGATGCAGATCAGCACTGGATACAGGGACTGAGAGAAGACAGTTGAGATAAGCACAATCTCCAGGCTCGTTGAGAGCATCGGGATTAACGCCTAACCACTCCTGTCCCACCAATCCAAACCCGTGATCGGCAGTGATGAAGACTTTTGTCCCAGGAGCCATGCGGCGTACGATAGCCATGACCTCCGTATCAATCAGGTTTTTCAGGTATTGCTGATAGATGAGGGCGAGGGGCCGCGATGGCTCCCTCCGACCATCTGCATACTCTTTCATCTCGATTTTGTGCAGTTCTTTATCGCAAAACTCAAAAATATAATAGTCCAGATTTCCTGCCCGGTAGCGCACGGTCTCTCCCGTTCCGGTTCCATCTGGAGCTATCGTGTCAACACTGACCTGATAGCCCAGTTCTCGACCCAAAGCCTCTTTGAGGCAATCACTTTCAGCCCGTCGTGGAGTCAAGCCAAACTGATCCGGCTCTGTGCCTGCCGCAATAGCCCAGCGGGAAACATGGGTCTCTGATGGCAAAATCGCCGAAGCGGGCAATTCCTGGATGATCTCCATCTTCTCTAAAAGCATTGGGCGCAGCAGCTCGTCCCAGATATCATAGCGCATACCATCAAATACCAGCACAACCGCCTTTTCGGTCTTTGGATCCCAATAAGGTTTTAAGCAGCGACGTATAAACTGGCTGGAGAGGAGTAAATCACTATCCTTTGTCAGCCAGCCTGGGTACTGTTTTGCTACCATTTCCTGAAATAGCCCATTCAATTCATGAATTTGCTGGAATACCTCTTTTTCAAGTTCGTTTACCCTATCCTGAATGCTCTTTAAAGCATCGGTGAACTCAACAGGAAGGGTATCTGATTCACGCGGCAAGAGGTTCTGGTAGTAAACCAGGCGTTTCAGCGCTGAAAGATGATACTCCAAGCGATTAATTCCGTGCGCATTCCAGAGGTCCCGAAACGAGAGAAAGGTCAGTTCATCAGATGGTTTGACTCTCAGGTTTCTCAGGGCTCTGCTCAGTTCGGCCTGGGATTCCTGAATGGCACACGCTAGCCTATAAGCTTCTTTCAGATTGGACCAGACCAGCGAAGAACGCGACTCTACAAAGCTATCCGAGTGAGCAGAGAAAAGATGATTGACAAGCTGCTTATGGGCCTGCACATCCGGCCCAGGGAAGATCAAGTCTTTTAGTGCAAAAAGAAGGGCCAGCGTACGCAACAGCGTTGAATAGCCTTCTTTCTCTATCACAGTTGCAGCACACTTCGCATCTTCAATTGCTAACTCATCGATGAGAAGCGTCTGCAAGCCTTCGCGGCTCAGGTGAGCCTCGATCTCGTCCAGGTCTTTCTGAGCCTGCTCAGGATCGAGTTCGACGAGTTCACGTGCTGCCTGCTCCAGCGTCCCGGTTTCTATGGTGGTTAATCCCTTAAGCTCCTGGTCTACGTTGATCAGTAGGAGTTTCCAATTGAGGGCATGTTGCGCCAGAATGACGGAGAGATAAAAGGCGCGAGTGATCAGTTCTGGTTCATACTTGCCAAACCAGCAAAAAGGAGGCGGAGCTTTTGCTAGGTCACGTTTTATTGGCCCCGTCACCGCGGGTGCCAGCGTTTCCAGTTCTTGTAGGGTCTGATATCCATGCAGGCCTACACGCCAGTAATAGGTATCATCTAATTTCTGGAATGCCGCATCTGCAACATCCAGCGCTGCGTATGCGACAATAGTGTGAAAATCGTGGATACTGAAGCGTTCTCTCTGGACAACGCGCAGATTCTCATGGGCCCGTATGACACCGGGCAAGTGTTTCATGACGATCCTGGCACAATGAGGTTCATTCACCTCTCTAGGCCAATCGGGATCACCGGTAACCTCTTTGAGATACTGGCGTAAATCCAGTTCGATACGCGCCTCAGCGGGAACACGTGCCAGCAAATCAGGATAGAACAGAGGGGGAGCTTTCCCTTTTGAGCGTGCCAACCGTCTGCTCTGCGGTGTGCGGTCAATCACGAGCAGTTTCTGGGTATCGGGATCAGCAGTGGCACGCTCATAGAGCTCTCGAAAGGCGAGATTGGTGGCCGCCACAATCACGGTATATCCATGCTCACTGGCAAAGTTATGGATGCTGTTATCTCTTTCAGGTAAGAGTTGCAGCGAATCACGTACAAGGATGGCAGGCTCATCCTTGATAGCATCAAGTTTGTGCAGGAACCACTCAAGCATATCCATATAATCATGTTTCATGTGCCACCTACTCTACTTGCAGCATCGGTAAGGCATCGGAGTCCTCTGTGATGCTCTGTAATTGTTCTTCAAGGAAGGCCTGAAACGCTATGGCCACGTCCACTATTTGCTCCTTCTCAATAGTAGTAGTGGGAGGCTTGAAATCGGCTATGCGTACCTTCTTCACCACAATCCGCTTCAGGTAATGGTTGATGGTCTCCACAATGGAGGGGAGTTCCTGGCCTTGTCCGGTCAGGTAGGTACATAGCTCACCGACCGTGCGACACTGAAGCAATGCAGCAATCGCTGGTTTATCCTGGCCCTGTCTGAGTCGCTCCTGAATGGCAGGATTGAGGAAAACCTCCATTTTGTGCTCGATCGCCTCCTTAAAGATTCTCCTTGCCTCCTCTTCTATCTGCTTAGCCCTTTGGAGCAAATCGTGGTAGTTCCCGAACGAGAGACCACATATATGTACTGGCTCTCGCTCCAGGCCCGCTTCTATGGAGTTCTGCGAGGGCGATGGACAGGTGAAGATTTCATTCAGAAACTTTTTCAGTTGGCCCTCAATGGTGCCGGAAACAGCAGGCTGGAGTGCACTGATGTTTTCCAACATCTTTAACGCTGCCAGTTCTGTACTAGCTAATAATTGTTGGATGGCTACTCTGTGATCATCCAGTTTGCTCAGGACATTATTGTGCAGCACCGTGTAGACCGTTTTGTAATCAGCGATCAAGGCCTGGAGCGTCTGAGCTTCGCTAGCCCCGTGAGAAGTACTGCCGATCAATTCGGTGCGCAGTTTGACTTCAGAGTCGATGTAGGGTTGCAGGAATCGGAGTTTCTCGGCCAGTGCCTGCTGAATTTCGAGCGTTGTCGCCAGCTCACGGCTCTCAGGAAGTCTGTGCGTGCAGTACTGGTAGGCTGTCCGCAATTCTGTATCATAGGTAAGGAACTGTTGCACGTCCCGGTAATGCTTCATGCGCTGCTTCAGATCATGTATATCAACCTCTTCTGCTGCGCCACTATCGAAGGCACTGTATCCAAAAACCTCCTTCAGCTGATACAGCACATCATCAATATCTTCTGCATTAGCAGCTTTGAAGAAGCTTTCAAATTGCTGAAGCACTCGCTCGTAGGGATTGGATGTATGGAGATCCCCAAAGAGCTTACTTGCATTACTTACGGTGCGACTGGCTGCTGCCTTTTCTTTGCTAAAGAGGTCGCGCAACTCCACGCGCAATGGGGCAATCACGCTGTCATCATGCGTTGACGCAATGGTTTTTCCGAGCAATACCTCGGCAAATGGGCGAAATACTTCCCAGTTTTTCGGCTGCTCCATCTTCTGCACTTCGCTGAGGGCTTCAAGAATGCGTGCTGAGAAGTCTATCTCTTTAATGGTCTGATAATCAATGTGGGAGAACGGCAGACCCACTTTGGCACTCAGGCCGAGCCGTATTTTGCCCGTTTGTACAAGACACAGAAGGTAGAGTTGCACCATCCGCCGCGTAAGTCCATAACTGACGGGTGTACTGATCCCCATAAAGTTTTTGTAGAGGGTTCCGATGCTCATGGTCTGCCCTTCATTGACTAATTTCTGGTCAATGAAGCTATAAATATCCTGGACAAACCTGTTGTCGGAGATATCGAGTTTGTACACAGGCCCTTTCTTCATAATTCTCAGGGCATAGCCAAAGTTCTGTGCAGCGCTTACATCTCCGGTCGGTTTGCTATGTCGCGGAATCTCACCTGTCTTGACAATACCATTGATTACTTTGACAGCATCTTCTTTGTGGAAGGTAAAGGGGTGATCAAATATGATATCGCGTGACTCATAGACTGCACTCAAAACCTGGCTGATAATCGGCGTGAGGATACCCTTGATATCACCTGCGACATGGAACTCCATGTTTTTTATATCCAGGCTATCAATGCGCCCACGTGCATAGGCACTTTCGACAACCTTGACGATCTTCCCGATCTCCGTTTGCAGCGAGTTGGCGGCCCAGTGAATGATCGTTACAGCATCTTCACTGTCATTGCCTTCGCAATCTCGAATCAGCTTCCGGTACGCGGCCAACTCATGCAGGCGGTGGCGCTCATCGTCGGTGAAGGATGCCGGACTCCATACAATAACGCGCGGGTCATTCCGTGCTTTCAGCACTCGCTCGACGTGCTGTCCTGAAGCTGGGCGCGTACTGATATAGACCGAGAAATCATGATCTGTCTCATCACTACGTAACTGCGGCAGCAAGGAGTGCTCAGTGCCAGAACGTACCAGGTCGCGCATGGCAATCGTCCCGCTAATCTGCCGTCTTTGCCATTCTACTTCGAGTGTTTGCTCTTTGGCATAAGAAGCCATCGTAGCCGCAATGCCACTGAACAGCGATGTAGTTCCATTGGAAAGATCAATAATCATCTGGCGCGTCTTGACCGGCCATTTCGCTAATCCCAGCAGAAAATCCCAGGCATCTTGTAACATCCTCTCGTTAGAC
>WNGL01001322.1_pt1 | contig 49394 bp, 44 predicted proteins | sample 5400591 | NCBI WGS metagenome assembly WNGL01 (sample SAMN13153377, study PRJNA577476) | soil metagenome | isolation source: 80 cm soil or saprolite under Garry oak tree replicate 1 | place: USA:California | collected 2016-06-15 | reverse complement strand
GACAATGTATCCCTGCACCGCCAGGCCAGACGCGGGCGCCCCGGTCGCGTTACTCACGCTCACGGTCGCGGTGCCCTCGAGACCGCCGATGTCCAAGGTCAGCGGGGACAGGGACACGCCGGCGAGGTGCGCGGTGAGCCCCCAGCCAATATTGCTGAAGCAACACGTCAGTCCGCCCAACCCGTTGTGGCCCAGGGCAGTGGCGCCGAACAGCGGGTGGGGCATCACCAGCCGACCGATCGCGTTCACAACGCCATGCCACGGCTTCAAGGCCAGATCGATCACGCGGCGTTTGCCGAGCCCCAACCCTCCCCCCGGTGGGACCCAGGGTGCGCAGTCGGTGATCAGAGTCGCCGGCGCCTCCGCGAGCTGCACCGCCGGTATGCCCGGGTCGGACTTATAGAGCCGCAGGTCGTGATAGTTCGCGTCACTTGGGCTCAGGGTCGGGCATACTTCGACCCGCGCGCACCGTGCGATGTCGTCTACCGTCCCCGGCCCTTCTCCGGGCAGTGCCGCGCAGTTCAGCGGGTTGTCGACTCGTGGAGAGGTCGTGAAGCTGTAGCACCCATGGTCGGCGAAGGACGGCGGCGGGTTGCTGCCGGCGAAGCACCCCTCCGAGACCGGCGCGATGGTCAGCGTGACCGCTTGCGTCAGGTAGCCCGGGGGGAACGAGACCGCAGCCAGCAATGTCGGCGGGGTCTGCACATCGAGACGCACAGCGGGATTTGGGCCAACGATTTGCTCGAGACAACCGCTGCGTCCGGAGCAGGTCGCTCCTTGCTCGATCCGAAACCTGATCGGCAGCGTGCGTCCATCGACCAGCCCGATGAACTCGCCGGTGTCGATGTTCTTCAACTGGCTGCCGTTCGTGGCGGGCATTACGTCGGCGAACCCGAGCTCCACTCCTGAGCTGGACACGATGATACGGTAGGTCTGACCGACGAGGACCGTCGCCAGGTCCGTATTCCAGTTCACCTTGTATTGCTGACTAGCGACGTCGACCTGAACCGCCCCGGGGCTGAAGCTCGTGTTCGCGACACAATCGTTTCCCACGAGTTGGCAAATGGTCACGCTGGGCGCGAGACTCGGGTTGAACGTTCCCGTCGTGGTGGGTGCTTGCACCATCGGTGGCAGGAAAAAGAAGTGCGCGTTGCCCGGCACGCAGGTCCCGGTCGCGGTCAGGCAGTTCGCCAGGTGCGCGCCATCCGAGATATCTGCGGAGATTCGCCCGCCGTGCGACGTCACTGGGCGGTCGCTTTGACATGCGACGAGCACGAATCCGGCGACAACGACAAATAGACGAGCGGGTCTCATCGGGCACACTCCTGGCCGAGGCAACGGGTACGACATAACCTCCGGCTCCCGCACAAGCAAGAAACACGCCCCTGAGTGTCCCACAGCACCCACCGCAAGACAATATGGGCTAAGTAGTTATCGAAAATGCTCGCGTCCAGTTCGCGCCCGCCAGGCGTTGGTTGTCACCACACAGCCACAAGATTGGCAGTGCTACTTCGCGGTTCCGATCAGCTGCTTGAACCGGGGATCGTCCTTGATGTCACGCCACCACCAGTGCGTGGACCGCGCGAACCCCGCCCGGTGCGCGGGATTCGCCGCCACCTGCTCCTTCAACAAGCGCAGTGCTTGGTCGCGGTCACCGAGCAGTAGGTAGGCAAACGCCTGAAACGACAGCAGTTCGACCTCAGGGTCCACGTCGGAGCCGCCGCGCGATCGGGCCAGCACGTGGCGCGCGCTGTCGGCGAGCCCAGCACGCGCCAGTACGGCCGCAACCCCGTTCTGCGACTCGAGCCGCACGTAGGCCCGCAGCGACGTCGGCGCGAGCCGCACGATGTCGTCCAACAGCTTCCACGCCCGTGCGACGTCCGGCGCCTTCGCGGGCGACGTCATGAGCCAGAGCTGACACTCCGCGAACGGCAGGTTCCCCGGAAACCGCCGCACGCCTTCATCACACCAGCGCTCTGCGTCCGCGAACTGCTCCAGGTCGTACGATGTCGTGTACAGCCGCCACAAGATCTGGTCGGCGCTGCTCAGGTAGGCGTCCGCTTCGTACGCGCGCTGCGCATCGATCTTCGCCTCGACGAAGTCGGGCTTCTGATAGTTGACCAGGCTCAGCATGTTCCAGGCGCTCGCCTGCCCCGGGGACACAGACACTGCGTCGCGCAGGTCGCCCTCGGCACTCCGCAGCAGCTCCGCGGCTGCGGTGGGTGTGGGCGTGAGCCGCAGCCGGTACTGCATGAAGTGCAGCGAGCCTCGCAGCTCGAGCGCGCCCGCGTTCCGCGGATCGATCTTGAGTGCCGCCGCGGCCAAGCTCAGTCCCTTGTCGATCCACGGGCCCGCCGGTGCGGACCGGAGATCGAGCCGGGCCTGACGATACGCGATGGCGGCGCGTAACACGGGCGGCTCGGCCCACTCGGGATCCGTTGCCTGAGCGCCCGCGCCGAGCGAGTCGGCGAGCTCGAGCGCACGCCGCGCGGCCGCAAGGCTGTCGTGCTCAAACAGCGCATCGGCACGCTTTCTCCTCTGCTCCGCCTGCTGCATCAGCGACCACGCCGCGACGCTTCTGGTGCCGGCCTGCGCCTCCCGCAGCCGCAGCTCCTCGCCCAGTCGCACGCGCAGAAACTCGGCCACCTTGCGGGCCAGACTGTCGCGCATCGCCAGCACGGACCCGCCCGGCTGTTCGAAGCTGGCCCGCTGGCCCAGGTCGGCACCGCTTGCGCCCTCGATGAGATTCACCGACACGCGGTAGCGGCCACCTTCATCGTCGACGCTCCCCCGCACGAGCGTTCCCACAGCGAGCGCCCGCGCCACGCTGTCGAGCGGCACCGTGGTGGCGCGATACGCGGCGGCCCCGTTCTTGGACACGACCGTAAGCGCCGGCACTTCCCGCAGGGCGTCGATCAGCGCCTCCGTGAGACCGTCGGCGAGATAGCCGAGGGAGTGCCCGTTGCTCTCGTCCGTGAAGTACAACACGGCCACGTGTCGCGGATCGAGCCCGCCTACCGCCGTCCCGCGTCCGGCCCGCGCCGACCGGACCGCCACGTATCCGACGAGGACTAGGGCGATGGCGGCGACGGGCACGACCCACCGCGCCCAGCGGCGCGGGCGCCCCCCACGGCCGGCCCGCTCCAGTGTCGCCCGGCGATGCGCCCCGGTCGCGCGCGACGGCGTGTTCAACGCCTCCGCGAACAGCGCCGTCGTCGCGTAGCGATCGGCCGGCAGCTTCGAGAGGGCCCGGAGGACCGCGTCTTCGACCGCGTCGGGAATCGTGGCCCGCACGATCGACGGCGGCGACACGATGTCCAGCGAGTGGCGCGCGAGCACCGCCTGCGCGGTCGGGCCGGTGAAAGGCGGCTCGCCCACCAGCATCTCGTACACGACGCACGCCAGGCTGTACTGGTCGCTGCGGCCGTCGATGTCGTGGCTGCCCGTCCCCTGCTCCGGGCTCATGTAGGCGGGCGTCCCGATGATCGTGCCCGTCTGAGTGATCTGGCCCGCGTCCCCCGCGGCGTTCACGGCGCGTGCGATGCCGAAGTCCGCCACCACGGCCGTCCCGCCGGACAGCATGATGTTCTCCGGCTTGATGTCGCGGTGCACGATCCCGTGGCTGTGCGCGTATGCCAGCGCGCCCGCCACCTCCGTCGCGATCCGGAGCGCGTCTTCTTGGGAGAGCTGTTTCTCGCGCTCGAGCCGGTCGCGCAGCGATTCCCCCTCCACGTACGGCATGACGTAATAGAGGAGGCCGGCGGCGGCGCCGGAGTCGTACAGGGGCAGGATGTGAGGGTGCTGCAGCCGCGCGGCGATCTCGATCTCGCGCAGGAACCGGTCGGTGCCGAGGGCCGCCGCCAGCTCCGCGTGCAGCACCTTGATCGCCACCGGGCGGTGGTGCTTCAGGTCCTCGGCCAGGAACACGGTGGCCATGCCGCCGCGCCCCAATTCCCGCTGCACCGCATAGCGGTCGGCGAGGGCCTCACGCAGGGAGTCGAGCAGGTCGGCCACGGGACGTGGGGCTAGCTTACAGTCCCGCCGACGCCGCCGCCAGCGCCGCTCTTGTCCCGCCGCCCGCCGCACCCCTAGTTATAGACCGCGCATGACGAACTCACCGGCGGCGCTGCCAGGCATGTGGGCGCGGTCGTGGCGGCTGTTCCGCGCCCCGAGCATCAGCCAACTGTTCGGGGCGGCCTTCATTGTCATCGCGGTCGCGGGGCTCGCCGACCGCATCGCGGTGTGGCGCAACGCGCGTCGTACCCAGGCCGCCATGATCGACTTGAGCCAGCGGCTCGAGCAGCTGGACCGCGTCTCCCCCGCTCCCGCCCTGCGCGCCCGGATCGTCGACATGCAGGAGCTCACGGCGGACGTGGGGGACGAAGCCATCCAGCTGGCGGTGCAGAGCACGGTCATCTTTCTGGTGATGCTCGTCGTGCTCGGGGTCGGGCTGTGGTACAACCGGCGCCGGCTGGCGACGCCGTTCGCCCACGTCGTGGGTGCCTTGGAGCGCGTGGCGGCGGGCCACTACGCAGAGCGGCTGCGGGAGGACGAGCCGGAGGAGTTCGGGACCATCGCCCGCGGCATCAACCGGATGGCGGCCGCGCTGGCGTGGCGGGAGTGGATCCAGGCGCATACGGCCAGGCTGCTCGCCGCGCTGAACCTGCCGCCGCAGGAGGCCGCGCCGGGCGGCAGCTTCGGGCCGGCGCTCGCGGTGCTCGCCGAGGCCGCGGGTGCCACCGCCGTCGCGCTGTATCAGCCCAGCTACGACACGAACGAGTGGGCTCCGACGGGCGTGCATCGCATCATTGCCCGGCCGCTCGCGCGCGACCTGGTCCGTCAGCTCGTGGGGGAGGCCGCCGCGGTGATCGAGTGCGACGGGTCGTCGGCCGGCGACATGCTCACCCGGCTCCAGCTCTCGACCGACGAGGGTGCCGGAGCGGCCGGCGGCCTCGCCCTGGTGCCGCTGCGCGGCGGCGAGCGCCTGGTGGGGCTCGTGGCGGTGGTCGCCGGCGCGCTCACCGCCGACGCGCGCGCGGCGCTGGCACAGGCGGCGCCCAATCTCGCCATCGCGTGCGAGCGCGAGTCCGCGCACCAGAACACGCGCCGCCTCGCGGTGGAAGTGCGGCGCGCCGCCCAGCGGCTCGAGGCCCAGAACGCCAAGCTCGAAGAGCAGCGCCAGGAGCTGACGCGGCTGAACGCCGAGCTCGACCAGGCGGGCAAGCTCAAAGACCAGTTCCTGGCCAACGTGTCGCACGAGCTGCGCACGCCGTTGAACAGCGTGATCGGGTTCAGCGACCTGCTCTTGACGATGGCCTCACCGGAGAGCCCACTCACCGATACCCAGCGCGACTACCTCGAGACCATCGCGCGCAACGGCCGTCACCTGCTCGACCTCATCAACGAGCTGCTCGATCTCTCCAAGATCGCCGCCGGTCGCATGCAGCTCACCCTCGAGCCGCTGGCGCTCGCGGCGCTGTTCCGTGAAGTGGCCGACACGGTGCGCGCCCAGCTCGAGGCCCGCAAGCACAAGCTCGCGATCGAGCCCGAGCGCCAGCCGCTGATGGTCACGGCCGATCGCGGGCGTCTGCGCCAGGTGCTGCTGAACCTGTTGTCCAACGCGATCAAATTCACCACCGATGGGGGGCGCATCACCCTCAGCGCGCAGCTCGCGGGCGATCGCGTGCGAGTTGCCGTGAGCGACAGCGGCATCGGGATCGCCCCGGAGGACCAGCAGAAGCTGTTTCAGGAATTCGTGCAGCTGGACGGGAGCCCCAGCCGCCGCTACGAAGGCACCGGGCTCGGACTCGCGCTATCCAAGCGACTCGTCGAGCTGCAGGGCGGCGCCATCGGCGTGGAGAGCCAGCTCGGCAAGGGCAGCACCTTCTGGTTCACGGTCCCGCGCGTCTGATGGCCACGATCGTGGTGGTGGAAGACCAGCCCGACAACTTGAAGCTCATCACGGCCCTCCTCACCATGAAGGGGCACCGCGTGATCGGCCTGCAGTCGGGCGAGCCGCTGGTCGCGACGCTCCTCGCCGAGCAGCCGCCCCCCGATCTGGTGCTGCTCGACATTCAGCTGCCCGGCCGCGACGGCTTCAGTGTGCTGGCCGACGTGCGGCGGCTCGCGGGTGATCATCGCTGGAAAGTGGTGGCGCTCACGGCGCACGCTATGCCGGGCGATCGTGAGCACGCGCTGGCCGCGGGATTCGACGGCTATATCACCAAGCCCATCGATGTGCGCGGTTTTGCGGCAGAGGTGGCGCGCTACCTCGCGCCCTGACGCGCTTTGTGGAGGTGGATCGAGCCGTTCACTGTTTCCAGGTGCACTTCGCGGCCGCCGCGACCGAGCGTCGCGTCGACGTCGTGCCCCGTGAACTTGCCGTTCACCGCCAGCCCGTAATCGGTCGCAATCGAGCCGTTGATCGTCTTGGCACTCACGTGCGCATCGAGCCGGGGCGGCAGCTCCGCCGTGACCGAGCCGTTGAGGGTCTTGAGGGTCACCGCTCCGGTATCGCCGAACGCGTCCACGCGAACCCGCACGCTGCCGTTCAAGGCCGTGACCTCGACGGGGCCCGCGGCGGTCACTGCGTCCACCTCGCCGCTGACCGTGTGCAGCACCAGCGGCGCGCGCCCCCCCGTCACGCGCAGGTCACCCACCATGGTCGACGCACCCAATCGCACGTTGGCGGGGAGCCGGACCGTAAAATCCACGACCACGTCGTTGCGGTGCGTCCCGTGCATCTCGTAATCGTCCTCTTGCGGCCCACAGCGCGAGCCACGGCCGGACCACAGGGCGCACACCGCAACGCCACCCGCATAGGGCTCGGCGACGAGCCGCACCCCGCCCGTGTCTGAAGACCGGTAGGACTTAGCCGCGCTGATCTCTACGAAGTCGCCTTTGGCGGGCTCGACGGTGACGGAGCCACGCGTGTTGCGGATCCACACCCACTGCTTGGGAGCCACTTTGGCCCGATAGCTCCACGTGCCACCCGCGATCCGGGGGCCGGCGTCGGAGCCGGCGTCCCATTCGTTGCGCAGGTCGCGCAGCGCCATGGGTAGCCGCGCCGTGACGCCCTCACGCACGCGACCCATGAAGGACCGAGCGAGCATCCAGATGCCGAGGACCCCGCAGAACAGCGCGGTCCCCCGAATGATCTCCTTGCGCCAGGTTTCCCAGAACTCGCTCATCCGCTCCCCCTGCTCTGCAGAGCTAGATACTGGCAGGTCGTACGCTACTTGGCGAGGTGGGGTTTCCAAACGGCTGTGGGGCGGAGCGACGGCGGCGGGAAGGGGGCCAGAGCCCCCCTCCACGCCTCAGGAAATCGTACGAACGGTCGACCGGTCCGCGCCGACGCACCGCACGGTCGGGCGGCTCATGATCCGCGCTTGGGCTGCGGCGTGCGAGTCACGGGCGGACGACTCGACGGTGATGGGGTCGAGCACGCCGCCGTACCACACTGCCCCGGGGACGTCGCTCGCCGGGCGCACGGCTGCCGGTTGGCCGCGCGTGTGGCGTCCGGTGTCCAGTGATGTCACCGCGAGCTCTGCGGCGGCGCCGTAAGCGGTCGTGAGTAGGATGCCGAGCAGCAAAGCGTAGATACGCATAGAATGCCTCCCGAGTGCTGGTGTGGACCGCACGCGTCAGGTTGTAAGACGTGGGAAGCTCCCCAATGGTTGCATCCGGCACGTCAGGAGACTGTAAAGGGAGTGAAACGAGAGGCTTACGCGTCGCTCCAGGTCACGCGAAACTCGCCGCCACAGCGCTGGCACACCATGGTGCGCGGCCGGCCGTCGATCGCCTGCCGGCCACGGCAGCTGGGGCACACGGCGTAACGATCGCCCCAGTCGCGCGGCAGGCGCACGGCGTCGCTCGGTCGCGCGACGACGCTCCAGGTGCGGGGCGGACTGTCGACCACCTGCAGGAAAGCGGACGGCACTTCGAGCGGCCGCCCGCGTACTTCGACGACTGCCTGCAGCGGCCCGAGCTGCTTGATACGATACCACGCGCCGCGGCGCACCCTGACGTTCAAGTCGGCCTGCAAACGAGCCCACATGCCCGGCATATCCACATCCTGGGACGGCGAGTCGAGCTAAGGATATCCTGACTGACCTGGGATGCGGTGTGCTGGGTCACAGGGGAGGACCGGCGTCCCGCGACTGTGGTGTGTCTGCACTGCGACAATGTCCCGAAGTACTCGTTCCTGCTGCGTGGGCGCGACAGAAAAATGTCGTTGCGTGGATGCCACGGCATGGCACGGACTCTGCACCCCGCGCCGGCACTAACCCGGAGAAATCCGTACACCATGACAATGGTAGCCGTAGCGGGCCGCGACGCTGTGTCGACCGACCGTGCCCCTGGCCCGCCACGGTTTTCGCGCCGCTGGTGCGCCCGCGTGGTGGCGGACTTTCGGCGCGAGCGCGCCAGATTCGGACTGCGCAGCACGCTGCGCGAATTCGCGTTTCGCGCGATCCATCACGTCGTTTCGTTCAGAGTGCTGCGCGGGATCTACCTCGCAGCAGCGGACGCCCGGTTCACCGAGTGCCCTCCCGGCTTTACCGGCGGTTTTCTCAGTCGGGAGACGTTGCAGCGCGTTTCGCTCGATCGGCGGTACGACTTGCCGCCCGAATTTGTGGACGACGCGCTCGGCCGGGGCGACGCGTGTTACGGCATTCTCGATGGTGAGCACGTGGCGTCGTACGGATGGTATACCCAGGCGCCGACCAGGATCAACGACGAGCTGTGGTTGCACTTCGATCGGGCGTACGTGTACCGGTACAAGGGCCTCACGCTGGAGCCCTACCGCGGGCGCCGGTTTCACGCGATCAGCATGGCGCGGACGCTCGACGCGTGGCGGGCACGGGGCTATCGCGGCATACTCGCGTACGTCGAGGCCAACAATCTCAGCTCCCTCAAGTCGGTGTATCGCCTGGGCTATGTCACGTTCGGGCGGGTGTTCATTCTGCGGATTCTCCGACGGTATTTCATCTTCCACAGTCCGGGGTGCAAGGCGTTCGGGTTCCGCGTGGGGGCGGAGCGGCGACGCACGCGGTTGGCCGCGCGGACCCTCATGCCCGGCTCAGGACTCGAACCTGAAAGGGATCTCTCCCAGCGGGTTTTAAGCCCGCAGCGTTTACCCGTTTCGCCAGCCGGGCGCCTTCCCCATCCGCTCAGCCCTTCGGTGGTGCGATCCGCTCCGCCTCCCGCTGCTTTGTGAGGACCCGCTCGGCGAAATCGAGCCGCTCCTCGATCTCGCCAAGTCTTCGCTGCATCTCCTCCACTTCACCCAGTCGCTTCCGCAGGTCGTCGAGCTCGCCGAGTTTGCGCTCCACCTCGTCGACCAGCTCGGCGACCTCACGCTTGGATCCCCACCGTCCGCCGACGCGACCGGCGGGTCGCAGTTGATCCGCGGGGATCAGCCGCCGGGCGATCACCTGAGCGGCCGCGACGGTCAAGATGATGAACCCAACGCCGATGGCCCACACGGGTATCTCAAACATGCGCCGTCTCCTTGGCGACCGAGCGTCTTAACATATCATGCGCGCGCGCCCCGCTCAGTCACGGCCTTCCCGCGCGCCCCGCCGGAGGGCCGCACCCGGGTGATGGACGGTTCGCGGCCGTACACGGCTGTGAACGCGCGCCGGATCTCCTTCGCGACCTTCGCCTCACCCTTCCCTCTTCCCCCGTCCCCCTTCCCGAGCAGTACCAGCACCGCGCCGCCCCAGCCCGCGCCCGTGAGTCGCGCACCGAGCGCGCCCGCCCGGCGCGCCGCGGCGACCACCAGGTCGAGCTCGGGCGCGCTGCACTGGTACAGGCGCCGGCACGACTCGTGGGCCTCATACAAGAGCTCCCCGAACCGCCGCATCCGTCCCCGCGTCAGGAGCTGCGCGCCGAACCGGGTGCGGGCCGTCTCGCCCACGACATGGAGCGCGCGCGAGCGCAGTGGCTCGGCCAGGGCGCGCTTGAGGCGCGGCAACCAGCGCGCCGGCCAGCTGGCGAGCCACACCAGTTCCGGCAGCTCGAGCCGGAGCCGGGCCACCGCCGCCTCGCACTCCGCGTGCCGTTCGTTCAGCGCGCCCGCTCTGAGCTCGTGCCGCGTGCCCGTGTCCACGAGCAGCAGGCGTCCGCGGATCGGAATGTGGCGCGCCGCGAGCGAAGCGCACTCGAGCAGCAGCGCGTGGCCCGGCCGCGCCAGCGCCGCGCACATCTGGTCCATGATCCCGCATCCCACACCTACGTAGTCGTGCTCGGCGCGAAACGCCACGCCCGCGAGCTGGCGTGGGTTGAGCCGGACTCGGGCGAGCAGGCTCAGGGCCTGCGCCGTCGCGACCGTCAACGCGGCCGAGGAGGCGAGCCCCGCTCCGATCGGCACGTCGCTCGCCACGGCCACACGGGCGCCCGCGCCTCGAGGGGCCGCGCCCGCCGCGTCCAGCTCGCGCATCACGCCGGCGACATACGCGGTCCACCCCGCGGGGCGTCCCTCATGCCAATCGATGCGCACCCGCTCGCCGTCCAGGGTCGAGATCAGCTCGAGCACGCCGTCGTCCCCGGGGCCGACGGCGACGCTGGTGCGCGCCGCCGTGGCCAGCGGCAGTACCGGACCGCCGTTGTAGTCGGTGTGCTCACCGATCAGGTTGACGCGCCCGGGCGCCGAGGCGACCACCCGAGGGGCGACACCGAAGGCAGCTCGGAACAGGGCTGACACGTTGCCAGTCATGGGGTTGACAAGGATTCCGTTTGACAAGAATTCGGGCCAATGCTACCGTTGGCCAGCCGATTCCACCACCTCTCCAAGGTCACCCGGAGACAAAAGCGTATGAGGGCGTGCGTCAGGTACGCGCTGGTGCTGTTTGCCGCGACCCCGACTCTGCTAGGTGCGCAGGGCTTCGGCATTTACGAGCAAGGAACGTGCGCGATGGGACGCGCGGGTGCCGGGGTGGCGGCGCCCTGCCCGGACGGCTCCGCCATGTTCTTCAACCCCGCGGGCCTGGCGGGCCTCACGGGTGGGCACGTCACCATTGGCGTGACGCTGCTCGACGTGCAGGGCGGCTTCACCGACGGCCTGTACCAACAGAAGACCAAGCTCGAGGATCCGCTGCTCGCCGTGCCGCAAGTCTATATCTCGTACGCGGCTACCCCCAAGCTCGGCATCGGCGTCGGGCTGTTCGCTCCCTACGGACTCGAGACCAAGTGGCCGCTGGCGTTCGATGGGCGGTTCGCCGGATACAAGAACATTCTCAAGTCGCTCTACATCCAACCCACCCTCGCCTATCAGGTGTCACCGCGGCTCTCCCTCGGGGGTGGGCTCGATATCGTGTTGGGGAAAGTGGAGTTGAACCAACGGGCCGACCTCGCTGACGCCGTGGTTCCTTTTCCGGGCGTGCCGCCCGGAACGGTCTTCGGCCAATTTCGGGGCGATCTTCAAAGCGACCGACCGCCTGTCGTTCGGTGCGAACTTCCTCACACAGGCCAAGTTCGATTACTCGGGCACGGCGAGCTTCACGCAGGTGCCGACGGGGTTAGTCGTGCCGGCGGACATCGTCGTCACGCCCACGGACACGATTCACGCGGGCACACCAATCGACGTCCTGCTCGGAGGGCCCTCGCCGGGGCTGGACTTGTTCAACCCCTCGACGGGTGCGTTCCGCACGCAACCCGTCACGACCACGATCAAGAATCCGGCGCAGCTCGCACTGGGAGTGGCATACAAGCTCCAGAACGGTTGGACGCTGTTGGGCGATTACCAGCTCACCTGGTGGAGCCAGTTCGACACGCTCGACATCACGTTTCCGCAGACTCCAGGCGGTCTCTTAGACCGCAAGCTGTTCGAGAATTACCACAACACGAGCGGGTTCCGGTTCGGCGCGGAGTGGGCGCGGGACGCGAAATGGACGTTCCGCGGCGGCTATCTGCACCACGGCGGTGCGGCTCCTGCCGAGACGGTGACGCCGCTGTTGCCGGAGGGGCAGCGCAACGAGTTCACGGTCGGCACGACGGTGAAGCTCGCCGCGGCGCTCAGCGCCGATCTCGCGTATCAGTACATCCGGCAGAACGATCGGCGCGGTCGGACTCGCGAGCCGATCCTCAACCAGATGCCCACGACAGGGCTGAACAACGGCCTGTACGACTTCCACGCGCACCTGTTCGGCGTGTCGCTCAGCTACGCGTTCTAAGGGGAGCCCGACGATGACGATCCGCCGCATATCGCTCGCCGCCGGACTGGTCCTTGCCGCCGTCGGCTGCAGTAACGACGATCTGATCACACCCCCGGTCCCACAGTACCAGGGCGGGGCCATGTTTCAGCGCTACGTGTCCATGGGGAACAGCGTCACCGCCGGGTTTCAGTCGGGCGGGATCAACGACTCGACGCAGCAGCAGTCATATGCCGCCCTGGTCGCGGGGAAGATGGGGTCGCCCTATTACTACCCCAGCCTGAACGTGCCGGGGTGCCCGCCGCCCTTTACGAACATTTTCACGGGCGCGCGCGTGTTGGGTGGCACGAGTACGACCTGCCTGCTTCGCAACCCGAACCTGCCGCCCTTCCTCACCAACGTCGCCGTACCGGGCGCCGAAGTGATCGATGGCTTGGAGAACTTTCCGGCTCCGGGCACCAACTCGAATCTTCTGACCCTGCTGATGCTCGGCGCGCGAACCCAGACACAGGCCATGATGGACGCCCGGCCGACATTCGTCAGCGTCTGGCTCGGCAACAATGACCTGCTGGGTGCCGCGGAAGCAGGCGATACGACGCTCGCGACGGACACCGCTGCGTTTCGCACCGAGTACGCCCAAGTGCTCGATTCGATCGACGCCACGGGCGCGAGTGCGGTCCTCATCGCGGTCGGGCTCGGGCATCTGGCCAACAACGTCGTGCTGCCGTTCTTCTCTCGTGGCACGACCTGGTACGGCCTCTGGGCGAGCGGCGCGTTTGCGCCGGCCCCGTTTACCGTGGCCGCGAACTGTGCTCCGCCCCGGGGCGACACCGTGATCGTGAGCTTCCCCTACGGATTCGGCTTGCTGGCCACGGCCCAGACGGGCACGCCCACCACGCTCGATTGCACCGCTGCACCAGTGATCGAGCCGCCCGAGGTCGCGTTTTTCGCTCGGCTGCAGCTCGAGTACAACGGAATCATTCAGGCGTTGGCGGCGGCGCACGGATGGGCCTTTACCGACAGCGTGAATACGACCCTCGACTCCCTGGCGGGCGTCCCCAACCAGTTCGCCCCGTTCCCGAACACGGCCGCCGCCTGCAGCGGCTCTCCGTTCGGCCTCGCGTTCAGCTGCGATGGCATTCACCCCAACCAGGGGACCCACCTCCTGATCGCCCGAAAGCTCATCCGGGCGATCAACGCCAAGTACGGCTCCGCCATTCCCGTGCCCTGACCACGAACCCGGCCCGCGTGGGGGGGTAGCGAACACGGCATCCGCCTCCTGGTGGATGCCGTTTTCTCAATGCGAACCCTGCGAATCGTCCTCCTCGTCGTCAGCCCCGCCCTCACGGGCGGGGCTAGCCTCGCCGCCGCCCAGTCCGTCGAGCGCACCGACGTACCGGCCCGCGGCATCCTGCGGGTGACGTTCGATCCCCGCATCATGACGTGGAACGACGAGTTCACCGATGCGGGACGCCGCCGGCTCGGCTTCGGCCTCACGGGAGATACGGTGGGCAGCCGCTACATCCCCGCGTTGGCGCAGCTCGAGCAGAACGTGCGGGCCGTGACCGGGGACCTGGTCCCCGCCATCCAGCCGCAGCTCCTCGGCCACGGCGATCGAGTGGCGTTGCTGCCCCGCTTCGTGGCGAGCCTCGGCGCGGGCCTGTTGAGCGTGCGCCAGGAGCGCCGCACCTACCCCATCACCGCCGAGCTCGGGGTCACGAGCCGGCTCTCGGTGAGCCTCACGGTGCCGATCGTGCGGGTCGCGACGCGCAGCGGGCTGCAGCTCTCGACCTCGGGCGCCAATCTCGGCCTCAACCCCCGGCTGACCGTCACCGGCGCCGAAGCAGCGTACCTGGCGTTCTTCACGCAATTCGACACGACGCTGGCGCGCCTCGATCAGAACATCGCCGCCGGCTTGTACGGCTCCTGCACGCCCTCGTGCCCGGCCCGCGACAGCTCGGCCTACTGGCATGGCATCTACGACGCGCTCCACCACATCACGTACGGCGTGGGACAGCCCGGCTCGCCCGGTTCGCCGTTCATGCCGCTCGACTCCTCGGCCGCGGGTCGGGGGATCGACAGCGCCGTCGCCCGCATCCGGCGGGACATGGCCACGTTCGGCGTCGCCGGCTTCGATACCACGTTTCTGCTGCCGAGCGACACCCTGAGCAGCGTTCTGGTGCAGGCGGCCATCGTGGACAGCGCCATCGGGTTCGGATACAACCGGATTCCCTTCCGCAGCGGCTTTCGTTACGGGTTCGGCGACGTCGAGCTCGGCGCGAAGTACCGGCTGCTCGGCGGCGCTCATTACGCGGCGGCGCTGAAGGCACTGGTGCGCCTCCCCACCGGCGCCCGCGACTCGGCCGACGAGCTGCTCGCCCAGTCGATCGGGGATCATCAGATCGACCTGGAAGGACAGCTGACGCAGGAGCTGATGGCGGGGCCGCTGTGGCTCAACCTCGCCGTCCGCGCCGCCGTGCAGCGCCCCGGGACACGGGTGCGCCGGGTGGCGCCACCCGACGCGTTCCTCGTACCGGCGGCCGCGACGGCGAGCCTGCGGTGGGATCCGGGAGACTACGTGGCGGTGGACGTGGCGCCGCTGGTCCGGCTTGCGCCCGAGTTCGCGGTCGGATTCACGGCGGGTTATTGGACCAAGCAGCGGGACCGCTACGCGTTTCAGTCACCCCAGGATTCGGTCGCGCTCGCGAGTCGCCTGGGCGCACCCATCGCGGCGAGCGTGCTCGACGAGGGCACGTCGCAGCGCCAGCTGCGGCTTGGCTTTGCGATGACCTACCACGGCGCCACGGTGGAAGGCGGCTTTTCGATCGAGCAGACCGTCAGCGGCGTGGGCGGCTTCGTCCCGGCCGCGACGGTGTATCGGTTGGTGCTGCGGACGTCGCGGAAGCTTTTCTGAGCAGCTCGGCCGCATGGCCGAGCGCGCTCTCCATGTCGGGATCGCCCAGCATGCGCGCTAGCTCCCGCGTCCGCGCCTCCCCGGTGACCGTGCGTACGTCGCTCGTCGCCACGCCGCCGCGCGCCCCCTTGGCCACGACCAGCTGGTGGCGGGCATACGCCGCGATCTGGGGAAGGTGCGTGATGACGAGCGCCTGGCGTCGCTCGTCTCGCGTGACCGCGGCCAGCGCCTCGCCCACTCGCCCGCCCACCTCGCCACCGATGCCCTGGTCCACTTCGTCGAACACGAGCGTCGGCACGGCGTCGTGCTCCGCCAGCACGACCTTGAGCGCCAGCATGAGTCGCGACAGCTCGCCACCCGAGGCGACCTTGGCGAGGGGACGGGACTCGAGACCGACGTTCAGCTGCACCTCAAAGACGACATCCTCGGCGCCCTGAGAGCGGGGAGTGGGGAGCGGTACCAACCCGGCCGCGAACCGTCCGTCCCGCATCCCGAGCGCCGGCAGCAGCTGGTTGACGGCCTGTGCCAGCCGGTCGGCGCCCGCCGTTCGCTTGGCGCTGAGCGCGGCGCAGGCGCGGGCGAAGTCGGCCGCCGCGCTCTCGCGCTCTCCAGCGATCTCGCGCAGATCCAGGTCCGCCGTGTCGAGCAGCTCGAGCTCGCGGGCGGCCCGGTCCCGCGTGGCAAGCACGTCGGGCAGCGCCGGACCGTACTTCTGCGTCAGGCGGAACAGGGCATCGCGGCGCTGCTCCACCGCGGCGAGCCGGCCGGGGTCGCCCTCGATACCGGCGCCGTAGTCGCGCGCCGCCTGCGACAGCTCCTCGACGTTGGCGAAGGCCCCGTCCACCATGGCGCGCCAGCGCTCGACCGAAGGGTCGAGCTTCACGAGGCTCGCGAACAGCTTCGCCGCGCGCGACAGGCCCGCCGTGTTGACCGTCTCGAGCGCCTGCTCCAGCTCACGCGACAGCCTGCGCGCGGGAGATCTCCTCCACCACGTGGCGGAGGTAGTCGGCCTTGCGCTGCACGTCGTCGCGCTGCGCGAGCAAGGCCGCTTCCCGCTGCTCGAGCTCCCGCAGGCGCGCGTGCGCGTCGCGCACCGCGGCCCGCTCGACGGCGGCCGCGGCGTACAGGTCGAGAATGTCGCGCTGCGCGTCCGACTTGAGCAGCGACTGCGTCTCGTGCTGCCCGTGCAGGTCGACCAGCAACGCGCCGAGCTGTGTCAGGATACCCACCGTGGTGGGGCTGCCATTGACCCAGGCGCGGGATCTCCCTTCCCCGCTGATCTCCCGTTTGAGCACCAGGCGTCCGTCGTCCACTTCCACCCCCAGGGCGGTGAAGGGCGGTGAAAGGCGGTGGAGGGCGGTGGAGCTGAACTCAAACGCGCCCTCGATCACGGTCTTCGAGGCGCCGGGCCGAACCACATCGCTCGAGGCGCGCTCGCCGAGCAGGAGGGCGAGCGCGTCCACCAGCATCGACTTCCCCGCCCCGGTTTCGCCGGTGAGGACGTTCAAGCCAGGAGCCAGAGAGAGGGTGACGTCGGCGATGATAGCGAGGTCGCGGACCCGCAGCTCCGTGAGCACTACTTGCGCTCGCGGTCGGAGAGGTCGCCCCACTGCAGCTTCTTGCGCATACGCGCGAAGAAGCCCTCGGGCCCGAGCCGCACGAGCAGCACCGGCTGCTCGGCGCGCTTGACCACCAGCCGCTCACCGGCCTGCATGGTGGTGCCGACTTGGCCGTCGAAGGACACGAGCACGTCCTCAGTCCACGGGGGCATCGGCTCCACGGTCACGCTGGCCTGGGACGGCACGACCAGCGGGCGCACGGCGAGCGTGTGTGGGCAGATGGCCGCGACGACGATGGCATCGACCCCGGGGACGACAATCGGGCCTCCGGCCGAGAGGGCGTACGCCGTCGAGCCAGTGGGCGTCGCGACCACGATGCCGTCCGCCGAGTACTGTCCCACCTCGTCGCCGTCGACCGAAACGCGCAGCCGGATGACCCGCGCCACGCCGCCCTTGTGGACGACGGCGTCGTTCAGCACCACGGGCTCGGGGCGGCTCTTGCCCTGCTTGTCCAGGATGAACGGCGCGAGGGCAAGGCGCGACTCGGTGGCGTACGCCCGTCGCACCAGCACGTCGAGCGCCCAGTCGAGCGTCTGGGCGTTGGCCGTGGTGAGAAAGCCGACGCGCCCGAGGTTGACGCCGAGAATCGGGGTGCGCGCACCGTTGAGGCTGCGTGCGCCGCGCAACAACGTGCCGTCGCCGCCCAAGGTAACGAGGCACTCGAGCTGGGGCGCGCTATGCAGCGGGGCAGGCGCGGGCTCGGGCCACAGCCCCGCGATGTGCTCCTCGGTGAACAACGTGAGACCGAGCCGAGGCGCGACCTGCGCGAGATGCGCGAGGATGCTATTGAGATCGCGGTAGCTCGGGTTGCCGACGACCCCGACGTTCATGAGCGCGCGGGCGATTCCTCCGCCGCGAGCGCGCGCACCCGGGCGGCGATGGCGCTACCCGTCATGCCGACCTCCGCGAGCTGCTGGGCGCGCGGCGCGTGCTCGTAGGTGCGGTCGGGGACACCGAGCAGCCCGACGCGCACGTCCGGGGCCAGCGTCGCGACCAGTCCCGCAAGCTGGGCGCCGAAGCCGTTGGTCACGGTACCGTCCTCCAGCGTGACGAGGAGGCGATGGTCGCGCAGCAGGCCGTCGAGCAGCTCGCGGTCCACCGGCTTCACGAACCGGCAATTCACCACGCTCACGTCGAGACCGTCGGCGGCGAGCAGCTCCGCGGCGGCCAGCGCCGGCTGGCACATCGCGCCGACCGCGAGCAGCGCGCACTCGCGCCCCTTGCGCAACAGCTCCCAGGTGCCGTAGGGGATGGGCGCCACTTCGGCGGCTGGGGGCGCCTCGCCCGGCGCCCGGTCGCGCGGGTAGCGGATCGAGAACGGCCCGTCGGCATGCTGCAGCGCGCAGCGCAGCAGCCCGATCAGTTCGGCGCTGTCCTTGGGCGCCGTTACCGTCATGTTCGGGACGGCGAGCAGGTACGCGATGTCGTACAGGCCCATATGCGTCTGCCCGTCTTCGCCGACCATACCGGCGCGGTCGAGGCAGAAGATCACGGGGAGCCGCTGGATCGCCACGTCGTGGATGATGCTGTCGTACGCGCGCTGCAGGAACGTCGAATAAATCGCGACGACCGGGCGGATGCCCTGCGTGGCGAGCCCTGCGGCGAAGGTGACGGCGTGCGCCTCCGCGATGCCGACGTCGAAGAAGCGATCGGGCCACTTTTTCTGGAAGACGCCCGTCCCCGTGCCCGATGGCATGGCGGCGGTGATCGCCACGAGCTTGGGGTACTCGCCGGCGAGCTGGGCCAGCGCTTCGCCGAACACCGCGGTCCACTGCGGCGGCCCCGCCTTGACGGGCCGCAGCTCGCCCGTGACGGGGTCGTAGGGCGCGCGGGCGTGGTACTTCTCCGTGTCGGGCTGCGGCAGCGGAAAACCTTTGCCTTTTTCGGTAATGACGTGCACCACGCGCGGGCCCTTGAGCGTTTTCACGATCTCCAGGGTCTGGACTATCTGCGCGATGTTGTGACCGTCGATCGGCCCGAAGTAGCGGAATCCGAGCTCTTCGAACAGCATCCCGGGGGACCAGAAGTTCTTGATGCTCTCCTCCATCGTTTTCGCGAAATCGACGAGCTTCTGACCGCCCACGACGTGGGACACGGACGAGATCAGCCCCTTCATGCGCTCGCGGATGCGCACCGTGATCGGACTGGCGATGATGGAACCCAAGTACTTGTTGATGGCACCGACGTTGGGCGCGATCGACATGCCGTTGTCGTTCAAGATCATGATGATGTCGCGACCCGAGTGACCCGCGTTGTTCATCGCCTCGTACGGCAGGCCGCAGGTGAGCGCGCCGTCGCCCACCACCGCGACGACCTTGAACTGCTCGCCCTTCAAGTCCCGCGCCGTGGCGATCCCGAACGCCGCCGAGAGCCCCGTGCCGGCGTGACCCGCGCCGAACTGGTCGTGGGGACTTTCGTCGCGGCGCAGGAAGCCGGACAGGCCGCCCGGCTGCCGCAGCGTGGGCAGACGGTCGTTGCGTCGCGGGGGGAGTCGAAGCAGTAGCACAGCGCGACCGTCAGCTCGACCACGCCCAGCCCCGCGCCGATATGGCCGCCGGTCTGGGACACGACCTCGATCAGCCGGTGGCGCACCTCGTCGGCGAGGGGTTGGAGCTGGTCGCGTGACAGGCGCCTGACATCCTCGGGACCACGAATGGACTGAAGTAGCGCCATCAAACCTCGTGTAACGCGGAAGTCGGAACGCGGAACGCGGAACGCGGAACAGCCCTAGCGGAGTCCGGCTCGCATGTTCCGCGTTCCGCGTTCGCTCGCGCACTTCAGTTCGGCCTGGTAACAATGTAGTGCGCCAGCCCCTCGAGCGTAGCAGAAACTAACCCCGCCTGCCGCAGCCGGTCCACCGCCCGCGTCGCCAGGCGCTCCGCCTCGGCCCGCGCGGCGCTTGCGCCCAACAGGGTCACGAACGTCGACTTGCCGTCGGCCGCGTCCTTGCCCGCCGTCTTGCCCAGCTGGTCCGAGGTCGCAGTCGCGTCGAGCACGTCGTCGTAGATCTGGAAGGCGAGCCCCACGTCCGCGCCGTAGCCCCGCAGCGCCTCGCACGTGGCCTGCGGCGCCCCCGCGGCCATGGCGCCGATGACGCAGGCGGCGGAGATGAGCGCGCCCGTCTTGCGCCGATGGACGTCTTCGAGCTCCGTCGCGGGCAGCCGCCGGCCCTCGGCCGCGAGGTCCAGCGCCTGCCCGCCGATCATGCCGCCGGCCCCGGCCGCGCGAAACAGCTCGAGCGCGATGCTCCGGCGCGCCTCGGGCGCGAGCGCCAGCGCCGCCAGCCCGGCGTCGAGCACGCGCGCGCCCAGGGCGACCATGTGATAGCCGGCCACGACCGCCGTCGCCACGTCGAACGCGCGGTGCGTGGTGGCCCGGCCACGGCGCAGATCGTCGTTGTCCATGCAGGGAAGATCGTCGTGCACGAGCGAGTAGGCATGTACCACCTCGACCGCGGCCGCAAGGTCGGCCACGCGCTCCGCCGCCACGCCGCCTCCCACCGCCTCGGCCGCGGCGAAGACGAGCGTGGGCCGCAGCCGCTTGCCGGTGGAGAGCAGGCTGTAACGCATGGCCGCGGGCACCGGGGCCTGCCACCACTCCCCCGCCCGCACGCCCCAGGACTCGAGCACGGCGTCCACCCGGGCCCGGGCGTCCGCGAGGTACGCCACCACTGCGCCGTCAGGCGTCGAGGTCTTCGACCCGGACATTGCCCGCCTGATCGGCGAGGACCTGCTTGACCTGCGCCTCGGCGGCGGTGAGGCGCTCGCGCGCCTGGCGCAGCCGCTCCACCCCTTCCTCGAACAGCTTGAGTGCGGCGTCGAGATCGAGGTCCTCGCCCTCGAGCCGGCGCACGATCTCCTCGAGCCGCTCGAGCTGCTCCGCGAAGTTGAGGGGGTCGCGGGCGCGCGCCATCAGGCCTCCGTCACCCGGGCGCCTACGGTGCCGTCCGTGACCCGCAGGCGGAACGGCAACGCGGGCGTGAACTGCGCCACCCGCTTCAACACGCGGCCCTGCTCGTCACGCGCCAAGGCATAGCCGCGCTCGAGAATGCGCAGCGGCGACAGCGCGTCGAGACGGCCGGCGAGACCGGCGAGCGTCTGCCGGTCACGCTCGAGCCGCCGTTCCAGCACGGCCATGAGGCGCTCCCAGCCGCGGTCGAGCCGCACGGCCACGCGTCCTGACCGCGCGGTGAGGCCGCGCACCAGCCGCGCGCCCAGGTGGTCCAGCTCGACCAGCACATCGACCGCGTCCGGGGTGGCGGCCTCGGCGGCCGCGGAGGGGGTGGGCGCCCGCAGATCGGCCACCAGATCGCACAGCGTGACGTCGGTCTCGTGACCGACGGCGGAGATCACCGGTACGGGAAGCGCCGCCACGGCGCGGGCGACGCGCTCGTGATTGAAGGTCCAGAGGTCCTCGCGCGAGCCGCCGCCCCGCCCGATGATGACGAGGTCGAGTCCCGCGAGCCGCGTCACCAGAGCGAGCGCCGCGCGGATCTCGCCCTCCGCGCCGTCGCCCTGCACGCGCGTGGGAACCACGAGCAGCTCGGCGACGGGCCAGCGGCGCGTGGCCACGGCGATGATATCGCGCAACGCGGCGCTGTCGGGGCTTGTGACGATCGCGATGCGCCGCGGATAGGGAGGCAGACGCCGCTTGCGCGCCGGGTCGAGCAACCCGTCCTTCGTGAGCGCCGCCTTGGCCTTCTCGAACGCCACCTGCCACAGCCCGCCGGCTTCGGTCGACAGCAGGTCGAGCACGGTGAGCCGGAACTCCCCCTTCTCTTCCCACATCGTCGGCCGGGCGAACACGAACACTTGCATGCCGTCGGCAGGGGGCGCGGGGAGCCGGCGATTGTCCTTCTGGAACATGACGCAGCGCACCTGGGCGGCGCGGTCGCGCAGCCCGAAGTACCAATGCCCGCTCTGCCATGCCTTGAATCCACTCACCTCGCCCCGCACCCACAGCGGGGCCAGGCCCGCCTCGATGGCAGCCCGCGCGCGCCGCGTCAGCTGCGTCACCGTCCAGGCACCCTCGGGCGAGACGGCCGCGAACAGGTCTAGGGTTTGGCCCACTGGCGCGCCGCCTGGACGGTGTTGTACAGCAACATCGTGATGGTCATCGGCCCGACTCCTCCCGGCACGGGGGTGATGGCCCCCGCGACCTGTTTGGCGTCCGCGAACTGCACGTCGCCCACCAGGCGATAGCCCTGCTTCGTGGAGGGATCCTCAACGCGGTTCACGCCCACGTCGATCACCACGGCTCCGGGCTTGATCATGTCGCCGGTCACGAACTCGGGTTTCCCGATCGCCACGATCAGGATGTCGGCGAGCCGCGTCACCGACTTGATGTCCCGCGTGCGGGAGTGGCACACGGTGACCGTCGCGTTGCCGCCGGGGCCGTCCTGGAGCAGGAGCGCCGCCATGGGCCGGCCAACGATGTTGGAACGACCGACGATCACAGCGTGATGGCCCTTGGTCTCGATCTCGCTCTTGACGAGCAACTGCTGGACGCCGTAGGGCGTCGCGGGACGAAAGCCGCTCGGGTCGCCGATCGAGACCTTTCCCACGTTCTCCGGGTGAAAGCCGTCTACATCCTTCCCGGGTGACACGCGGTGCAGCACACGTGCCTCGTCGATGTGCTTCGGCAACGGCAATTGCACGAGGATACCGTGAATCTTGTGGTCCGCGTTCAGCCGCTCGATCAGCTCGAGCAGCTCGGCCTCGGTGGTCTCGTGCTTGAGCCGGATCGTCTCGTGGTACAGGCCCGCCTGGTCACACGCCTTTCCCTTCATGCGCACGTAGGTAGCCGACGCGGCGTTGTCTCCCACCAGGACCGCCGCGAGCCCGGGCGTGATCCCGCGCGAGCGGAGCCGGCGGATCTCTCCCTCGAGCTCCGCGCGCATCGCCTGACCGACGGCGCTGCCGTCGATCAGCCTAGCGGGCAAAGTCCACCGCGCGGGTCTCGCGGATGACGACCACCTTGATCTGTCCCGGGTACTGCAGCTCGCGCTCGATCTTGCGCGCGATCTGATCGGAGAGCTCGCCGGCCTTGCCGTCATCGATCGTGCCCGGCGTCACCACCACACGCACTTCCCGGCCCGCCTGAATCGCGAACACTTTCTCCACGCCCGGGAAGTCGCCGGCGAGCTGCTCGAGCTGCGTGAGGCGCTTGACGTAGGTCTCGAACGCCTCGCGCCGGGCTCCCGGGCGCGACCCCGAGACGGCGTCCGCCGCCTGCACGATCACGCTGATGGGCGACTCGTGCGCCACGTCGTCGTGGTGGGCCGCGATGCAGTTGATCACGATGGGATGCTCCCCGTGCTTGGTCGCCACCTCCACGCCCAGCTGCACGTGGGTGCCGTCGTGCTCGTGCGTGAGCACTTTGCCGACGTCGTGCAGCAGCGCGCCCCGCTTGGCGAGCTGCGTGTCGAGCTTCAGCTCGGTGGCGATGATGCCGGCGAGCCAGGCGACTTCCTTCGAGTGCTCGAGGATGTTCTGGCCGTACGACGTGCGGTAGCGCATCCGGCCCACCAGCTTGACCAGCTCCGGGTGCATGCCCTTGATGCCGGTCTCGTACACCGCCTGCTCCCCCGCCTCCACGATCGAGGCCTCGACCTCCGCTCGCGCCTTGTCGACGACCTCCTCGATGCGACCCGGATGGATGCGCCCGTCGGCGATCAGGCGCTCGAGCGCGAGGCGTCCCACTTCGCGCCGCACCGGATCGAAGCACGACACGACGACGGTGTCCGGCGTGTCGTCGATGATCACGTCCACGCCGGTCGCGGCCTCGAACGCCCGGATGTTGCGGCCTTCGCGACCGATGATCCGACCTTTCATCTCGTCGGAGGGCAGCGCCACGGTGGAGACAGTGGTTTCTGCCGTCGATTCCGGGGCGAGCCGCTGGATCGCGAGGGCGAGGATCTTCTTCGCTTCTTTGTCCGCGTTGCGGCGCGCCTGCTCTTTCAGGTCGCGCGCCAGGGCCGCCGCCTCGTTGCGGGCCTCGTCTTCGAGGTGGCGCAACAACTCCTGCTTGGCCTCCTGCGCCGTCAGCCCGGCGACTTGCTCGAGCCGGGCACGCACCGCGAACTCCCGGGCGGCGAGGGCCTGCTCGCGCTCGTCCAGCGCGCGACCTCGCTGCTCCAGCCCGCGGGCACGCTCCTCCAGGCCCGTCAACCGCTGTTCGACGAGCTGCTCGCGCCGCTCGCTCTCCCGGCGGTGGCGCGCGGCTTCTTGCTCGAACGTCTCGCGCGCCTGCATCAGCTCTTCGCGCGCCGCCAGCACCACCCGCTGGCGCGAGTCGGCCAGGAGCCGCTCGCTCTCCGCCGCCGTGGCCCGCGCCGCGGCTTCCGCCGTGCGCCGCTCGACCCGGCGCCCCAGCAGGTAGAACGCCACGCCGCCGGCGATGCCTCCGCCGAGGAGGCCTGCGACGATCCCCAGCACGTCCGTCATAGGATCTATCTCCAGCACCGCTCCGCGTGGCAGGCGGAGCGAGACTCGTCTACAACTGCCCCACGACCGCCTTGCGCTTCCCGGGGGGCAAGAGCTTCGCCAGGTCGTCCGCGAGCGCCGCCAGCCGGGCGGCGACCTCGCGCTCGCCCTTCCTCGCCTGGAACAGCTCGTTCGTGATGTCGAGCGCGGCCAGAATCGCCGCCTTGTGCGTCTCCACGATGGGACCCTGCGACAGCACCTTCTTGAGCGCCTGGTCCACGTAGGCCGCGACGTCCCGGGTGTACTCGGGCGGCAGATCGGACCGCACCGTGTACTCGTCGCCTCCGATCATCACCTTGACCGCGTGTTTCTTGGTGCTCATGGCGCGGCTCCCGCGCCCGAAGCGCCCGCCGCCCGTCCGCCGCCGTTGCCGCCCGAGTCGCGAGCCTGCTCCTCGACGAACGTCAGCCGCGACAGGAGATCGTGCACCCGCAGGCGCGCCGCCTCCACGCGCTGCCGCAGCGTCTTGTTTTCCTGTTCCAAGTCCGATAGACGGCCGCGGGCGTCGAGATCCGCCTTGACGCTGCCCGCGCCTGCCCGAGCGCCACTCTCCTTCAATTCGGCTTCGGCTTTGAGGGCGCGCGTGCGCCAGCCCGTGAGCTCCTCCGCTACGTGCCGGAGGATCGTCTCGAGCTGGTCCAGCACCGGTCCATCAACCCTCTCGCCGTCGTACGCCAAGCTCGTCCTCCAGGGCCGCGAGCCCTCGTGCCAACGCCTCCTTCACTTCCGCCTCGCGCAGCGTGCGCTCCGGGTCGCGGAACGTGCAATGCCACGCCACGCCGCGATGGCCGGCCGGGATCCCGGGCCCGCGATACTCGTCGAACACCTCGAGGCGCTCGAGCAGCGGCCCCACGGCCCGCCTCAGCACCTCCGCTACCTGCGCGGCGCTCACTCCCGGCGGCAGCACCAGCGCCACATCCTGCTCGACCGCCGGTTGTACCGGGAGCGGACGATACACCACGGGAGCCCGGCTCGTCAGCGCCAAGCGGACCTCGAGCCCGAACAAGGGGGCAGCCCACACGGGCGCGTCCGCCTCGAGCGGGCCGGCCCGCCCCACCACCTCTCCTCCCCGTTGCACCGCCACCCACCCCGACTCCCCCCCCGTTGCAGGTTCGACGTTACAGCCCGGGGCGGCGAGCTCTACCGCTAACTCAAAGTGGTACTTCAAGTCCCATATGTCCATATCAGGTAGTTTCGCACCCTCAGACCAGTGCGGCGGCCGCCGGGCACCGGTGAGGACGGCGGCAACCGATGTCCATTCCTCGACCGGAGACCCGGATCCCCGGCGAAACACGGTCCCAACCTCGAACAGCCGGATATCGCGGTTGTGGTTGGCCCAATTGTGCTCGACCCGTCGCACCAGGCCGGGCAACAGCCGACGCCGCAGGTGCGCTTCCTCGGCCGAGAGCGGGTTGAGAATCGTCATCGAGTCCGGCCCGTCTGGTGGACCGAGGGGCAGCGTGCGGGCCTCGAGCAGGCCGACGCGGACCAGGCCTTCGCGCACCCGGGCGCGGGCCTGTTCCTCGGGAGCATCGGGGACGATCCCTGGGCGATAGGGACGCAGCTCATCCGGGAAGGTGTTGTACCCCTTCAGCCGGGCGACCTCCTCGATCAGGTCTACCTCCCGGGTCACGTCGGGGCGCCACCCCGGGACCTGTACCGCAAGTCGCCCGTCCTTGGGCGCAACGAAGAACCCCACTGCCGTGAGCCGCCGCTCGATCTCGGCATGCTCGACGGGCATGCCCAGCAGGTGCGCGACGCGCTCAGGCCGCAAGAATATGGTCCTCTCGTGCTGCGGCTCGGGCCAGAGGTCGAGCGGCGGCTCGCGCAGCTCGCCGCCCGCCACGGCGACGATCAGCTCGATGGCGCGGCGTAAGGCGTCCGGCATGCCCAGCATGTCGATCCCGCGCTCGAACCGGTAGCTCGACTCGCTCGACAGCTCGAGGGCGCGGCGGGTGCGCCGGATGCGGGTGGGTTGGAAATAGGCGCACTCGAGCACGAGGTCAGTGGTCGCAGTGCTCACCTCCGAATCGGCACTCCCCATCACGCCCGCGATGATCGTGGGCCGCTTGGCGTCGCAGATGGCCGTCATGTCCGGAGTGAGCGTCCGGGTCAGCCCGTCGAGCGTGACGATCTTTTCGCCCGGCTTGGCCCGCCGCACCACCACCGCCGGCCCGTTGAGCTTCGCCAGATCGAACGCGTGCAGCGGCTGGTTGAGCTCGAACAGGATGTAGTTCGTGGCGTCGACGACGTTGTTGATGGACCGCTGGCCGATCGATGTCAGGCGATCGGTGAGCCAGTGGGGGCTGGACGCGACTTTCACGCCGCGGATCACCGCGATCATGTATCGGGGCGCGCCCTCCGGGTCCTCGAGGCGAACCTCGACGCCATCGACAGCGCCAGAGGTGGCGGGGCCGCGAGGGCCGCCGAGCCCGGCGCGGCCGCCGGCCCGAGCGGCCTCGCCGCCTCCGGCGCTGGAAGCGCGGCTCCGGCCGGCGGGGACGCCGCCCTCGGCGGCCGTCGCCGCGCTCCCGGCGCCGGAGATCGGCGGGAGCTTCACCGTCCCGCCCAGCACGGCCGCCAGCTCGCGGGCGACGCCCTTGTGGCACAGCAGGTCGGGGCGGTTCGCGGGGACGTCGATGACGATCTGATGATCCGCCACGGGCACCACGTCCAGGAACCGGCTCCCGGGCGGCGCCGTGGTGTCGAGCTCGAGGATGCCCGCGTGATCTTCGCCGAGACCGAGCTCTTTGGCCGAGCACAGCATGCCGTTGGACTCGACGCCGCGGATCTTGCGGCGCTCGAGCTTTACGCCACCCGGCAGCGTGGCGCCGATCGGGGCGTACGGGTAGGTCTTGCCTGCCTGCACGTTGGGAGCACCGCAGACCACATCGACGGGCTCGGCCCCGCCCGCGTCGACGCGACACAGCGACAGGCGATCGGCGTTGGGATGCTTCTTGACCTCGAGCACGCGTCCGATCAGGACGTCACCCAGGTCCTGGTGCAGCGGCACGACGGCGTCCACCGCCGCGACGTGCATGGTGAGCTGCTCGGCGACCTCGCGCGCGTCGAGCGGGCGGCCCAGCAGCGCCTCGAGCCAGCGGCGTGAGACGATCACCGCACGCCACCCGCGAACTGCGCCAGGAAGCGCACGTCGCTCTCGTACAGCAGTCGGATGTCGGCGATACCGTGGCGCGTCATGGCGATGCGCGCGGGGCCCATGCCCCAGGCGAAGCCGGAGTAGCGCTCGCTCGAGACGCCGCAGTTCTCGAGCACGGCGGGATGCACCATTCCCGAGCCAAGGATCTCCATCCAGCCGGTCTGCTTGCAAGTGGCACACCCCGCCCCCCCGCAGATCTGACACTGCACGTCCATCTCGGCGGACGGCTCCGTGAACGGAAAGAACGACGGACGAAACCGCACGCGTGTGTCGGCGGTGAAGAAGCGACGCGCGAAAGTGGCGAGCGTGGCCTTGAAGTCGACGAAGCTGATCCCCTCGTCGACGGCCAGGCCCTCGATCTGCTCGAACACGGGCGAGTGCGACGCATCGAACGGGTCGCGGCGGTACACCTGGCCCGGAATGACAACGCGGATGGGCGGCGGGTAGCGCTCCAGCGTGCGGATCTGCACCGGGGACGTGTGGGTGCGCAGCAGCAGGCCGTCGCCCAGGTAGAAGGAATCCTGTGCGTCGAGCGCGGGGTGGTCCTTGGGGAAGTTGAGCGCGAAAAAGTTGTAGCGCTCGGTCTCGGCTTCCGGTCCGATCGCGCGTGTGAAGCCCAGCTCACGGAAGATGTCGCAGATCTCGTCCACGACTTGTGTGACGAGGTGGAGGCCGCCGCGCCAGACGGCGCGCCCGGGCATGGTCAGGTCCAGGCCGGTCGCGGCCCCCGCGGCGCGCTTGAGCTCGCGCTCGCGCGCCGCGAACGCGGCCTCGAACTCGCGCTTCAGTGCATTCGCCGCCGCCCCGACCTCCTTCCGGGAGGACGGATCGAGCTTGGGCAAGCGCCCGAGTATCTGGGTGAGTGCGCCGGCCTTGCGTCCGAGGATCTCGGTCTTGAGATCCTGGAGCCGGCGCTCGTCCGCCTGCGGAATCTCCTGCAGACGCTCCCGCAGCTCGGCGAGGGCCGCCAGGAGGTCGCGCATGGTCAGAGTGCCTGCTTGGCGACCTCCGCGAGCTGCTCGAACGCCACGGGATCACGCACGGCGAGGTCGGCGAGCACCTTGCGGTTGATCTCGACGCCCGCCTTGCGCAACCCGTTCATCAGGCGGCTGTAGGACAGCTGGTGCTGCCGCGCGGCGGCGTTGATCCGCGTGATCCAGAGCCGCCGGAAGTCGGCCTTGCGACGACGGCGATCGCGGTAGGCGTACTTCTGGGCGCGCTCGACCGATTCCTTCGCCGCCTTCCACAGCTTGGACCGCCCGCCGAAATAGCCCTTGGCGAGCTTCATGATCTTGTTCTTGCGCTTCAGACGCGCGACGTTGCTCTTGACGCGGGGCATGAGTCGCTCCTTACGCCATCAACAGGCGCTTGAGGCGTCGTTCGTCGGCGTGCGAGACCAGCGTCGCCTTGCGCAGGTGTCGCTTCCGCTTGGGATGCTTCTTGGTCAGGATGTGGCTCTTGTACGCGTGGTGCCGGCGCAACCGGCCCGTCCCCGTCAGCCGGACGCGTTTGCGCAATGCGCGCTTGGATTTCTGTTTGGGCATGTCAACCTCAGGGGTCAGGGGTTCGGGGCCAGGGCCGGGGGACCAATCCCCGATCCCTGATCCCCGATCCCTCAGTCTCATTTCGGCGCCAAGACCATCGACATATTGCGGCCCTCGAGCTTCGGGTCCTGCTCGATCTTGGCGATGTCTTTCAGCTCGTTGGCGACCCGGTCCAGCACGGCTCGCCCCAGGTCGATGTGGGCCATCTGGCGGCCCCGGTACATCATGGTCACCTTGACCTTGTTGCCGTCCTGCAAGAACTCACGCGCGTGCCGAGTCTTGAAGGCGAAGTCGTGATCGTCGATCCCCGGCCGGTACTTCACTTCCTTCAAGTGGATGATGTGCTGTTTTTTCTTGGCCGCCCGTGCCGCCTTCGCCTCCTCGAACTTGAATTTCCCATAGTCCATGATCTTCGCGACCGGGGGTCGCGCGAGCGGGGCCACCTCGACCAAGTCGAGGCCCCGCTCCTGGGCCGCCGCCAACGCCTCTTCGACGGTCAGCACGCCGAGTTGCGCTCCGTCAGGGGCGATCACGCGGATCGGGCTGATCCGGATCTGCCGGTTGACGCGGATGCGCGGCGCTTTGTTGTTCGGGCTTTCGATGGCCAGGTGCCGTTCTCCTCCTCAAGAAAGAAAAAGCGGACTCCGCTTGCCCCGGAATCCGCTTCGCGTCGTCCGTCGTCCGTTTTCCGTCGTCCGTGGTTACGGAGGACGGATGGCGGATTACGGATCACGTCGTCTCGGAAACCCTAGAGCACTCTCCCTTTGGAGAGGCGGCGGGTGAGGCGCGCGCGGCGCCCGCTTGCCGTTTTGTCGCGGGCAAGTTAGCCCGCGATGAGCGGCTCCACAAGGCCGAATCCCTTCCCCTCACGCCCCAACCGCCCCGCGATCACGGTGGGGTCATGCTCGAAGAACAGCAGCCACCCCTCCGCCTCCGCCCGCTGGTACAACCGGCGTTTCGACTCGAGCGTCACCAGGGGCTCCAGATCGTAGCCCATGATCCACGGCAGCGGCAAATGGGCGGCGGTCGGCACCAGGTCCGCCACGAAGCAGACCCGCTCCCCCGCGCTCTCGACCAAGACCGATTGGTGAAACGGCACGTGCCCCGGCGTGGGCAGACAGCGGATCCCGGGCAGCGGGTCCGCTTCCCCGGACACGAGCGTGAACGTCACCGGCTCGAAATTGGGCAGCAGGTAGCTCGCCGCCGTGCGCTCGTTGGTGTGCCGGGCGAACTCGAGCTCACCCTTTTGCACGACGTACGTCGCGCGTGGAAAGGCGAGGCGAACGGCGCCTCCCGCCTCCCGATAGGTATTGCCGCCGGCGTGATCGAAGTGGAGGTGGGTATTGATCACCCAGCGCACGTCCTCCGGCGCATGGCCCAGCTCCGCCAGGGCATCCTCCAGGCCGGTGCGGCCGCCCTTCCCTTCGTTCACGACCCCGTAGATGTCCTTGAACTTGGCGTCCTCCTTGTTGCCCAGGCCGGTGTCCACGAGCGCCAGGCCGTCGTCATGCTCGACGAGGAGACAGCGCAAAGCGAGGGGGATGCGGTTGCGGTCATCGGCGGGGATGCGCCGCTGCCACAGCGGCTTGGGCACGACGCCGAACATGGCGCCGCCGTCGAGGCGCTGGCGGCCAGCCTCGAGGGCGTGGCAGGTGAGGCGGCCGACTTTGAAAGACGTGTGAGGCATCAGAAGTCGGAACGCGGAACGCGGAACGCGGAACAGGCGTTGGTGCTAGGTCGCGCTGTGACGCCTTCGCTTCTGTTCCGCGTTCCCACTTCCGCGTTCCGCGTTTTGCTGTACCGCGTCCGGTCGTGCAGCTCGACCAGCTGCTCCAGCGTCTCCACGCCCCGCTCCGCCGCGCGGCCCAGCAGGGCGCGCAGGATGTAGGCCGTGGCGAGCGCGTCGCCGAAGGCGCGGTGGCGTGCCCGATTCTCCACGCCGAAGAACGCCGCCACGTGTTCCAGCCGGCGATGCCGCAGCTCCGGCACGAGCCGGCGAGTCAGCCGGATGGTGCACAGCGGTGCACCCTGCGGCGCCGGGACCCCCGCGGCGGCGCATTCCCCCGCGAGAAAGCCCCAGTCGAAGCGGGCGTTGTGGGCGACGAAGATGCCGTCCTCGAGCACGTGCCCGAGACGCGGCGCCACGTCGGCGAACCGCGGGCAGCCGGCCACCATCTGGTCGGTGATCCCCGTCAGTCGCGCCACCGCGGCGGGAACGGGAATGCCGGGATCGAGCAGCGCGTCGAAGGCGAGGTGGACGGTTCCGCCCTCGAGCATCGCCACCGCGACTTCGAGCACCCGCCCGCCGGGCGGGGTGCTCCCGGTCGCCTCCACGTCCACGACGGCGAAGCGGCAGCGATCAAGCGGGAGCGGCACCGCGCTACAGGTCATCCCGTCGCAACGGCAGCGTCATGCAGCGCGGACCGCCGCCGCCCCGGACCAGCTCGCTCCCCTCGATGGAGATCACGGCCCGGTCCCCGTCCCCCAGGGGCTCCGCTCCGTCGAGCAGGTTCGCGGCCGAGATTGTCTTGAACCCCGTGTGCTCGAGCTCGCGCAGCGTGGCCTCGTTGCGGGCGTAGGTGACCACCACGCCCGGCCGCACGGCGATGAAGTTGCAGGCCGACGCCCACTGCTCCCGCTCCTGGAGCGCGCGATCGGACCCGCCGCAGAACACCGGCTCGAGCGGCTGATCCACCGCCTGCATGGCGGCGAAAAAGTTCGGCATCTCTTTCACGCCCTTGGATTTCTTGCGCCGGTGCAGCACCGCGAGCCGCTCCGGTCCCACGAAATGCGGTGGATAGATGCAGCACAGCTCGCGATCGAGCTGCGTGAAGATCATGTCCAGGTGAATCGCGGTGCGCTCGTTGGGAAGCACCACGACGATCACGTCCTTCACGCCGCAATGCTCGAACACCAGGTCGCACAGGTGGTCGAGGGCGGCGGGGCTGGAGCGCTCGCTGAAGCCGAGCAGCAACAGATCGGGACGCAGCGGGTGCACGTCCCCGCCTTCCAGCGTGTAGTTGTTGCGCTTCTCCTCCGAGCCGTCGTACAGAATGCCGGCGTTCTCGAGACAGGGGTGATAGCGGAACAGCGCCTTGACGAGCAGCTCCTCCGTCCAGCGGACGCCGTAGCGCATCGAGCCGATAATGGAGTGCTCGCCGATCACAATGCCCACGTCGCGCGTGAAGAACAGGTTGGGGAGCGGGGGGAGGGCGTAGCCGGTCTCGTTCAGGGCGCGGGCGATCGGCCCTGCCTCTTCCAGCGCGCCCTCGACCATGCGGCCGACGAGGGCCTCGGGCGACAGGGTCGCGAGCTGCTTGGCGAGCGCGTCGGACGGCACCACCTCGAGCGCCCGGGTCACCAGGAACTCGCGCACGTCGGGGCGGGCCACCAGCTCGGTGAGGAGCGTGCGCACTTCGTAGACCTGGGCGAAGCGCTCCAGCACGGTGACAAAGCGCCGATGCTCGCGCTGCGCGAGCTCCAGGTCGATGATGTCGTCGTACAGGTAGTCTTCCCGGCTGCCGGGGGTGACAGCCACCAGCTCGCGCCCGGGGGTGTGGACCAGGACGGCCCGCAGCGGACCGATTTCCGAGGTGACGTGGACGCGGGCCATGGGCAGAATCTAACGCGGAACGCGGAAGGCGGAGCCGAAGTCGGAACGCGGAACGCGGAACGCGGAACAGCAAGGCAAGGTCGCTCGGCTTGCCGCGCTCGCGGTCATTGTTCCGCGTTCCGCGTTCCGACTTCCGCGTTTCAGCGGTTCGCCAGCGCGAAGCTCAGGGTCTCGAGCTCGAGCGCCATGTTCACCGACTTCACGACCACATCGGCCGGGACGGTGAGCTGGGCCGGCGCGAAGTTGAGGATCGCCTTGACGCCGGCGCGCACCAGCCGATCCACCACCTCCTGCGCCGCCTCCGCGGGCGTGACGACGATGGCGATGTCGGTGGGCTCCCGGCCGAGGTCGGCTTCGAGATGACGCACGTCGCGCACCACGAGGCCGTTCCAGCGGGAGCCGATCTTCTTGGGATCGCGGTCGTAGATGGCGCCGACGTGAAAGCCGCGCTGCCGAAAGCCGGGATACTGAATCAGCGCCCCGCCGATGCGGCCGGCGCCCACCAGCACGACGCGGTAGGTGCGTCGCAAGCCCAGAATGTCGCGGATCTTGGCCGCGAGCTCGGGCACCGAGTAGCCGAGACCGCGCTTGCCGAACGAGCCGAAAAACGACAGGTCCTTGCGGACCTGGGCCGACGTCGTCCCGCCCCGGCGGGCCAACTCGGCGGAGGAGATGGTGGCCTGGCCTTGCGCGGCGAACTGCTCGAGGAACCGCAGGTACAGGGAGAGCCGCCGCACCGTGCTCTCGGAAATCTTCCGCATATTGTGAATAATTTCACAATCGCGCACTCCAACGCAAGAGCCGCGCGAACTCGGAAGCCGCGAGCGTCTCGGGCCGCGCCGCCACATCGAGCCCGAGCTCGCTCAGCCCCGCCAGCACCACCGCCGCCGGTCGCCCCGTCGCCGCCATCATCACATTGCGCAGCTGCTTGCGCCGCCGGGTGAAGCACGCCGTGACGAACGCACGGAACGCCGCCAGCTCCGTCGGCGCCACCGCCGGCTGGGCGAGCGGCGTGAGCCGCACCAGCGCGCTGTCCACTCGCGGCCGCGGGTGGAACGCGCCGGCCCGCACCGCGAACAGCCGCTCCACGCGACACACCGCCTGCACCCCGACCGACAGGGCGCCATACGTCTTCGACCCCGGCGCCGCCGCGATGCGCGCGGCGACCTCGGCCTGGACGAGAAACACGATGCGCGTCGGGAGCGGCGGGGTGAGAGCTTTGTCGATCAGCGGCGAGGTGATGGCGTAGGGGATGTTGCCGATCAGCTTGAAACGCGGAACGCGGAACGCGGAACGCGGAACAGAAGAGCGAGAGTCGATGAGAGAATGCCAGTCTAGGTCCAGCGCGTCCCCCTGCACGACAGTCAATCCCTCTGCTCCGCGTTCCGCGTTCCGCGTTCCGAGTTCCGCAACCAACCGGCGATCCTTCTCTATAGCAATCACCGACCGCACGCGGGGGCACAGGACCGCGGTCAACGTTCCCCTCCCCGCCCCGATCTCGAGCACGACGTCGTCGGGCGCGGGGTCGAGCGCGTCGACGATGCGCTCGAGAATGGTGCGATCGGTGAGGAAGTGCTGGCCGAGTCGCTTGTCGGGAATCACGCCTTGAGGATGACCACGGTGCGGTCGTCGGTGGGCACGGCACCGCCGGTGAAACCGGCCAGGTCGGCGTGCACCGACTCGAGGATTTCGAGCGCGGGGCGGTCCCGCAACCGCGCGACGTGGCCGAGCACGCGCTCTTCCCCGAACCGCTCGCCCCGGCCGCCCAGTGCCTCGGTCACGCCGTCGGTGAAGAGGCACAGGATCCCGTCCTTGCGGATCCACGGCTGGGTCGTGTCGGCGCCCGGGGCGGTGGCGAGGCCGAGCGGGGGCCGCGTGGCCTCGAGCCGGGTGGCCTCCCCGGTGCGGGCGGACACGAGAAACGCGTGGGGGTGGCCCGCGTTGGCGAACGTGATGCGCCCGGCCTTCGGGTCCACCACGGCGTAGAACACGGTGAGGAACATCTCCGTGTTGGCGAGCTCTTCGGTGAGCGACTCCTCCAGCCGTCGCAACACTTCGGTGGGCGTCTCTGCCGCTTCGGCGTGGATGCCCGACGCGGCCATCACGAGCGCCATGATCAGCGCGGCGCTGAAACCATGGCTCGTCACATCGCCGATCATGACGCCGATCCGGCCGGCGCGCAGGTTCAGCAGGTTGTAGAAGTCGCCGCCGACCGAGTCCGCTTGGCGGCAGCGGGCCGCCACGTCGACGCGCGCCGCGAGCACGAGGGGCGACGGCAAGAGCTTCAGCTGCAGGTCGCGCGCCAGCTCCACCTCGCGGCGCACGCGCTGTTGCCCCAGGTCCTTCGCGACGAGGCGCGCGTTCTCGATGGCGGCGCCGATCTGGTTCGCGATCGCGGCGACGAGCTTGCGATCGCCCGCCGTGAACGCGTCCTCGCCCACCCGATCCGTCAGGTTGATCACCCCGATCGGCTTGCCGCGCGCTCCGGGCGCTGCGTACAGCACGGGCACCGAGAGGAACGCCTGGCCGCGGTAATTCCGGCCCTCGGGGCAGCCGGGATTGACGGCCTTGGGATCGGTGGGGTCGTAGCTGACGATGCGCATCTCGCGGAACACACGGGCCGCCACGGAGCACAGATCGTCGACCTCGATCGGCTCGGCGTCGCCCGGCTGCATGCCGCGCGCGGCCACGATGCGCAGCAGGTGCGCCTCGGGGTCGTGCACCAGCAGCGTGGCGCGACGCGCCCCCACCACCGCCGATACCTCGCGCAGAATCCGCTCCGCCGCCTCGTCGAGCCGGATCGTGTGGCCGAGGATCTCGCTGATCGTGTAGATCAGATCGATCTCTTCGTACCGGTCCGACAGCTCGGCCGCGACCTGGGCCGCGTCGCGCTCAGCGGACAGCACGGCGCCCACGATCTGCGCCAGATCCTTTGCGAACCCCGGGCTGGCGCCCGGGGTCAGTTGGTTCCCGCGTGTCCCGTTCGCGATCTCGAGCCACACTCCCTCGAGCTCCGGGATCGGCTCCAGCCGGGCCGCGGGGTCGGCGGCCGTGGTGTCCGCCGTCTGCCGCAGCCGCAAGCCTGCCCCGGCGAGCCGCTCCAGCACCAGGAGCAGCCGCTCAAGACGCTCGCTGCTCAGCCCGCCCGCAGCGTCAGGCACACCGAATTCCCCTTCGCGTTGAACGCCACGTGGTCAACCAGGCTCTTCAGCACGAACAACCCGCGCCCGTCCTCCAGCGCCAGACGCTCGGGGAGCGTGGGGTCCGGCACCGTGTCCGGGTCGAAGCCGTCGCCCTCGTCGGTGACGTGCAGGTGGACGACATCGTGCCCGACCTGGACCAGGACGCGCACGACGCGGGCGGGGTCGTGGTGGTTGCCGTACGCGATGGCGTTGGCGAGGGCTTCGGCGAGGGCGGTGCGGAAGTTGAACCGGATGCGGCGCGGCGAGAGGGGCCCGGACGGGAGGCGCCCCGCGATCAACTCCACCGCCGGACCGACGTACTGCAGGTCGCTCGGCACATCGAGCGACAGCTCGGTTTCGGTCCCTCCTCCCGCCGCGTGCCGGCGGACGTCGAGGTGCAACGGTGTGGTCACGGCTAGAAAGCGGCGAGCGCCTCCTCGGACGTCTTGGTGATGGCGAAGAGGGTGTCCAGCTTGGTCAGCTCGAACAACGTTTGCAGGTCCTCGTTCAGGCCGCACAGCCGCAGATCGCCGCCCTGTTCCCTGATCTTCTTCGAGAGCGACACGAGCACGCCGAGGCCAGAGGAGTCGATGTAGCCGGTCTTGGTGAAGTCGACCACGAACTTGCGGCCGCCGCCCTCCAGGGAGTCGAGCACCTTCTGCTTCAGCTCCTGGCGATTGCCGACGATCAGCTGGCCGTCGACACCGACGACGACGACGCCGTGCTTCTCTTTGCGCAACGTAAAGCTCATGGCTGCTCCCCGGCTTGAAGGACGGCGACCGCGACCGTGTCCACAATATCGTCGGCGGTGGCGCCGCGCGACAGGTCGGCGATGGGGCGCGCCACTCCCTGGAGGATCGGTCCGATCGCCTCCCACCCGCCCAACCGCTGGACCAGTTTGTAGCCGATGTTTCCGCTGTCGAGATCGGGGAACACGAGCACGTTGGCGTGGCCCGCCACCGCGGAGCCTGGTGCCTTGCGCGCCGCGACGTCCGGCGCGAGGGCCGCGTCGGTCTGCAGCTCGCCGTCGAACGCGAAGTCGGGGCGCCGGGCGGCCAGCAGCTCGAGCGCCCGGCGCATGCGCTCCACGCGCGGGCCGGCGGCACTCCCCCGGGTGCTGTAGGAGAGGAACGCCACCACCGGCTCGTCGCCCACGATGCGACGGCGGTCGCGCGCGGCCGCGAGGGCCGCCTCGGCGAGCTGCTCCGGGGTCGGCTCGGGGACCACCGCGCAGTCGGTGAACGTGAGCACCGCGTCGTCCTTGACCATGTAGAACGCCCCGCTCACGGTCGTGATCCCGGGCGCCATCCCGACCGTCCAGAGCGCCGCGCGGATCGTGTCGCCGCTCGGAAAGGTGGCGCCTCCGACCATCACGTCGGCGCGGCCCAGCGCCACGAGCGCGGCGCCGTAGGTGAGGGGATGCGCCAGAGCGGCGGCGGCGGTTGCGTCGTCGGGAAACTTGCTCGGGTGACGATCGCGCAACAGGCGCAGCATCTCGGGGAGCGGGGAGCGGGGAGCGGTCCCCTGCAGCAGCTCGACCGACCCCAGTCCCGACCGCTCGATTCGCGCGGCGGCGGCGCGCACGCGGCCGTCTGCGCCCTCGGGCAGCACGACGCGGCGGCGCGTGCGGCGGGCCCGCTCGTGCAGTGCGTCGCGGAACGTCACTTCGCGAACTTTTGCTTGAGCGCCTGACCCACCGCGGGGTGCACCAGCTGCGACACATCGCCTCCGAAGCGGGCCACCTCGCGCACCAGGCTGGAGCTCAGGTAGGTGAGGTCGAAGGCCGGTACCAGGAACACGGTTTCGACCCCGGGGGCGAGATTGCGGTTCATGAGCGCCATCTGGAACTCGTACTCGAAGTCGCTCACCGCCCGCAGCCCGCGCACGATCAGGGTGGCGCCGGCGGCGCGCACGAAGTCGGCCAGCAGGCCGTCGAACGAACGGACTTCGACCCGCGGATCCGCCGCGGCTTTCTGGATCAGCGCGACGCGCTGCTCCAGCGTGAACAGCGGCTGCTTCGCCACGTTGACGGCGACCGCGACGATCACGCGGTCGGCGAAGGTCAGGGCGCGCCGGATGAGGTCTTCGTGCCCCCGCGTGATCGGGTCGAACGAGCCGGGGTAGACCGCGATGCGCGTCACGGGGCGTAAATGAAGGTGACGGCCGTGTCGCCATAGCGGCGCGTGTCGTCGCCCGGGATGGGCTGGTCCGCGGGGTGCTCGATCGAGAAGATGCGCGCGAACGCGTTGAGACGGAACATGGCGACCAGGCGGGCGGCCTCCTGCCCCGCGTACGGGGGATCGGCGAACGCCACGTCGTACTGGCCCGGATGCAGACGCTCGGCGAAGCGGAGCGCGTCAGCGCGGTGAATCGCGGCGCGGTCGTCCACCTTGAGCGTCTTCACGTTGGCTTTGAGCGTGGCGAGGGCAAACCCGTGCAGCTCCACGAAGTCGGCGCTCACGGCCCCGCGCGACAGCGCTTCGAACCCGAGCGCCCCCGAGCCCGCGAACAGGTCGAGCACGCGTGCGCCGCGGATCGAGCGCTGCAGGATCGAGAACCACGCCTCCCGCACGCGGTCCGCGGTGGGGCGCACCTTGTCCGTCGCCGGCGTCTTGAGGCGCCGCCCCTTGAACTCGCCGGCGATGATGCGGATCATGCCCACCCCCACCGCCTTCCCAAGTCGGAACGCGGAAGGCGGAACGCGGAACAGAAAGGGAAGCGTCTGTTCCGCGTTCCGAGTTCCGAGTTCCGCGTTCATGCGCTCGGCGCCATCGCCGCCACCCGCGCCTGCAGTGTCGTCCGCCCCTGCCACTCGTCGCGCTCCAGCCGGAACGCCACGTCCAGCCGTTCGGCGAGCCACTGATCGGGAATCGCGTCGGCCCACTGGAACGCGATGGCCGGCAGCGCACCCGACTCGTCGTCCAGCGTGAAGCGCAGGTGGTTCGTGCCGACCCGGCGCGCGCCTACGGCGCGGGCACCGCGCACCCCGAACACGGGCGCCGGATTGCCGGCGCCGCACGGCTCGAGATAGCGGATCAGCTTCTCCAGCTCGTCGCTCACGAGGCCCAGTGGCAGCTCCAGGTCCACCCGCTGCGCCGGCACCAGGTCGTCGGGGCGCAGAAGCTCGCTTGCGACGCCGAGAAACGCAACACGAAACGCCTCGTAGCGCTCCCGGCGGATGGTGAGGCCCGCCGCCATGGTGTGCCCGCCGTATTTCTCGAGATGGGGCGCCACGCGCTGCAGCGCGGCGTGGAGGTCGAAGCCCGCGATGCTCCGCCCCGAGCCGCGTCCCGTGCTGCCGCCCTCGTCCCACGCGATGAGAAACGTGGGCCGCCCGTACCGCTCCACCAGCCGCGACGCGACGATCCCGATCACCCCGGGATGCCACGCGTCGGCCGCGAGCAGCAGCGCCCGGTCCTCCGGCCCGAGCACGCGCTCGGCCAGCTCGACCGCCTCGTCCAGGATGCGCTGGTCCAGCTCCTGGCGCCGCGCGTTGAGCGTCTCCAGCTCCCGCGCGATGGCGGCCGCCTCGGTGGGATCGTCGGAGAGCAGCAGCCGCAGCCCCAGGTTCGCGTCGGCGATGCGGCCGGCAGCGTTGAGCCGCGGCGCCAGGATGAACCCCACGTGGCCGGACTTGATCGGCTTCCCCGCCAGGCCCGCCGCGTCGATCAGCGCGCGCACACCGGTCCAGCGCGAGTCGGCCAGCATCTTGAGCCCGTGGCGCACGAGGATGCGGTTCTCGCCGGTGAGGGGGACGACATCCGCCACGGTCGCCAGGGCCACGAGGTCGAGAAAATGGAGCGGCAAGTTGGGCGACAAGCCGAGCGCGGGCACGAGCGCCTGCGCCAGCTTGAACACCACCCCCGTGCCGCAGAGGTGCTTGTCCTCCGAGGCGCAGTCGGCCCGGCGCGGGTCGAGCACCGCCGTGGCGGGCGGGAGCACGTCGCCGGGGAGGTGGTGATCGGTCACGATCACGTCGATGCCCGCCGCCCGGGCGGCGCCGACGGTCTCGACGGCGGTGATGCCGCAGTCGCACGTGATGACGAGCCGCGCGCCCACGCGCTGGGCTTCCGCGAGGCCCGCCGGCCCGAAATCGTAGCCGTCGCGCAGCCGGTGAGGCACGAACGCCCGGACGTTGCCGCCCACACTCGACAGCACGCGGGTGAGCAGCGCCGCGCCGCATTGCCCGTCCACGTCGTAGTCGCCGTGCACCAGGATCGGAGCGCGCGCGCGCACTGCCGCGACGATCAGGTCCACGGCGCGGGCCATGTCGGCCCAGGCGAGCGGATCGGACAGCCGCTCGAGCTCGGGGCGGAGAAACGCCTTGGCCAGGTCCGGCGCCGCGAGGCCACGCTGCACCAGGATCGCGGCCAGCGGCTCGGGAATGTGGAGGTCGGCGGCGAGGGTCGAGGTGAGACCCGGGTCGGGCGGCGCCGCGACCGTCCAGCGGGCGGGGATCATTCCCGCGCGTACAGCAGCACGCCGCAGGCCTCGCAGCCTTCGATCGACGCGCCGCGCTGGATCAGTGCCCGCCGCTGGGTGGGGACCGCGGTGAAGCAATGCCCGCAGGCGTCGCCGTGCAGCGAATAGAGCGCGAGCGGCGCCTTACCGCGGCGGATGCGCTCGTAGCGCGACAGCAGACCGGCCCCGACCCGGGTCGCGGCGCGCTCGCGCTCCGCGACCGCCTGTTCGCGCTGCGCCGCGATGGCGTCGCGCCTGCCCGCGAGCGCTTCGCGCAGCGGCGCCTGCTGCGCCCGCACCTCCTGAAGCCCCTTCTCGGCCTCCGCCGCCTTGCGCTCCGCCTCCGTCACAGCGTCGCCCGAGCGCATGAACTCGGCTTCTTCTTTGGCGAGCACCGAGCGGGCGAGGTCCAGCTCCGCCATGAGGGTCGAGGCTTCCTTGGCGCCCCGCACCCACTCGAGCCGTTGGCGCCGCTGCTCCTGCATCGTGCGATAGTTGGCGATCTTGCCTTCGAGCTCGTCGCGCCGATCGATCGCGGCCTGAATCGCCGCCTGGGCGCCGGCGAGCGCCCGCTCGGCCGCCGCCTGCGCCTCGTCCAGGGACTGGAGCTCCGGGGCGAGGGCCGCCAGGCTCTCGTCCGTCGCCGTGACCGCCTGATCCTTCTCCTGCAGCGCCAACAACGCTTCAAGTTCCGGGTGCACCTCTCCTCCTCGCGGCGATTTTGTAACGCGGGTAACGTTTGCGGAGCTCGTCGAACACCCGTCGCTTCTCCGCAATCAGGGACGCCTGGCGCTCGGGACTCTCGAACGGCAATTGGTCGTCGAGCTGCTGCAGCTGCCGCTCCAGTCGCCGTGCTTCCATCCAGCTCACGGCCAATTCATACATCTCGTTGGGATCGCGCTCGCCGAGGCCCTCTTCCTTGAGCTGCTCGTAGGTGCGCGCCGACGTGTCGTCCAGGGCGAGCACCGCATCGTCCGCTATGGCCTCGAACACAGCGCGATACGGGGCAAACTCGAGCTCCTCGGCGTCGACGGCCTCGGTCACGCGGGCGAGCCAAGGCTCGCCCTCGAGCAACAAGAGCAAGAGAGCTTTCTCGGCGCTGGCAGGCAGCACGGGAAACGGGACACGGGAAACGGGAAACGTCGGTGTGCTCCCCGTTTCCCGTTTCTCGTTCCCCGTTTCCCGTTCCAAGACATCCTTCCGCACTCCCGCCGCCTCAGCTGCACGCGAGATGTACAGCTCCCGCGTAATCGGATCTTTCGCCGCGCGGATCGTGGGGAGCAGTCGGTCGAGCGCCCGGCGCCGCCCGGGGAGGCTCGCGAAGAAGGCCTTGCGGTCGAGGATCTGGATCTTCCGCTCGAGCGGATCGACGGCGTCCCTGAGGATGGCTTCGAGGCCCGCGGCGCCCTGTTTCTGGACGAGGGTGTCCGGATCCTCCCCCGTGGGGAGCGTGGCCACGCTCACGCGCAGGCCCTGACGCAGCAGCTCGTCGCCGGCGCGGAAGGTGGCGCGCAGTCCGGCGTCGTCCGAGTCGTACAACAACGTCACGTGCGGCGCATGCCGCGCCAACAGCTGCGCCTGATCCGGCGTGAGGCCGGTGCCGAGCGGGGCGACTACTTCTTCGATGCCGGCAAGCGACAGGCGCAGCACGTCGAAATACCCTTCCACGAGGATGGCGCGCTCCGCCTTGCGCATCGCGTGCTTCGCGACGTGCAGGTTGTAGAGCAGCTTGCCCTTGTGGAACACGGGCGAGTCGGGCGAGTTGAGATACTTCGGCTCTCCTTCGCCGAGGATGCGACCCCCGAACGCGACCACACGCGCGCGCAGGTCGTGGATCGGAAACAGCAGGCGCCCGCGGAACCGGGGCAGCAGCGTCCCGTCCTCTCGTTTAACGAGGAGCCCCGCCTCGAGCAACACCTCCTCACGCACGCCCAATCCTTTCATTGCGTCGAGCAACGCCTTGCTCCTGGGCGCGTAGCCCAGCCCCAGCGGCAGCACGACCTCGAGCTCGAGGTGCCGCGAGGCGAGGTAGTCCCGGGCCACCTGGGCCTCGGGGCTCTCGCGCAGCTGGCGCGCGAACCAGTCGGCGGCCGCGGCCACGGCGCCGTACAGCGGCTCGCGCGGGTCCGGCCCGGTGGGCCCCCGCTCGGGAATGGCGATGCCGACGCGGCGCGCGACCTCGCGCACCGCGGTGGGATAGTCCATGCCGAGCTTCTTCATGAAGAAGGTGAAGACGTCGCCGCCCTCGTGGCACACGAAGCAGTAGAACATCCCCTTCTTCGGGATGACGGCGAAGTTGCGGTGGGTACCGCCGTGAAACGGGCACGCGGCGCGAAAGTCCGCCCCGGTGCGCCTGAGCTCCACGTGCTCGCCGATGATCCCCACGATGTCCGCCGCTTCCCGGACCTGCTCGATCACGTCGTCGGGAATGAGACTCACGCCGTGAACTCCACGATCGTGACCCCGTGCCCGCCCTGGTTCGGCGGGGCGAAGCCGAAGCGCGCCACCCGGGTGTCGGCGGACAGGAGATCGTGCACCAGCTGGCGCAGCGCGCCGGTGCCTTTGCCGTGGATGACGCGCAGATAGGGCAGTTCGGCGAGCACGGCGTCGTCGAGCGCTTTGACGAGCCTGCCCTCGGCTTCCTCCGCCCGTAGCCCGCGCAGGGAGATCTCGCTCGTCGCAGTCGCCGTCGCCGGCAGACGCGCTCCTCCGCGTGCCGGCCGCGCCGGGCTCGGCACGCGTCGGGTCGCGTCCGTCGGCGACGCCTGCTTGAGACTCCGCAGCTCGTCTAGCGACAGCCACCTTTCCCCTTTCCCCTTTCCCGTTTCCCGAGTGTCTGCTGCTTCCCGGGTCTCCGCCTCTTCGAGCGCTTGCTCGAGCAGCCGGCGCGCCTCTTTCGCCGTCGCCTCGTCCACCGCCGCCCGCGCCCGGCCCAGCGCCTCTTCGACCTTCTTGCGCGCCTCGAGCAGGTATGCTCGGGTCTGGTCGCGGGCCGCCTGCTCCAGGCCCCGGGCCCGGGCCGTCACCTCCCGCTCCCGCCCGGCCACTTCCTCGCCGCGCGCGTCGACCCGCGCGGCGTCGTCCCGCACGCGTTGCTCGCCGGCCGCGAGCTCCCGCTCCCGGGCCTCGAGCTCCCGTGCCCGTGCTTCGACGGTCGCGAGCAGCGCATCGAGCGTCCGCTCGCGGTCGGGCACGGCGCGCTCGGCGATGTCCAGCACCTCGGCCGCGATCCCCAGGCGCCGGGCGATGGCGAGCCCGTAGGAGCGCCCCGGGACGCCCTTGAGCAGCCGGAACGTGGGCGTCAGCGTCTCGGCGTCGAATTGGAGCGACGCGTTCACGATGCCCACCGTTTCCGCGGCGAGCTGCTTCAGCGCTCCCAGGTGCGTGGTCGCGAGGGTGACGGCGCGACGGCGGGTGAGCGTCTTGAGCACGGCGGCCGCGAGCGCGGCGCCTTCCGCCGGATCGGTGCCGCTCCCGATCTCGTCCAGCAGGACGAGCGAACCCGATCCGGCGCGCTCCAGAATGTCACGCAGCACCGCGACGTGGGCGGAGAAGGTGGAGAGGCTGGCGGCGATGGACTGGCGATCCCCGATGTCCGCGAACACACCGTCGAACACCGGCAGCGTCGAGCGCGGCCCGATGGGCGGAACGATGCCGCTCTGCGCCATGAGGCAGAGCAATCCCACGGCCTTGATCAGCACCGTCTTGCCGCCGGTGTTCGGGCCCGAAACGAGCACCGTGCATTCGTCGGGGGCGAGCACCAGATCGAACGGGACGACCGCACCACCTTTCCCCCTCTCCACCTCGACGTCCTCACCCCCTGACCCCCTCTCCACTTCGTGGAGAGGGGGAACGAACGGAGAGATGAGAAGCGGATGGCGGCCGTCATGGATCTCGAGCGGCCCGGTGCCGACCGCGGGGGCGAAGCCGTTGACGAGCACGGCGTAGCGGGCGCGGGCGCACAGGTCGTCGAACGCGATGCACATCTCCCACGCGGCGGCGATCGTCTCGCGGGCGGGGCGGAGCAGCTCGGTCAGGTCCCGCAACACCTGCAGCACTTCGCGCTGCTGCTCGGCCTCGTGCTCGCGCAGCGCATTGCCGAGCTCGATCGCCTCGGGCGGCTCCACGAACACGGTGGAGCGCGTGGCCGACTCGTCGTGCACGATGCCGCCGACCTTGGCGCGGGCGGTGCCGCGCACCGGGATGACGTAGCGACCGCCCCGCACGGTGACGGCCGCGTCGGGGGCGCGTTCCGACGGATCGAGCGCGCCGAGGATCGTCTCAAGCCGCTGCACCAGCCGCTGGCGCGCCTCGCGCACGGCGCGGCGGGCGCGGGCGACGCCGCGCGACGCGCCGTCGAGCACCTGCCCTTCGGGGTCGAGGGATTGGGACAGCCGCGTCTCGAGCTCTCTCGCCGGTAGGGCGGCGCGCAGCGCCGCGGTGCGCGGGGCCTGTGCGGTCAGCCGGCCCAAATCGGCCGCGACGATGCGGGCCGCGGCGAGGGCCCGGCCCAGACCGGCCAGCGCCGGGCCATCGAGCGCGCTGCCGGGCACGGCGAGCAGCTCGAGCGCCGGCGCGATGTCGGGCACGGGCTCGGCGCGGACGGTGTCGTCGCGCAGCAACAGCGCGGCGAGCTCGGCAACCTGCGCCAGGGCGGCGCGGATCATGTCGAGGTCGGCGACCGGGGTGCGCCCGCGCACCCGCGCCGCGCCCAACGGCCCGACGGCGTGCGCCGCCACCCGCTCCAGCGCGGCCGGGAATTCCAGTGTCTCGAGCACCGCGGACGCGACCCCCCGAGGGGCACGGGGGGCGCTCATGCAGCCGACAGCTCGTCTCGGACGATCTGGTTCACGACCTTGCCGTCCGCCCGGCCCTTGAACTGGGGCATCACCTGTCCCATGACCTTGCCCACATCCCGGGCCCCGCCGGCGATGGCCTCGCGCACGGCGCGGCGGATTTCTTCCGGATCCACCGCCGCGGGGAGGAACTCCTCGAGCGCCTTCACTTCGGCCAGCTCGGCGTCGGCCCGATCGCGCCGTCCCGCGGCGGCGTACTGGTCGGCCGCCTCGCGGCGGCGCTTGATACCGCGTCGCAGAACCTCCGTCGTCTCGTCGTCCGAAGGGGGGTGCTGGAGCTCGAATTCGCGGTTCTTGAGGTCTGCGAGGATCGTGGAGAGGAGGAGGGTACGCGCCTGATCGCGGTGTTTCCGGGCCTGGTTCATCGCGGCACGCAGCCGCTCGGGCAAGCTCACCACGTCACGCGGCTCGCGGGCGGCGGCCCTTGCGGCGCGCCGCGTTCATCTTGCGCTTGCGCCGCTCGCTCGGCTTCTCGTAATGACGGTGCTTCCGCAGGTCGGAAAGGATCCCCGCTTTCTCGCATTTCTTCGTGGAGCGTTTCAGCGCGCGCTCAAAGCTCTCGTCATCATGAATGATGACTTCCGGCATACCCTTCTCGCTAACTGTGATAGTCCCAAAAACTTAGCCGTGCTCATCGGGCGGTGCAACCCTTCAGCCCGGCGGCCACTTCATCGGCCGTCCGCCCAACAGGTGCAGGTGCAAATGGAACACCGTCTGCCCGCCGTCCGGATTGGTGTTCATCACGACGCGGTAGCCGCGCTCCGCAATCCCCTCGGCCCGGGCCACCTCGCGCGCGAACCCGAGCAGGGCGCCGAGCAGGCGCGGGTCCTTGGCGTCGTTGAGCGACGCGAGGTGATCGGTGGGGATCACGAGCACGTGCGTCGGCGCCTGGGGGTTCAGGTCGCGGAACGCGAGCATGCCGTCGCCACGCTTCACCACGGTCGCCGGGATTTCGCCGGCGGCGATCTTGCAGAACACACAGGCTCCGGGCATGGTCCCTCGCTACCCCGGGCTCGCGCCCGGGGTCAGTTAACGTCCGAACGCCTGGCGCAGCTGCTCCCAGAACTTTTTGCCGGTGTGCTCGTCGGCGGAGGGCGAGCCCTCGATCTTGGCGAGCTGCTCCAGCAGCGCGCGCTGCTCCTCCGTCAGCTTGGTGGGCGTCCACACGTGCACGCGTACGTGGAGATCGCCGCGTCCGCCCTCGCCCACGCGTGGCAAACCCTTGCCGCGCAGGCGGTGCACCGCGCCGGTCTGCGTGCCGGCCGGCACCTTCAGCGTCGCTGCCCCATAGGGGGTGGGCACGTTCAGCTCGGCGCCCAGGGCGGCCTGCGTGAAGGACAGCGGCAGGTCGTAGATCAGATCGTCGCCCTGACGCTCGAAGCGCGGGTCCTCGGCAATGTCGAGCACCGCGATCAAGTCGCCCGGCGGACCGTTGCGCGGGCCCGGGGCGCCGGCCCCGCGCATCGTGAGGTAATGATGATCGGCGACACCGGCGGGGACGTTGATCTCCATGGTCTTCTCGGCGCGCACCCGGCCTTCCCCCTGGCACTTCCCGCAAGGCTGGGCGATCACGCTGCCCTCGCCGCCACAGATGGGACAGGGCGACACCGAGACGAACTGACCGAACATGGAGCGCGCGGCCCGCCGGACCTCGCCCGAGCCTCCGCACGTGCCGCAGGTCGTGGGGCGCGAGCCCGGCGCGGCGCCGCTGCCGCCACATTCCGCGCAGCGCTCGTAGGTGCGCACCTTGAGCTTCTTGGTGGTGCCGCTCGCCACCTCGGCGAGATCGAGCTTGAGGGTCACCTTCAGGTCCTGGCCGCGCTGCTGCTCCGGCCGGCCCCGCCCGCCTCCAAACAGCGCGTCGAAGCCGCCCAGTCCGCCGAAGTCGCGCATGAACACGTTGAGTGCTTCGGACAGGTCGAAGTGCGCGAACCCGAAGTCTCCCGCCCCGGCTCCGCGGCGCAGGCCGGCCGCACCATAGCGGTCGTACGTGGCGCGCTTCTCGGGATCCCGCAGGACCTCGTACGCCTCCGTGATCTCCTTGAACTTCGCTTCCGCCGCCTGCTTCTGATCCGGGCCCACGCGATCGGGATGGTGCTGCATCGCGAGGCGGCGGTACGCCTTCTTGATCTCGGCTTCGTCCGCGTCGCGCTTGACTCCGAGCAGGGCGTAATAGTCGTGCGTCACTCGAGCAGCTCCCCCACCAGACGGCTCGTGTGATCCACGAGCGCGACGATCTTGTCGTACGGCATGCGCGTCGGACCCATCACCCCGATGACGCCGGCGAGCGCGCCGAGCCGATACGAGGCCGTGACGAGCGTGAAGGGGGCGAGCTTCGGGTCCTGATGCTCGCTGCCGATGGTGATCGTGAGTCCCTGGCCCAGCCGTTGGGCGAGCGCTTCACGCAGCAGGTCGCGTCGCTCGGTGACCTCCATAAGCCCCTGCAGCCGCTCCTTGGTGGCGAACTCCGGCTGGCCGGCGAGGAGCTGCGCGCTCCCCAGCACGACCCCGACTCCCGCGTTCCCCGCTGTCGGCATGTCGAACAGCTCGTCGGCTTCCTGGATGAAGATGTTCAGCAGCTCGCTCGAGCCCGGGTCCGGCGTGGCGTCGCGCAGCCGCTCGGGGAGCGTGCCGCGGATGTCGCGCAACGTGAGTCCCGCGAGCCGTTCGTTCAACACCACGCCGACTTGGGCCACCGCTTCCGGCGCCAACCGCGCGGGCACTTCGACGAAGATCGACCGCACCACGCCGCTCTTGAGGGTGAGCACCAACAACAGCCGGTCCGATGACGCCTGCAGCAGCTCGAGCCGCTCGAGCACCGCCGCATCGAGCGTCGGACCGACGGCGACGCCGAGCTCCTTCGTCAGCACCCCCAGCACCTGGGCCGCGCGCTCGAGGATCTGGTCCACCGCATTGTGCTCGCCCAGCCCCTCGCGGATCTGGTGCGACTCCGACGCCGTTACGGGCGGCAGGCGCATCAACGAGTTGACGTACACGCGATACGCGAGATCGGTGGGGATCCGGCCGGCGGAGGTGTGGGGGTGGTACAGGTACCCCTTCTCCTCCAGGTCGCTCATGGTGTTGCGGATCGAGGCGGGGGACAGGGAGAGCCCGAAGCGCTTCGAGACAGTGCGACTCCCCGCCGGCTCGGCGGTCTCCACGTAGGTCTCGATGACGGCCTCGAGGACCTGGCGCTCGCGCTCGTTCAGAGATGCTGCCATATCAGCCAAGCTCTTAATTGCTAACAATTTAGCCCGTTATGCCGCAGCCGGTCAAGTCACGCACCAGCGCGTCGAGCCGGAGCCAACCCTCCGGCGCGCAGACCAGGCGTTGGTTGCGGACCTCGGCCCAACCCCGCTCCAGCCATCGGGCGGCAGAGGGCGGCAACGGGCGGCAGCGGGCGGCAACCGGCAGGCCCGCATCGGTGCGCATTGCGAGATATACCCGCTCCAGTTCCCGTTGCTCATCGGTCAGAACTTCTTGGGACGCGACGGGAGACAGTCCTGCTGCGACGGCGCGACGGTACGCCTCCCACGCGGAGATGTTCCAGCGCCGTACCGCGCCGTCGAACGAGTGGGCCGCGGGCCCCAAACCTCCGTAGGAGCGTCCCGACCAGTAGGCCGAGTTGTGACGTGAGCGGCGACCATCGCGTGCGGCGTTCGAGACCTCGTAGAACTGATAGCCGCAAGCACCGAGCCGCGAGTGCGCGAGCAAGTACTCATCGGCGTAGAGATCGTCAGTTGGGGCCGCCGCCGCGCCGCGCGAGATCCAGCGGGCAAGCGGCGTGCGCTCCTCCACGGTGAGACCGTAGACCGAGAGGTGAGCAGGGCGCAGGGCGAGCGCCTGGTCCAGGTCACGCGCCCAATCGCGCCCGAGATCGGCGGGCAGGGCAAAGATCAGGTCGAGCGAGATGTTGTCGATCCCCGCGTCGCGCAGCGTCCGGACGGCGGCGGCAATGCGTGCCGCATCGTGGGATCGGTGCATCCACTGCAACACCCGGTCGTCGAACGACTGAGCGCCCAGCGATACACGATTGACGCCGGCGCGGCGCCAGCTTGTCGCCGCGTCCGGGGTGACGTCTTCGGGATTGGCCTCCAACGTTACTTCAACGTCGTCGCGGAACGACGTCGCGGGAAAGGCGTCACGGAGAGACGTGAGAAATGTGGCCAGAGCATCCGGCGGCAGCAGCGACGGAGTGCCGCCGCCGAAGTAGATGGTCTCCAGCACGTCGCTCTCGGGCACCCCGGGCTCGCGCCCGGGGTCAGTCATGCCGAGAAACCGCAACTCCTGCAGCACCGCATCCACGTACTCCCGTGCCGGGATGCGCTTGCGGACCGCGATCGAGAAGTCGCAGTACGAGCAGCGGCGGGCGCAGAAAGGGACGTGGACATACACGTGACGCATGGAAC
>WNGL01000786.1_pt1 | contig 49421 bp, 39 predicted proteins | sample 5400591 | NCBI WGS metagenome assembly WNGL01 (sample SAMN13153377, study PRJNA577476) | soil metagenome | isolation source: 80 cm soil or saprolite under Garry oak tree replicate 1 | place: USA:California | collected 2016-06-15 | reverse complement strand
GTCGAGCCGAACTGGTTCGCCGTTGGTCGAAAGTGCACGCATTACGGAGCGCCTCTCGACCAGGGAGTTCTCGTCAGCGAAACCCTCCGCTGCCCGTGGCACCATGCCTGTTTCGAGCTGCACAACGGAGCAGCGTTGTGCGCACCCGCCTTAAACGATCTCCCGGTCTATGACGTTGCAGTCGAGAACAACGTCGTGCGCGTCACCCGCAAGCGCGACCCCGGCCGGGTGAAAGGCGAGGGCCACCGCCCTCGCGGATCACGAGCTCCGGACCACGTTCTGTTCGACGCGAGTCCAGCGACGGGTCCAAAATCGGTCGTGATCATTGGCGCGGGTGCGGCTGGGAATGCCTGCGCGGAGATGTTGCGACGTGAGTCGTACCGAGGACCGATCACCGTCGTCGACCCCGATCCGGACGCGCCATATGATCGGCCCAACCTCTCCAAGGATTACCTGGCCGGGAACGCGCCGGAGGAATGGCTTCCGCTTCACCCGAGAGAGTTCTACGACGCACAGCGCATTGAGATGTTGTCGGGTGTCGACGCGAAAGCCATCGATGTCAAATCGAGGACGGTCCATCTGAGTGACGGAAACAGTCGCGAATACGGCTGTCTGCTTATCGCCACGGGCGCGACGCCGATACGCCTCGAGGTTCCCGGCGGTGAGCAGATTCTTTACCTCCGCACTCTTCGGGATTGTCGAGCGATCATTGAAAGACTCGGAGGGGCGAGGAAAGCGGTAGTCATTGGCGGCAGCTTCATCGGATTGGAGGTCGCCGCATCGCTTATCCAGCGCGGCCTGAGCGTGAGTGTGGTAGCTCAGGAAACACTTCCACTCGAGGGTGTGCTTGGCACCGAGCTGGGAACTCTCATCAGGAATGTTCACCAGCAGGAGGGCGTTTCTTTCTACCTGGGTCGGAAAATTACCGCCGTCGAAGGAAAGACCGTCGTCCTCGACGAAGGCACTCGACTCACTGCGGATCTGGTGGTGGCCGGAATCGGAGTGCGGCCGAATATGCAGCTCGCTGAATCAGCGGGCCTCATACTCGACAATGGTCTAGCGGTAAACGAGTTTCTCGAGACGAGTGCCAGCGGTGTCTTCGCAGCCGGCGACGTGGCGAGGTGGCCAGATGCGTACTCGGAGACTCGTCTTCGGATCGAGCATTGGGTTGTAGCCGAGCGTCAGGGACAGGCAGTCGCGCGCAACATGCTTGGCCGCCGCGAGCGCTTCCGCGACATTCCATATTTCTGGAGCGCCCACTACGACAAGTTGACCATCGGGTACACCGGTCACGTCGAGCGTTGGGACAAAACGCTAATCGAGGGCGATGTAATGAAGATGGACTGCGCCGTTTCCTATATCGTGGGAGGCGAGCCGCGGGCGATGGCAACGATCAATCGTGATCGCAAGAATCTGGAAACTGAGGTGACGCTGGAAACCGAGCTCTTGCTCAAGCCGCCGCCTCCAGTCACGATCGAAGCGGCCGAGACATGATTCGTTAGCGGCTCCCGATCGCGAACATCCGCGCGATGTCCTCCTCGAATTCCCGGACGCGTGCGCTCTTCGTTTGATCGTTCCAACCGAGCAGTGGGGCCACGATGTCCGCTGCCCGTCGCGCGACGTTCTTTCCATGATCGCGCGTCTCGAAAGCGAGATGCACGCGCCGAATCAGCAGGTCGCTTAGAGTCTGTGCCAGCTCCTTCTGAACACCGTAGACGAGATGTGCTCCGGTGTAAGGGAGCCCCTCCACCAGCGGTGGTGAGAGAGACGAATCATCGCTCTGAAGGCGCGCGATCTCCTCGGGCCTATCCGCACCCGGCAGCTCGACCGAATCAGTCGCGGCAACTTTTGTCGGCTGGCCAAGCGCGTCTTGAACCCGGTCCACAATCTCGGCCGCCATCGATCGGTAGGTCGTGAGCTTTCCCCCAGTCACATTGATGACCCCGGCTCGATCGGTCGCGATGCTGTGCTCGCGCGAGACTGCGCTCGGATTAGAAGAACCGGCGCTCGCCAGCGGTCGTATTCCCGCCCATGCACTGATCACATCGTCGGACGTCAACCGAGCGTCGGGGAAGTAAGCGCTTGCCGAGCGGAGCAGATACTCCACATCTGCGGCTGATGCCTGTACGGTTTCTGGAGACTCGTCGGTCCAGGTATCGGTCGTGCCGATGATTGCCTGTGGTCCGGCGGGCAGGCAGAACATCACACGACCATCAACGTTAGATATGAGCGTCACCGCGTCGCGATTGCCGACGCGTTCTCTAGGTACTCCAACGTGCGCTCCCTTGCTTCCACGCGCGCGTTGCAGGCGTTCGTCGCCGTTGAACGCGTTCGCCCAGACGCCGGTGGCATTAACGATCACTCGGGCTCGAATCTCCCGCATCTCGCCCGAGTGCTGCGATCTCGTTAGCACTCTGACTGTTTTGTCGCCCACCGTCTGTCGAATGATCTCGGTGACGCGAGTATGACTCATTAGGCTAGCGCCGAGCTGTCGAGCGGCGACGGCGTTTGCGATAGCGAGTCTCGCGTCGTCCGTGCAGGCGTCGTAGTAAACAGCACCGCCCGTCAGTCCTTCGCGTTTGAGGCGCGGCTCGTGCTCGAGCGTCTCCGCCGCGTTCAAGGTGGAGTGCTTCGGTGAACGACCTCCTGCCATGAGCTCGTAGAGAAAAAGCCCGGCATTCAGCTTCAATTTCCCGACTCGCGCACCACGATAGATTGGCCAGGTGAAGGCAAGTGGCTTCACCAGGTGTGGGGCAATTCTGAGCAGCGTCTGTCGCTCGCGAATCGACTCGTACACGAGATGAAGCTGGCCGTGCTCCAGATATCGGATTCCGCCGTGAATCAGCCGTGATGATCGACCCGACGTTCCGCTCGCGAAATCGTCGCGCTCTACAAGGCAGACACTGAGGCCGCGCATCGCCGCGTCGCGCGCGACCCCGCAGCCGGTGATGCCTCCACCGATTACGAGTAAATCGAATTTGTCAGGCGCCGGTTCAGTCATTCTCTTCAGTGACGACCAATGCAGGGTTGAAAGCTCCCAGCTAAGCAGCTGCAAAGCTTACCGCTCCCCGCTTCAGTTCTGTAGATGTCCAGGGCGCCGAGCGCTCGACGCCGAGGCAGTATAGGGAATTTGACCGCAAGATTCGGATATCGCCCATTTGGAGAGGCGGCCATCATACGGCACGATCAATTGAATCAGCTTATTCGACTGTGAGGAGCCAATGCCGTCCTATCGCGTAGTAGCCGTCGGAGACCGAATCACCGACGTCGTCCGTAAGACATTGCTGTCGCCAGGCTACGGTCACCCGGCGCACACGGAAGTAGCCAAGGGTTATGGGCCATGCCGACAGTGCCTTAGAACTTTCTCCGTCGGACATGAGCGGCGAATCCTGTTCACCTACGACTCCTTCCATGGAAGGGAGAACCTGCCCCTGCCTGGTCCCGTTTTCATCCACGAGGACTACTGCGAACGGTATCCGGAGGATGGAGGCTTTCCGGTCGATATGCTATCGCACAAGCTCACCTTGAACGCGTATGCGCGTGGTCGGCGGCTGATCGCACAGAGTTATGTTTCCAATGGCCTGATAGAACCCGAGCTCCAGCGGCTGCTCGCCCAGTCCGATGTGGCATATATCCAGGTGCGGGATACTGACGCCGGCTGCTATGATTTTTCCATCGAAAGGAAGAGCGACAAACAAGACCTCGATGAAAGCAATAGATCAAACGGAGGAGACTCCCATGAATGAAGCTTTTGCCTGGGAGTCGGTGCTCCACAGAGATCCCAGCGCCGACGACCGCATTCTCTACGGCGTCAAAACCACCGGTATTTATTGCCGGCCATCGTGTCCATCCCGGCGGCCGAAGCGCGATAACGTCGCCTTCTTTTCTTCCTCGGAGGCAGCGGAGCGCGCCGGATTTCGCGCCTGCCAGCGGTGCCGCCCGAATCGCGCGAAATCAGAGAATGGGGCGGTCGCGCGCGCGCGCGCGTACATCGACAGTCACGTCGCGGACTTGAGCGAGGAACGCATCACCCTCGAGCGGCTTGGAGAACAGGCAGGTCTCAGCCCGTATCATCTTCAGCGAAAATTCAAGGAGCTCGTCGGTCTCACACCGGCGCAATACATTCGCGCGCGCAAGAGTGAGCGGCTCAAGGGCGAGCTGAAGCGCGGAGAAACAGTAAGTCGCGCTACTTTCGGCGCGGGCTACGGTTCCAGCAGCCGAGTTTACGACGATGCCGGCGCGAGACTTGGAATGACGCCGGCGACATATCGTCGCGGTGGCGCGGGAACTCAGATCGATTACGTCATCGCGGATACGTCGCTCGGCACTCTGCTGGTCGGCGCCACCGATCGCGGTGTCTGTGCAGTCACGCTCGGAGATTCCACAGAGAATCTCGAGGCCGCACTCAAGCGCGAGTATCCGGCCGCGGCTCTCACACGTGTCGCGGCTTCTACCAGCGCGCTCGGAGTCTGGGTGGAAGAAATCGTCGAGGCAATCGACGGTGCGGGCTCGCGACCGGATGTCCCGATCGATGTGCAAGCCTCTGCGTTTCAGTGGAAGGTGTGGCGCGAGCTGCAGAAGATTCCATTCGGAGAGACGCGATCGTATGGGGAGATTGCCGACGCGATCGGCTCACCGAAAGCAGTGCGCGCGGTCGCAAGCGCGTGCGCGAACAATCGAGTTGCGGTCGTCATCCCTTGTCACCGCGTAGTAAGGCAGAGCGGCTCGCTCGGTGGATACCGCTGGGGCGTTGCACGCAAAGAGCAATTACTCGCGAAAGAGCGTGCCATGAGAGAGCAGAGCACGTCCTAGATAGATAAACGGCGCCCGTCTAAGTTCCGTGCATGGCAACATTTGGGAACGGGCGCCGCGTTGCGATAGTCGCAGGCGTGCGAACGCCGTTTGCAAAAGCTGGTACAGCTTTCAAATCGATCTCCGCTATCGATCTCGGCAAGTTGTGCGTCGCGGAATTATTGCAGCGCACGAATCTGGACGGAAAAGAAGTCCAGGCACTCGTCTTCGGCACAGTGATTCCATCGGTGCTCGCGCCGAACATCGCGCGCGAAGTCTCACTGCTACCACTGTTGCCAAAGGGAGTTCAGGCGTTCAGCGTGAGCAGAGCGTGCGCGTCGGCGAATCAGGCAATCACCGATGCCGCCGACCAGATCGCCCTCGGTCAGCTCGATATCGTGATCGCCGGCGGATCGGAATCCCTGTCCAACATTCCAATTCTGCACTCGCAGGGATTCGCTGAGACGCTGGTCTTGGCATCGAAAGCGAAATCATTGCCGGCGCGACTCAAAGCGGTAATGCGGTTGCGTCCAAAGGATCTGGTCCCCGTCACGCCGGCGATCGCCGAGCCTTCGACTGGCGAGACGATGGGACAGTCGGCCGAGAAGATGGCGAAGCTGAATACCATCACACGCGAGGAACAGGATCACTTTGCGCTCCGTTCTCATCGCCTTGCTGCCGCTGGAACGGCTGATGGACGACTGACAGCGGAGATCATGCCTGTGTACGTGCCGCCCAAATTTGAAAGCGTCTTGACTTCGGACAACGGGATTCGTGAGGACACGAGTTACGAGCAACTCGCGGTACTGAAGCCCGTGTTCGACAAGAAGTACGGCAGCGTCACCGCCGGCAATGCGTCGCCTCTGACCGATGGTGGCGCCTGTGTACTCCTAATGAGCGAGGAAAAGGCAAAAGCACTCGGCTATCCTCTGCTCGGTATCATCAGGTCATATGCCTACGCGGCGCTCGATCCAGGAGAGCAGCTTCTGCAGGCTCCGGTGCTGGCCACCCCGGTCGCGCTCAAGCGCGCTGGGCTTACGTTGAAAGACATTGATCTGGTCGAGATGCACGAAGCGTTTGCGGCGCAAGTGTTGTCGAACCTCAAAGGGTTCGAGTCGAAATGGTGGGCGGAGCGCGCTGGTTTTTCCCAGCCGGTGGGCGAGGTTGACAGGGCGAAGCTCAACGTGATGGGTGGCTCGATCGCCCTTGGACATCCCTTCGGAGCTACGGGCGCCCGGATCACCACGACGCTTCTCAACGAGCTGCGTCGCCGCGGCGGGCAGTTCGGGCTAATGACTGTGTGCGCAGCCGGGGGTATGGGCTTCGCAATGGTAGTGGAGAGACCGCAATGAGCTCGACGTCGGAGGTTACGATCGGCGGCCTCGTCGGAACGAGATGGAAACCGGCTCTCTCGGTCGAGGTCACCGACGGCATCGGGGTAATCACGTTCGATTTGCCGAACGAATCAGTCAATAAACTGAATCGCGCGGTGAAAGACGAGTTCGTCGCACTGCTCACCAGACTGGAGCGCGACACCACGGTGCACGCCGCCGTTTTTCTGAGCGGCAAGCCCGACGTCTGGATCGCCGGCGCAGACATCGAAGAATTTTTGCAGCTCAAGACTGCGACGGACGCCGAGCGTCTGAGCCGGGACGGTCAGATGCTCCTGGATTCGATCGAACAGTTGCGCGTGCCCATTATCGCCGCAATCCACGGCGCATGCCTTGGCGGGGGACTCGAGACGGCGCTCGCGTGCCGCTATCGGATCGCGACTGATCATCCGAAGACAATGCTCGGCCTCCCGGAAGTTCAGCTCGGACTGATTCCTGGTGCCGGCGGCACGCAGCGGCTACCGCGACGAATCGGGCTTACCAGCGCGCTCGACATGATACTCACCGGTAAGCAAGTCCGTGCGAAGAAGGCGCTTCAGCTTGGCTTGATCGATGAGCTCGTCCACCCCTCGATACTTCGCAGCGTCGCGATTCAGCGCGCCCGCGAGGTCGCCGAGGGAAGACGAAAGAGCGAACGTCACGGCGGAGGTGTGAGAGGGCTGCTCATTGATGGAAATCCGGCGGGACGCGCGCTCGTGCTTCGCAAAGCTCGCGAGCAAACACTCGCCAAGTCTCGCGGGCACTATCCGGCATTGATCGCCGCAATAGATGTCGTCGCCGCCGGCTACGATCGCGGCGTTGCTCATGGATATCGCGAGGAGTCTCGGCGCTTCGGCGAGATGGCGATGACCGACGTCTCGCGTCAGCTCATCTTCCTTTTCTTCGCGACGAACGAGCTGAAGAAGGATCCAGGCGTTGATCCCTCACAATATCCGGAGCTGCCCGTCTCGGCATTCGATCCGCTCCCCGTGGAGAAGATCGCGATCATCGGCGCCGGATTCATGGGAGCAGGGATCGCTTCCATCGCAGTGCAGCACGGAAGCCTGGTGCGCCTCAAGGACGCCGATCACGCACGCGTGGCCAAGGGGTACGCCGCGGTGCGCGATGTCTTGAAGGAGCGGCTCAACAAAAAGCAGATCAGCAAAATACAATACAGCGATTACATGGCGCTGGTCGGCGGAACGGTCGACTACTCGGGGTTCGGTAACGTCGACCTGGTCATCGAAGCGGTGTTCGAGGATCTTGCCGTCAAGCACCAGGTTCTTCGCGAGGCGGAGGCGGCGATCAATCCGACGGCCATTTTTGCCAGCAACACTTCTACGATTCCAATCGCGCTGATCTCGCAGGCGTCGAGCCGCCCTGGGCGCGTGCTCGGAATGCATTTCTTCTCTCCAGTGCACAAGATGCCGCTGCTGGAAGTAATCACGACGCCGACGACCTATCCACAGGTGACTGCGACAGCTGTTGCCTACGGCAAGAAGCTGGGAAAGACCGTCATCGTCGTGAACGACGGCCCGGGATTCTACGCCAATCGCATTCTCTCGCCTTATATCAACGAGGCTGGCATCCTGCTCGACCAGGGAGTTGCTATCGACATAATCGACAAGGCGCTCGTGGACTTCGGATTTCCAGTCGGGCCGATCACGCTCATCGATGAAGTCGGCCTCGATGTCGCGGCCAAAGCGGGAAAGATCATGGCCGATGCGTTTCCCGACCGGATGCAGCCGGCCAGATCGATCCAGGCTGTGGTTGGGGCGGGACGCTACGGACGAAAATCGAAAAAAGGATTCTATAGCTACGACAAGGAAGGGAAGAAGGGTGACGTCGATCCCTCCGTGTACGCCCTGTTCCTCGCGCCGGGAAGCATCCCGATGGTGAAATCCATCGCGCCGCCTTCGGCGCCGGAAGGAGTTGAGCGACCCGACATGCCAGCAGTGCAGATTCAGCAGCGGACCGTACTGGCGATGCTCAACGAAGCGGCGGGTTGTCTGAGTGACGGGATAATTCGCACGCCACGCGATGGCGATGTTGGCGCGGTATTCGGAATCGGGTTCCCGCCTTTTCGCGGTGGACCGTTTCGCTACATGGATTCACTGGGGATACAGATCGTAGTTCAGCGGCTCGAGGATCTGAACGCGCGGTTCCCGGGACGCTTCGAGCCATCGGACCTCCTGCTCGAGATGGCTCGTCGCAGACAAGTTTTCTATTCCGACGAGCGCTCGTGACGAAAGCAGTTCTGGCCGAAGTGTGCTGGTCGTGTCTGGCAGTCGTGGCAATGGTTGGTCTCAACGCGTGTGCGCCGACTGTGCATGGGCCTCCGAGTCCGGCGGATTATCCGCGCACCCGGCCCGAGTTGACTCGATATACTGAAACCTCCCACTACGCCGACGTCAGAAAATTTCTGGACTCGCTGCGCGCGCTTCGGGCGCCCCTGGCGTTTGGATCGATCGGAAAGACGACCGAAGGTCGCGACATCCCTTACGTCATCGCGTCGAGGCCGGTCGTCTCAACGCCAGCTGCGGCGAAACAGCTCGGGCGCCCGATTGTGTACGTTCAGGGCAACATCCACGCGGGGGAGGTGGAAGGAAAGGACGCGTTGCTGGCGCTGCTGCGGGATCTCACCTTCTCCAACAGGCCGAACGCGCTCGATTCCATCGTTCTCATCGTGGTTCCGATCTACAATGCGGACGGCAATGAGCGGTTCGCGCTGGAGTCGGTGAACCGCACTGAACAGAACGGGCCGGAGATGGTGGGCGTGCGTGCCAACGCACAAAACCTCGATCTCAATCGTGATTACGTGAAGGCAGAAGCGCCCGAGACGCGGGCATCGCTGGCGATGTTCAACACCTGGGACCCCGATGTTTTCGTGGATCTCCACACTACCGATGGAAGCTTTCACGGATATGCGCTTACCTATTCACCATCGTTGAGCCCGGCGGCAGTGTTCGGAGGAGTTTACGCCCGGGACTCGCTGCTTCCGATTCTGCGCGAGCGAATGCGGGCGAGGCATGGTTTCGAGGTGTTCGATTACGGGAACTTTCTCTCCGACCAACCCGGACTGGTCGCCGATACCAGCGTACGTGAGGGCTGGGCCACCTACGACGCGCGGCCGCGGTTCGGGACCAACTACTATGGTATTCGCGGCCGCATCGGAATACTCAGTGAGGCGTACTCGCACGACTCGCTGGCGCGGCGGATCGCTTCCACTTACGCCTTCGTAACCGAGATCCTTTCGCTGGTTGCAGAGAAGGGAGCTGCGATCAAATCTCTGAGCGCACGTGCGGACAGTCAGCCTCTAGCATGGGGACGGTCTCCGGATTCCCTGCAGATCGTTGCGATTCGGTCCGAGCTGATCGCGACGCCACACCAGGCGGACGTGATCAAGGAAGATCTCGAGAAAACTGTCGACTCTTCCGCTACTCAGCCCGGTGTGCCACGCGGCGAACGGCGTACGGGACGATTCAAAACTATTCGCATGCCGGTTTACGACAGGTTCACATCGACGCTGGATCGGACGCCACCAGCGGCGTACGTGGTCGCACCGCAGGAGACTGAAGTCGTAGCACTGCTTCGTCTGCACGGCATTCGTGTAGAGCGATCCGACTCCGCCTGGACCGCGCGCGGCGAAGGCTTCGTAATCGATTCCATTATTACTGCCCCGCGTACTTTTCAGGGGCATCATGAAGTCCGTCTCAAGGGAAGATGGGAGCGGGGCGTGCAGGCGATTCCGCCGAAATCGTTCATCGTGTCAACTGCTCAACCGCGCGGCCCACTCGTCGTCTACCTGCTCGAGCCGGAGAGTGACGATGGCTTCACTACCTGGAATCTGTTCGATCGCGAGCTGCAGAAAGGTGGTCGATTCCCGGTAACGAGGATCTTCGACCTCAGACGTGGTCGCGCGGCCACGCGTCGCTCTTCCGCGTCGACCACAGAGCTTGAGAACTGATGCTTCGTAGCGCCTTGCTCTACCTCTCGAGCCAGCAGCAGATATTCAAATTCGTTCGCCACAACAAGCTCGCGAAGAGCTTTGCCAATCGGTTCGTCGCCGGCGAGACCCTCGATACTGCTCTCAGTGCGGTCGCCCGCCTAAATTCACTCGGCATCACGGCCTCGCTCGATCTCCTGGGTGAAAGCGTTCACAACGAGGCAGAAGCGCGGGCCGCGGGTCAGGCGTACATCACGATGCTCGATCGCATTCACGAGCGAAAAGCCGACGCCAACGTTTCAGTCAAGCTCACCGCGATGGGCCTCGACATCTCCGAGGAGCTCTGCGTTGCAATCATGCACAAGATTCTTCAGCGTGCACGTGACTACGGCTCCTTTGTGCGCATCGACATGGAGTCAAGCGAATACACCCAACGGACGGTGGACCTTTTCGACCAACGCCTCTATCCGGGCTATCGCGAGAACGTGGGTATCGTGCTGCAAAGCTATCTCTATCGAACGTTCCCCGACGTGCAGCACGCCGATCTCATCAAGGCGCGCGTGCGCATTTGCAAGGGTGCGTACATGGAGCCCGAGACGGTCGCCTATCCGGACAAGAAGGATGTCGACGCCAACTACGTGAAGTGCATGCACGAGCTAATGCTCAAGGGAAACTACCCCGGCATCGCCACCCATGACGAGGCGATCATCAGGGATGCGAAAGCGTTCGCGAAGTCAAACGACATCGCGCCCAGCCGCTACGAATTCCAAATGCTTTACGGCGTGCGCCGTGATCTCCAGGACCGGCTAGTACGCGAAGGGTACCACATGCGCGTTTACGTTCCATTTGGAACGCAATGGTATCCGTATCTAATGCGTCGTCTCGCCGAGCGTCCTGCCAACGTCGCGTTCCTCACTGGGAACGTGTTCAAGGAGATGGTCGGCAAACGCCGCCGCTGACATGGGCAGATTCCTTCCCCCCGACCATTCGAAGGGCGACCCGAACACAATCGGCGGCTACATGGCCGTGCACGATCGGCCCGCCGCGTTCGAGGGAAGCGACGGAGCGTCCTATAGCGTCGAGATCGTGACCGATACGAGCGGCGAAAAAGACCAGCCCTTCGCTGCCTACTTGCTGTTCGTGCGCTGGCGCGAGGGCGATCCTGTCGCGAGCGGACACCTGGAGACAGAGTTCCTCGCTTTCGCGGAGTCCGAGGAGGAAGCGCGCAAAATGGTGGGCGCCCTGCATCTCAACGAGGTGAAGACGAAACTCGATGCTCTCATCAAAGCCAAGCGGGCGGAGATGCTACCGTGGTGGGACGCCATGCGCCAAGAGGGTAGCAATTGACGCGTAAGGAGCTTCGCGGCGTCGTGCTGAAAGGGACTGGCGGAGTCTGGCACGTCCGCGCGGAGTCTGGAGAGACCCACGAGGCGTCATTGCGCGGAAGGCTGAAGCAGGAACGCGAGGAGACGAAAAAGCTCGCGGTAGGTGACAGAGTAGTACTCGAGATAGATCACCGTGGCGGGCACTGGGCAATCGCCGACATCCTACCGCGGCATTCGCAGCTCGCGCGACGCGCGCCCGGGTCGGGTCAGGGCGAGCGAATAGTTGCCGCCAATGTCGATCAGGTCGTCGTCGTTTTTGCCGCAGCCAAGCCGGAGCCACACCGGAGAATGCTGGACCGGTTTCTTGTTATCGCTGAAGCCAACTCGCTCCAGTCGCGCATTGTCATCAACAAGATCGAGCTCGTCGAAAGGAGCGAAGCAAAGCGCGCGTTCAGTGACTACGTGGCGGCGGGCTATCCGGTCCACTTTACCAGCGTCAAGCAGCGAATCGGACTCGACGAGCTGCACGACCAACTTGCCGGTAAGACATCCGTGCTAACCGGCCCATCCGGTGTCGGTAAATCGTCGCTCATGAACGCGATGTATCCGGGTCTCGATTTGAGAGTCGGCGAGATCAGCGAATCAGTGAACAAGGGGCGGCATACCACCGTTGGTGCGCTGCTGCATCCGCTACCCGATTCGGGTTACGTAGTCGACACTCCCGGCTTGCGCGAGCTCGGGATGTGGGGACTCGCATCGGAGCATCTCGACGAATGCTTTCGGGAGTTTCGGCCGCACATTCCGCAATGCAAGTTCGGCAACTGTACGCATCGGGTGGAGCCGGGCTGCGTAGTTCGTCAAGCGGTCGCGGAGGGCTCCATCAGCGCAGAACGCTACGATAGCTACCTTCAGCTGCGCGAGGAGATTGAGGACTCGGAACGAAAGTGGGCGCCGTACTCACAGGCGCAGAAGCGGCGGTGATAGACTGCAACTGCAACTGAACGGGCGGGAGGCGTCAGCCCTCTAGGCGCGAGGCGTTAGGTGACTACGTCGGGACTTCACCGGCGCCCTTCTCGGTACAGGCAACTGCCTGTGCTTTACGAGAAATAGGAACGTCCCGACGTCGTGACCTCTAACCTGGCGCCTGCGCCGCTGACGCCTCCCGCCCGTTCAGTTGCAGTTACTTCCCGATCTCTACCGTCCACTCAATCTCGATATCCGCCCGCAACGAATCTCGTACGGAGCAATACTTGGTAGCCGACAATTCGATCGCCCTCAGCGCCTGGGCCTTCTCGATGCCCCTGCCGGTGATGCGAAAGTTGAGCGTGATGTGCTTGTACCGGCGAGGAATCGTGTCGACGCGCTCGCCGATTATGTCGATCTCGAGTGACTGGATGGGGGTCCGCTGCTTTGCCAGGATGTCGATGACGTCGTAAGAGACGCACGTCGCGAGTGCGCTGAGCAGCGTCTCGGGCGGACTTTGACCGGTTTCGCCCTCGCCATCGATGCGGGCCGTCGGTCCGTTCGGACGACCCGCATCGAATCGGTGACCACCCACCCACTCAACATGGATTCGGGACGGTTTCGTGCTGGCTTGCGCCGGTGCACGAGCGGTCACTTCTCGGGTCCTTTCTCGATTGGAGCCCGCACTGCATTTCCCCACTCCGTCCAGCTCCCATCGTAATTCCTCACCCGGTCGTAGCCAAGGAGATAGGTGAGCACGAACCAGGTGTGGGAAGAGCGCTCGCCGATGCGGCAGTACGCCACAATGTCGTCGCCTTTCTCGAGTCCCTTCTCCTGCTCGTAGATGGCGCGCAAAGAGTTCGCGTCCTTGAAGCTTCCGTCCGGGTTTGCCGCTCGCGCCCACGGAATGCTGCGCGCTCCTTTGATGTGTCCGCCGCGCAGCGTACCTTCCTGCGGATAGTCGGGCATGTGCGTGCGCTGCCCCGTGTATTCCTCTGGTGAACGAACGTCGATCAGCGGCTTGCCACTCTCCGAATGCTCGCGCACTTGTTTGAAGAAAGCGCGGATCTTGTCGTCCGATCTCTTCGGCGCCTTGTAATTGGTCTGCGGAAACCGCGGAACCTCAGTGTTGAACGGACGTCCCTCCTGCTCCCACTTGATACGCCCCCCGTCGAGCAGCTTGGCGTTCGTGAAGCCGAATAACTGGAATACCCAGAAGGCGTAAGCGGCCCACCAGTTGTTCTTGTCGCCGTAAAAGATGACGGTCGTATTCTCGTCGATTCCCTTCTCACGCAGAAGTTTCTCGAACTGCTCCGACGAGACGTAGTCGCGAAGCACAGGATCGTTCAGGTCCTGATGCCAGTCGACTTTTTGCGCGCCGGGAATGTGGCCAGTGTCGTAGAGGAGAACGTCTTCGTCGCTCTCGATGATTCTGATGCTTGGATCGTCGAGATGTTCCGCGAGCCAGTTCGTGCTTATGAGAACTTCAGGGTGCACGTAACCCTTGCCGGCGATGGCAGGATCGACGGCCGTTCCATTCGTGGTGATAGTCGCCCCCATGATTCGCTCCTGAAAGAGGAGAGCTTCAAGCATAATCAAACGGAACTCACCGCTGTGCAAGTATGGGTCGACGTAAGCAGGTGTATCTTTTTTGAATGGGTGACAGAAAACAGCCGCAAATGGAGCCGTACTCCCGCCATGTGCTGGTGTGCACTGGTGACTTCTGTTCGCCTGATCGCCGCGGGCGACAACTTTATTCACTTCTCGCCGAGCTTCTGGCGCGGGAAGATTTGCTCTTCGGTCCGACGCGCGTGAAGCGAGGCGAGACGCCGTGTCTCGGTGTCTGCAGCAACGGACCGATTGTCGTCGTCTATCCGGAGGGCATTTGGTACTCCGATGTAACGCCGGCGCTGCTGGAGCGAATCGTCGTCGAGCACCTGAAACGCGGAAGGCCGATCGACGAAGCAGTCTTTCATCGGCTCTAGCGTGCCCTTAAGCACCGTTTTCCATTAGCGTTTGCTCCCGCTTCTCCCTTAACTTTCACCACCACCGGCACTAGTTGCAGTGACACCAACGCCATTCAATCCACGCAGACTCGTCCTCGGAGCCGCGAAAAAACTGATCTTCGAGAACGAGGATCCGGAGACGGCGCTGGAGCGCATCGCCGGTCTCACCTCGATCGACAATCGCAGCACTTTGAGCCCGGAGAGCAAGTCAATGTCACGCTCGCGCACCACGATTCTGAACAACCTCGACGAGATGTACCGCGAAGCATTCGAGCGGGCGAAAGCCTCCGGCGATCAGACGCAAATGGCGACGCTGGACTTCGCCTACAGAAGAGAGCAGCTCTACTTCGAGATCCTCCTCGACGTTCGCGACGCGCTTGAGCGTCGCTAGATTGCGCGTCGATTCGGCCCCCCCCGCCCCCGGTAGCCCGGGGCCGTGAACACGATCTGGGGCTGGATTGGTTTCAACGTCGTAGTTCTGGCGATTCTCGCGCTCGATCTCGGCGTCCTCCACAAAAGATCAGAGAAAGTCACTCTCAAGGAAGCCGCTACCTGGAGCGCAATATGGGTTGCGCTCTCGCTGTGTTTTGCGTTTGCTGTTTATCGCACGATGGGAGAGGAGTCCGGGCTCGAGTTCCTGACCGGATATCTCATCGAGTACGCACTCTCCGTGGACAACATCTTCGTGTTCGTGCTGATCTTCTCCTACTTCAGTGTTCCGGAGAAGTACCAGCATCGGGTGCTGTTTTGGGGAATCATCGGTGCGCTGGTTCTGCGCGGGGTGATGATCGTCGCTGGCTCGGCGCTCGTGACGCGATTCGCGTGGACGCTTTATGTCTTCGGCGCGTTCCTCGTGGTCACCGGCATCAGGATGGCGCTCCAAAAGGACGGGGCGGCGTACAATCCGGAGCGCGATCCGGTTCTCCGGCTTGCGCGCAGATTGTTGCCTGTAACCCCTGATTACCGTGGCGACAGCTTCTTTGTGCGCGAGCCGGATTCGACCGGCAAACTCAGAATTGCGGCGACGCCACTATTCATCGTTCTACTGATCGTCGACACGACGGACGTCGTTTTCGCCACGGACTCGATCCCCGCAATTTTCGCGGTCACGCGCGACCCTTTTATCATTTACACATCGAACATCTGCGCAGTACTGGGCCTGAGGGCGCTCTATTTTCTGCTGGCCAGCGTAGTTGACAAGTTCGTCTACCTCAAGCTCGGCCTCTCGGTCGTCCTGATTTTCATCGGCGCCAAGATGTTGGTCGAGCCATTTATTCACATTCCAATCGTCGGATCGCTCGGCGTGGTCGGTGCTGTCCTCGCCGCGTCGATTCTCGCATCGCTGAGATGGCCGCGCCCAGGGCACTAAATCGCGCATCTGGGTTACGCTTAATGCAGACAAACCGTCTCTTTTCGTATTTATCCCCCCGTCCCCCGTCCCCCGTCCCCCGTCCCCCTCCCACCCACAAGAATCGGGAAATTTCCGCATGAGATTCGCTTTACGCACTGCGGTCGCCGCTGCGTTCGCGCTGGCACCGCTTTCCATAAATGCTCAAACGGCCGGCAAGAACCTGGCGATTGATTTTCGCACGACCGTAACGGTGTCCGGCATGCCCGACACCGGCGTCATCCTGGGTCACGCTGTAGGATCGGGCGATAAGCTCCGCATGGATCTCAAAATGAAGGGCCCTGGCGCACAGGTCAGTCCGCTCGGCTCTGCCGCCGGCCAGATCAGCATGATTCTCTCCGACAGTGGAAAGACCGTCACCTACCTCGATTCAACGAACAGCAAATATCTTCGCGTTCGTCCGTCGGACATGCTCGCGCAGGCGCAGCAGATGGGCGGACTCAAGATGGATTTCTCTGGAACTGAGGCAAAAGTCGACAGCCTCGGTGTCGGACCGACCGTACTCGGGCATCCCACTTCGCACTACAGGATTCGGAGCGGCATGACGGTTACCATCAGCGCAATGGGCCAGGAGCAGACGGTAAAGATCACAACGAGTTCAGATTACTACTATGCCACGGACATCAAGGGCGTCGTAAATCCGTTCGCCAGTCTGAGTGGCAGCGACATGGCGGCAATGTTCGGAAGCTCCAACAAGGAATTCGCGAACAAGATGAAGGCAATGCAGCAAAAGCTTCCCAGGGCAACGCCGCTGCGCGCTAGCAGCGCGTCGATGATCATCTCACAAGGACAGTCGCGAATCACCACGACCGAGGCGGAAGTCACGTCGGTTCAATGGGTGGACGCGAATCCGAAGACGTTCGAGGTTCCGTCGAGTTACACTGCAGTGACGCTTCCCGGCATGGGCCCGACGCAGGGCGGAGCAATACCGCCGAAGTAGATCTCTGTTGGGGTCGAGGCGAGGTGTCCTCTACGGCAGCTAGCTCGCTTACACGCTGCGAGCCTCGCGCGCAAACTACAACGGCGCGCGCGAGTCTCTTGCTACGCGAGGCGCCGCCTACGAGGACACCTCGACTCGACCCAAACAGAGATCTATCGGACCAAGGCCAGAGCGCCGGAAATCGGAATTTGAAGATCGGCGGCCGCGCGCCTCAGAACTTCATGATCTCTTCGTAGGCCAGCTTGAAATCTTCGACCTGCGGAAGAATCGCATCCTCCAGGCGCGGAGCATAACCGACGAAAGTGTCGGTCGATGCAACGCGTTTCACCGGCGCGTCGAGCCACGCAAAACACTCATCAGCGATCGCAGCCGAGATCTCCGCGCCGAAACCCCAGGAGAGCGCGTCTTCGTAGCCGACGATTACCCGCGAGTTCTTCCTGACTGACTCGAACACCGTGTCTCGATCCCACGGGCTCAGAGTGCGGAGATCGATTACCTCTACCGAGATTCCGGCGTCGGCAACTGCATTGGCCGCGGTAATCGCCCGCTGAACAGTCGCGCCGTATGTCACAACAGTAACGTCCGTGCCTTCGCGCACCACCTTCGCTTTGCCGAAGGGAATCATGAAGTTGGGACCCGGATAGGCCGATTTGTTGTAGGTCTGCCGATAGAGATGTTTGTGCTCCAGAAACATCACCGGGTCGTCGCACCTGATTGCCGTGCGCAAAAGGCCGTTCGCATCGAGCGCCGTCGACGGACACACTACGCGCAGGCCAGGGCAGTGCGTAAAGATCGAAGCTCCCGTCTGTGAGTGATAAATCGCGCCGCGGATGTATCCGCCGTAAGTCGTTCTCACTACTACCGGCGCGGAGAAATTGTTGTTCGAGCGCCAGCGCATCGTAGCGAGCTCATCTCGCAACTGCATGTAAGCAGGCCAGATGTAGTCAAAGAACTGCACCTCGACGACCGGCTTGAATCCGCGGGCCGCGAGCCCGATTGCGCGGCCGACGATGTTCGCTTCCGCCAGTGGTGAGTTGTAGACTCTCGCGCCCCCGAACTCCTTCTGTAGTCCCCAGGTGACCTTGAAAACCCCGCCCTTGCCTTTGACCTTGCCGAGATTTTCCTCCCGCGAGACATCGGCAACGTCCTGACCGAAGACGAGAATTTTCTTGTCGCGCCGCATCTCGTCCTTCATGCAGGCATTGAGAAGATCGACCATCGTCGTCGGCTCACCCGAGAATTGCGGATCGTCCTCCGTATCGAACTGTTCCCCTGTTGGATCTACGTCGGGGGAGTACACACCGAAGTAAACGGTTTCTGGCCCCGGCTGCGGCTGCGCCAGCGCATCATCGGTCGCGGCAAGGACGATCGCGTCCACCTCTTCCTGGATCCGCTTGATTTCGTCTTCGGTTGCGTACTCCTGCTTGACGAGCCACTTCGGGAACTTCGTCACTGGATCGCGGGCCGCGTCGGCTTCGCGTTCGGTGGGCGGGCGGTACAGCGTCTCATCATCCGACAGCGAATGCGAGTACGGGCGAATCACATGAGCGTGAACGAGAGATGGACCTTTCCGTTGCCGCGCGTATTCCACCGCGTGGTCCATCGCATCGTAGCTGGCAAGGAGGTCACATCCGTCGACTTCTTCCACGTACAAATTTGGGAAGGAGCGAACGAGCTTCGAGATATTGCCGCCGGCTGTGTTCACCTCTACCGGGACCGAGATTGCGTAGCCGTTGTCTTCCACCAAATAGACCGCCGGCAGCTTCAGATTCGCTGCCGTGTTGAGCGATTCCCAAAACTCCCCCTCGCTGGTCTGTCCCTCTCCCGTCGAGATCAGAACCACTTCGTCGCGCTGAAAGCCCTCGCTGATGTTCAAGAGCTTGGCGCGAAGCGTCGCCTCGGCGCAGCCGACCCCCTGGAGGAACTGCGTTCCAGTCGGTGAGGAGGCCGACACGATGTTGTACGCTTTGTGTCCCCAGTGGCTCGGCATCTGTCTGCCGCCGGAAGCTGGATCGACTGCCGCCCCAACTGCTTCGTAAAGCATCTCGGCGGGCGTGACCCCGAGCTCGAGACAGAGCGCTCGATCGCGATAGTAGGTATAGAACCAATCATACGCCGGCTTGAGAATCATTCCCGCTGCCGTGAGAACGGCTTCGTGGCCTGCTCCCGAGATTTGAAAGAAGATCTTGTTCTGCCGCTTGAGCTGTACCTCTTTGTCGTCTAAACGGCGTGACAGCAGCATGTTGCGATAGGCCGCAACCAGTTGCTGGGGCGAAAGCCGGGCACTTGGCGATCCTGGTGATGACTTGCGATCTGGGAGCGTTCGGGTGGCCATGATCCTCCGGCGCGGCCGGGTCAGGGAGGGAGCTGTAGTCCAAAAAATAGCAGATCGCGCGCCGGACAAGCTATCGTATGAAGCCCTTCTTCAGAACTGGCCGGCTTCGTGCCGCATCGTCAGCGACCCCACCACGAGGAGGCGGTGTGCTCGCGAGATGTGTTCGTTCTTTGGCGATGACGTTGATCTTTGTTGGCTGCTCGCAAGGAGCTCCGGGCACTCCATCAGAGCCTGGCGGAGACAAGATTGTACTTACCGGCGACCAGAAAGCCGATTGGGCGCAAATCGTTGCGCTCGAGAATGAAGCAAAAGCCCTGGTCAAGACCGAAGGTTGCTCCTCGATTGCGCAATGTCGCACCGCGGCCGTCGGGTCGAGGGCGTGCGGAGGCCCGCGCTACTATTTAGTGTACTGCTCCCTCAGCACCGATTCGGCTGCGCTGTTCCGCAAGCTCGATGCGGTCGGGCAGGCGGAGCGCGATTACAACACGAGGTATCACATCGTCTCTACGTGCGAATTTCGCATGCCGCCGACCGTTGCCTTCAGTGGCGGATCCTGCCAGGCGCAGCAGTGATTAGTAATCGACGGGTCTGAGGTACGATTCTCCGATGCCAGTCGGGCTGAGGAGCGCCACTGTTGGGAGCTTTCTCTTCCAGTGTGTTCCAGCTAACCGCTTTCGGACGAGCTCCACTTTGTTGGGATCAAATCCGCGCGCCGCGAGGGCGGCTGGGCTGTATCCACTCACCAGCCAGTTCAGGATTTTGTCGGCTTCGGCGTAGCTGACTCCGAAATCTCCCTCGTCTGTCTGACCCTCGATCAGATCGGCTGACGCTGGCTTGCCGACAATTACGTCAGGGACGCCCAGGAACTTCGCGAGCTGCCAGACCTGCGTCTTGAAAAGATCGCCGAGCGGGTTGATGGGCGGCGAGTCGTCAGCATGCCAGGTGAAATAACCAAGGAGTCTCTCCGTCTTGTTGCCGGTACCGACTGGCAACGCGCGGGACTTGGCCGATTGATCGAACAGGACAATCATCCTCTCGCGCGCCATCACATTTCCACGGCGAGCCGGATCAGCCTCTGGCTCGTGAGTGAGATAGCCGTCGACCGCCGGCGAGATGTCGATCGTGCGGGACGGAATGCCTAGGTTGTCGATCACGAGCTGGGCGTGCGCGAGGGAATCCGGACTCGACGTGCGATAGGGCATCCGGACAGCGAGCACGTTGTTTTTTCCCAGAGCCTCCGCTGACAGGTACGCCGTTACTGCCGAATCAACGCCGCCTGAGAGGCCAATGACTGCTTTCTCGAATCCACGTCGCTCGAATTCCTCCCGAAGAAAAGAACCGAGCCAGCCGGAGGTGAGCTCCGGATCGATCTCGAGCGGCGGAGGTCCGGCATGGGAGTCGGCTGCGCGCAGCACTGGGAGCGGCTCGCTGCCATTGCGGCTCGCGTTCGCGGTCGCCTTCGCCGTTGATCGCTTTGCGGCCTGCGTCCGGGTTGCGCGCGAAGCTTCTTTTGAGCGCCTTGCTTCATCGCTGGGACGGCGCGCTGTCTCTTCCGTCGACGGCGCGTCAGCACGCTCCCCATCCGCTTCGCTGCCGACTGGAGTCAGTGGTCCGCCGTCGGTTGGAGCGTCGTCGTACGACAGGACAAAGCGCTCACCCGCCTGGATCCGATCGACAGTGCGCATCAGGTGCGGCATCATCGTCTGCAGGTCGGTAAGGAGCGGCACGTCAGATCGTGCCCGCGTAATGTCTTGCGGATCGAGCGAGATGGTCATCATCGTCTCGTCCCACAACGGCGCGCGGGCGCGAACATCGCCGTGCGGTCCGCAGATGATCGATCCGCCCGAAAAAGTTTTGCCGCCCTCAGTGCCGACCAGATTCACGAGCGCGACGAATACGCCGTGCTCTTCAGCGATGTCGCGCGCGAGACGCTCCCAGCGTTTCAGGTTGGCGGGAACTGGTCCCTCGTCCTCGCGCGGCCACACTCCCCGTGCCGGCGATGCAGAAAGGACGAAAAGCATTGTTGCGCCGTCCAGCGCGGCGACAGTTCCGGTGAGGCTGTGCCATGCATCCTCGCAGATCAGCATGGCCGTACGTCCCCACTCCGTCTCGAAGGCCCGAACTTCGAATCCGCGATCGACGAATCTTTCCTCGTCGAAAAGCCCATAAGTGGGCAGGAAGAGCTTGCGATGAACGTGACGGATCACCGGCCCATCCGGCCCCAGAGTCACATAGAGCGCACTATTATAGAAGGCGTTGTTCCACACCTCGTAGAACCCAATGCACACATCGAGTGTCCGCGGTGTAGTAACTGCCGAGCCGTACTGCGCGTGCAGATCGCGCGCGAAAGCGCCAGCGGTCAAGGCGACATCGCGTACTCCCCCTTCAACGAAGTATCCTGTCAGCGCGGTTTCAGCGAATACCGCAACGTCGGGACGCGGATCAAGGGAGTCGATTTGTGAGAAAATGCCGGCCAAACGGGCGAGGTTGGAAGCATAGTCGCCCTTTCGCGGCTTGAACTGAACTACGACGACATGAATAGAGCGATCCATCTATCTGAAGTTGCCATAGCGCAGAGGCACAATCAACTCTTGCGAACTCTAATGCTGTCGCTGCTTCTGTTTACGCCGGCATTGGTGGCTGCGCAGCAACCGACCACCCCAGACACCGAGCCCTGGACGATCGTCCCGATGCCGCAGGCATCACTCGTGCTGGCACGCGACGGAACACTCATCGGCGAGATCGGAAAGGAGATCCGCACCAGCGTGTCGATCAAATCGCTGCCGAAGTATCTGCCACAAGCGTTCATTGCCGTGGAGGACCACCGCTTCTACCAGCACGATGGGGTCGATGTCGTCGGCATCGCCGGCGCGCTGAAGGACAACATTTTTGGAGAGCGTCGCGGCGCGAGCACGATCACGCAGCAACTCGTTGGCAACATGCATCCCACCCTGATCGATCGCACCGACCTGAGCCTCGGCCGAAAGTTGAGAGAGCAAGCAGCGGCGCGCGAGATGGAGAAACACTACAGCAAGGAGCAGATACTCGAGGCATATCTCAATCAGATCCCGTTCGGACACGGTTGGTACGGAGTCGAAAGCGCGGCACGTCACTATTTCGGCAAGAGCGCGTCGCGGCTGTCTCTGGCCGAAGCAGCGGCCCTCGCGGCGATGCCGAAGGGACCGGCGCTCTACGACCCGCTCAAGTATCCTGACCGCGTTCGACAGCGCCGGAACATCGTGCTGTCGCTCATGGCCGATCAGGGCTACATCACGCCTTCGCAGGCAAAGGCGGCGCAGGCAGCTCGGCTCGTTACGTCGCCAAACGGCGGCTACTCGGCGTACTCGCCCTGGTTCGTTGACGTCGTTCGCGTTCAGGCGACGCGTGCTGGAATTCCGGTCGCGCAAGGCGGGTATCGGATCTACACGGGCCTCGATCCAATTCTTCAGAATGCGGCAACGAGCGCATTGCAGGAGGAGACTGCGGCCGTCGAGTCGCAGCCAGACTACGCGCATCCCAAGTACACGTCGAGCGCAACGGCGCGATCGAAAGGGGGGCCGGGCCGAAATACCGATTATCTGCAGGGAATGGTCGTGGCGCTCGATCCGACCTCCGGCGATGTTCGAGCGCTCGTCGGAGGGCGTGATTACAGCGATTCGCAATTCGACCGAGCGGTTGATGGTATGCGCCAGCCGGGATCATCGTTCAAGCCAATTGTGTACGCCCTCGCCATCGCCGACAGCATCACACCGAACACGATTTTCCAGGATACCGCGCTCGCGATCAATCTTCCCAACGGCACGGTTTACAGTCCGGAAAACTCTGACGGACAATATCTGGGAGCGCTTACCCTCCGTGATGCCCTGGCCAAATCACGCAACGTCGTCGCGGTCCAGCTCGGGCAGAAACTCGGAATGGACTCGATCGCGACACTCGCGCGCCGGATGGGGCTGAGCTCGAAGATCGCACCGGTTCCTTCGAGCGCGATCGGCGCGTCGGTGGTACAGCCGCTCGATCTCGTGGCCGCATACACGACTTTCGCGAATCTTGGTACCCCGGTAGAGCCACGCTTCATATACCGTGTTGAAGACAGAAATCGGAAAGTCGTCTTATTGCGTGAGGTGACGGCGCTGGCGCCCGCGCTCGATCCGCGCGCCACTTATGTCGTACGCGACATGATGCGCGATGTCGTCGAGCGAGGTACCGCGTCGAGCATCCGGCGCTATCTCCCAGCCTCGATACCCGTCGCCGGAAAAACTGGAACGACGAACGACAACTCCGATGTGTGGTTCATCGGCCTCACTCCCGATCTCGTCGCGGGAGTCTGGCTCGGCTTCGACAAACCAACGCCGATCGCGAGCGGAGCTGCTGGCGGTTCGCTGGCCGCCCCGGTGTGGGGCAAAATGGTCGCGCGCTATTACGCCTCGAAGCCTGAAATTCTCACCTCACGTCAGGCGGAACAGTGGGCTCCTCCGATCGGTGTGATTTATGGTGACTTCGACCGCGCGACGGGCGAGCTCGCGACCGATCAGACGCCGCCGGATCGGCGCTACACTGAGTACTTCGTCGAAGGAACGGAGCCGGCGCCGCTGAAGGCCGATCCGTGGAAGATCTTCGCTTGGGGGCCAATCATCTTCTGAGACCTTCCGGAGTCCGGCTAAGTAGCGGACTCCCAGAGTCTGATGACCTTGCGGCTTAAGTGTCCCTCATGCAGGGTTGGTGATAGCGCTGTCCGGCAATCACCTCGAACAACGGAGCCGCCTATGAAATGCAAACCTGGTCAGAAAAACGTCGGACAAAGAGTAGTGATCGACCTGGCTCGAACGACGATCATTTCAGCACTCCTGATCGGAACCGCGTGCACGGACTCTACGGGACCCTTTCAGCCTGTACGGATTGTCCCCGCCGCTCCGAACGTCGCGCTGCAAACGACGCCGCAAGGAAAAGTGCTGAGCACGTCCTTTACGTTGACGAACAACTCCGCATATCCCGTTATCTGGTCGACTTGCAGCGTCACTCTCGAGAAGGCTGGAATGCCAGCGTTGCCGCCCGGAAAGTCCGATTGGGAGACCGTTTGGGCACGGATCTGTTACCTGCTTGACGCTGTCGCAAATCAATCGGCGAGTACCGCGTCAGCAATCTCCGGGTTCGACGATGCGATTCTTCAACCCGGCAAGAGCGTACCGATTCCGATATCGGCACTCGTTGGACAACATCCGTACGAGAATTTCACCGGAGAGCCGGGCCGATATCGTGTTCGTGTACCTATGTACATACGCGTGCTTGGTTTCTACCGTGTAATACCTGCTGATCAGTCCGTTTCGGAACCATTCACTCTACTCCCATCACCGTGAGTGAAATGTGCTGACAAAAAAAGGGGAGCTGTGATCGGCTCCCCTTTTTTTGTGCTTTGCCCGTCGCCCACAGCCGGCCTGCTGACGGCCGCCGCCGGTAGTCATCAGTTGCAGTTAAAAGACTACGCGACTTCCTTGATTTCTAAAGGCCGCGCACGCTCTCCCGGCGCCGTCGGTACGAGGGCAATCTCCAGCACCTCGCTCAGCGTCTCGACCGGATGGAACTCGAGAGTGTTGCGCACATCCTCCGGCACATCCTCGATATCCGCCTCGTTGTCCTTCGGGATGATGATGGTTTTGATTCCAGCGCGATGCGCTCCCAGCACCTTCTCCTTCAAGCCACCGATTGGCAGCACTCGGCCACGAAGCGTGATTTCGCCAGTCATCGCTACGTCCTGCCTCACTGGCCGGTCGGACATCTCCGATACCAGCGCCGTCGCGATTGCGATTCCAGCCGACGGGCCGTCTTTCGGAATGGATCCGGCAGGCACGTGAATGTGCGCCTCGATTGCGCCGAGCCTGTCTCGTGGAATTCCCAAACTCGCGGCGTTGTTCGTGGCGTAGGTGAACGCCGCCCGTGCTGACTCCTTCATCACGTCGCCGAGCTGACCGGTTAGGATCAGAGATACGGCGCCGCCGGGGCCAACCTGATTCACTGCGTCGCCTTCTCGACTACCATAGTACCGACGAATCGATGCCTCGACGAACATGATATCGCCGCCCATCGGCGTGTAGTACATGCCGGTGGCGATACCAACCTCGCTTTCCTGAAGCGCGTGTTCGGGGTGAACACGAGGCCTGCCAAGCAGCTCCCTTACCGTTTCTGCGTCGACCGTTTGCCTTACGTCCTGGCTGGACGCGATCTTACGCGCCAGCTTCCGCGCTACTGCACCAATCTGACGCTCGAGCTGTCTCACTCCACTCTCGCGAGTGTAGTTCGACACCACCGACATAATCGCATCGCCGGTGAAGGTGATTTCCTTGTCGCTCAGCCCCGACTCTTCCAGCTGTCGCGGCAACAGGTACTTCTTTGCGATCTCGGCCTTTTCCTTCTCCGTGTAGCCGGCGAACTCGACAACCTCCATCCGGTCGAGCAACGGGCCGGGAATGTTCTGCACGAAGTTTCCTGTGGCAATAAAAAGAACCTCGCTGAGATCGAATGGTACGCCGAGGTAGTGGTCGGTGAACGTGTCGTTCTGTGCGGGATCGAGGACTTCGAGCAGCGCGCTGGCCGGATCGCCCTGGAAGGACGTGCCGAGCTTGTCGACTTCGTCGAGCAGGAAAACGGGATTCTTCGTTCCGGCTTGCTTGAGTCCCTGGATGATTCTGCCCGGCATTGCACCGACGTATGTGCGACGGTGGCCGCGGATGTCGGCTTCGTCGCGAGCGCCGCCGAGGGCGACGCGTACGTACTCGCGGCCAAGCGATCTCGCGATCGATTTGGCGATCGAGGTCTTGCCGACGCCCGGCGGTCCGATGAAGAGAAGGATCGGGCCTTTGGCCATCGCGCGTGATTTCGCTTCAACCTTGTCAGTGATAGGGCGATCTCCCTTCTCGCCAATGGAGAGTGACGGGGTCGCATCCTCTTTGTTGGCGAAAAGGCGCGCCGCCGGCACTTCACCAGTCTTGTCGACTTCGTCGGCAAGCTGGCTGGCGCGCAGCTGTCTCACTGCCAGAAACTCGAGGACGCGATCCTTCACATCCTTGAGGCCGTAGTGGTCTTCCTCGAGAACCGTTTCGGCGCGCTTCAGATCGAGTTGATCATCCGATCTCTTGTTCCACGGCAGTTCGGCGATCCATTCGAGATAGGTGCGGATCACCTGCGCTTCCATCGACTCACGACCAGCTCGCTCGAGTCGTCCGAGCTCGCGCTCTACTTCGGCGCGCGCCTCTTTCGGCAGCTCCAGCTTCGCGAGCTTGTCGCGAAGCTCGGTGATCTCTTTGCTCGAGTCGTCGTCGCCCAGTTCTTTCTGGATCGCTTTGAGCTGCTCGCGCAGATACATCTCTCGCTGACGCTCGCCCAGTTCTTCCTGGACTTGGGACTTGATGTCTTCCTGCGCCTCGAGCAGACCAACTTGCCGCTGCACGTGGACGAGTACGCGGCGAAGGCGCTCCTCCACGCTCAGTGTTTCAAGCAGTCCCTGCTTTTCGGGAACGGGAAGCTCGATGTAGCCGGCGACGAGATCGGCAAACCGACCGGGCTCGGTTACCGAGTCGAGAACCTGGTGAACGACTTCCTCTGGAAGTCCGCGACGCTCGCCGAGCTCAGCTGCCCTCTCCCGCGTCTCTTTCTGTAACGCGGTAAACGCAGGATCGTTTTCTGTCTGAGGATTCATCTCCTCCGCTGGAACTATTACCGCGCTCAGATATCCGTCGGCCGAGGTGTATTGAAGCGCAGTCGCGCGCTGCTCTCCCTGCAACAGAAGCTGCACGCCGCCCAGTCCGCGCTGAATCTGACCGATGCGCGCAATGACGCCCATCGAGTACAGGATATCCGCTGTTGGCTCTTCGGTGTTGTCGCGCTGCGCGACGGCGAAGACGAGACGGTCGCCTTTCAGGGCCGCCTCGATCGCACGAAGAGTTGAAGGCCGGCCTGCCGCAATTGGTTGGGTTAAGCCGGGAAATATCACAGTTCCCCTCAACGGGAGAACCGGTAATGTCTGACGCTGTGCCATTGTCATTCCGAAGACAAGATTCTTATTTAGATACTACTCCACAGCCTCCCCATACTGCATCTTTTGCTCTCGTGGATTTACGCCAGCCGGGCATGAAGTGCAACATCAGACCTGCTGATTCGACGCGGCGACATGCCAATTAGTCCAACCGACGAGCTCGGTACACATGTGGCTCAGGTTCTCTCTGCAAACTATGAGCTAGAGACCGAAGTCGGTCGTGGCGGTATGGGAATCGTGTATTGCGCGCGCGACCGACGGTTGAAGCGCGAGATCGCGATCAAGGTGCTGCCGCCCGAGCTCAGTTTCCGCGCCGATATCCGACAGAGATTCCTTCGCGAAGCCGAGACGGCCGCGCAGCTGAATCATCCGAACATCGTTCCGATCTACACGGTCGAAGAGCGCGACAATCTCGTCTACTTCGTGATGGCGTACATCAAGGGCGATAACCTCGGGGTGCGTCTGCAGCAGCACGGGCCAATACCGCCGGTGGAAGTGCGTCGCATTCTGCGCGAAGTCGCCGATGCTCTGGCGTACGCGCACAACCGCAACGTCATTCACCGCGACATCAAGCCCGACAACATCATCATCGATGAAGAGACAGGTCGCGCCATGGTGACGGACTTCGGTATCGCGCGCGCCCTCACGGACAGCGGCGACTCGCGCCTAACCGCGACCGGGATGGCGATCGGAACGCCGGCGTACATGTCACCCGAGCAGTCTGCGGGCGACCGCGCCATCGATGGTCGAAGCGATCTGTACTCGCTGGGCGTCGTTGGTTATCAGATGCTGTGCGGACAGACGCCGTTCGTCGCCAGCAACACTCCTTCAATGCTGGTGAAGCATCTCTCCGAGAAGCCGACTCCGGTGGACGAGCGCTGGCCCGATCTACCACCTGATCTCTCGCGAGCGGTGATGATGTGTCTCGAGAAGGATCCAGCCGATCGCTTCCCGAATGCTGCAGCCTTCGCAGTGGCTCTTGCCGGCGGCGCGATGCCGACGCTGGCGACGCGGGCGCAGCCCGCTGCATCGACAGCGGGGTCACGCGCCGGTACACGCGAGCGCCCCATCGCCGAGGAGCTGCGTGACCAGATCACCGAGTCGATACGTGATCGCTACACGCCGCCGACGCAGGCACCGTACACGCCGTCGCAGCCCACGCCAGAGGAGCTGAGCAAGTGGAACGCGCCTATGGTCGTGTCGTTTCGTCGCAAGCTCGCACCGTACCTTGCTGTCAATGCCATCCTGGTGCCGATCTCGCTTTTCTCGAATCACGATTTTATTGCACTAACGGTCATCTGGACGGTGGCTCTCGCCTTTAAGTACTCGAAGCTGTGGGCGGCCGGCTACGATTGGCGTGACGTATTCCGTCAGCCGCGCGATCGCTTGATCTTCGACGTTGCCGCCGAGACGATCGACGACGCGCGCGCACTGTTCGACGAAAAAAAACGCGCCCAGGTTCGCGCGCGTGCCCGCGCGCGTGGGCAGGGATTGTTCTCGCCGATCTCCCCGCTGCCGACGATGCAGGCGTTCCAGCCATATCCGAGAGTGGGTGGGCCAACGACAAGTCCCATCCCCACCGGACCGCCGGCGCCGTTCGCTGATTCGCGCTATGGATCGGCGATACGCGAGGCGGAGGGTGATCATCGGGAGATCCATCGGCAGCTGCTCAACATGCCTCCCGACGAGAGGGAGCAGATTCCTGAAGTCGCTACATCAGCCGATGCGGTATTCAGAAAAGTGCAGCAGCTGGCACTTTCGCTCTCCGACCTCGATCGCAGCGCCGGACGCGAGACCTCTGAAAGCGTGGAGAAGGAAATAACGACACTGGAATCTCAGGCGAACCCGCTCGACTACCGAGCCAGCGAGGAGCGCGTACGTCGTCTTGCGATGCTACGTCGACAGCGCCGCGCCCTGGCAGAAGTGGCACGCAAACGAAAGGAAGCACAGGAGAAGCTCGATAACTGTCGCCACCTCCTCAGATCGATGCGGCTCGAGCTGGTGCGCTTCCGCACCGGCGGTCTCAACGCGCAGCCGACTGGCCTCACTATGGTTACTCAACAGGCACAGAGCGTGGTAAAAGAGATGGGTTACCTCTCGGATGCCAACGCCGAGCTGAACGCGCTCTGACCACGCGCGCGTCGCGTTTCGCCGACGCCAATACAATGATCAAAGCGGTACGCCTTGGGACGATTGCGTTCTTCTCGTTTTCGCTTGGATGTCAGCAGCGCGTCGATGGAGGCGCGCAGACTGGTGAAATAGCGCCGGAGTTGGGTGGCAAACCGGAGGCGTCGTTCGGGCGCGAAAACCAAGATTCGGTCGCACACGTTCCCACTCCCGACACGTTGCGAGGCCTCTACGTAAATCGGTGGGCCGCGCTGGGCAGCAAGCTTACTCGCCTGATCGGCGTGGCGAAGACGACCGAGGTGAATGCGCTCGTCATCGATGTGAAGGATGATCGTGGATTCGTACTGTATCGGTCGAGCGTTGCCTTGGCTCGAGAAATCGGCGCCGATACTGCCGATGGACACTGGATGTCGCGCGCCAAAATCCGCGCCGTTCTAGACACCATGACGGCGAACGGCATCTACCCGATCGCACGGATCGTTGTCGCCAAGGATCCGCTTCTCGCCCGCAAACGGCTGGATCTCGCGATCAAGCGGAAGTCCGATCTCAAGCCGTGGCTCGATAAGAACGGAAATCCGTGGCTCGATCCGCACCAGCCCGCCGTCTGGCAGTACGCGGCTGACCTCGCGCGAGAAGCGTATGACATCGGGTTCAGCGAAGTCCAGTTCGACTACGTTCGGTTTCCCGACGAGAAGCGGCTCATAACCGAAACCGTTTATCCTTTGGCGAAGGGGCGGACCCGGGCGCAGGTAATACGGGAGCAGCTCGGATTTCTGCGTAACGCGCTCAAGCCCCAGGGTGTCCGAGTCACGGCAGACGTATTTGGCCTGACTGCAACCGACACGACCGACATGGGAATCGGACAGCAGTGGGAAATGTTCGTCGATCAGGTCGATGTCGTACTACCGATGATCTACCCGTCGCACTTTGCGCGTGGCACCTACAAGCTGCGGAATCCAAACGCACATCCGTACGCCACGATCAATAACGCGCTCAAAGACGCGATTGCCCGTTCTGCATCGGTCACCAACGCCGCCAAGATCATCCCCTGGTATCAGGATTTCACACTTGGTCGGCCGCGATATTCCGCGACCGAGATCCGGGCACAGAAAAAAGCCGGTTACGACAACGGGTTCCAGAGCTGGATACTCTGGAACCCGAAGAGCAACTATACGCTCGCGGCTCTCGAGCCGCAGTCGTAGCGAGGCGCTTTAGCTGCTGCCGTTGCGGCGAGCGTCCATGCGCGCCTTCATCTCGGCCAGATTCTTGTCGAAAGTCACTTGCTGATCGGCGGTGAGAATCGCGCGAATCTCGGCGGCCTGCTTGGTCTGCAGGTCGACGATCTTGGTGCGCGTGGCTTCGTCCGGCGGACCACCGACAGCCTGAGCCGCTTTGCGCAGCTCCAGCTGCTGCGGCACGTACTTCTCGCGGATCGTCTTGATCTGGTCTTTCTGCGCATCCGTCAAGGTGATGTCCTTGAGGAGCCATTCACCCCTTCCGCCGCCACGGCGCATTTCGCCCTGGCCCTGCCCCTGTTTAGGCGGCTCGGTGCCTTGCGCTGCGGCGACCGATGTCATGCCAACGCAAAGGGCAGCAGCTAGCGTGGCGATGCGAATAGCCTTCATCCTACTCTCCTAGAGATACGTTTTTTTGACGCCGGTGATGGCGCCCGGGTTTAATACGCCGAAGTTGGCGAAAAGGTTGGACTGGCGACTAACAACTGGATACCAACAAGTGAGGGAGACAACTGCAACTGAACGGGCGGGAGGCGTCAGCTGCTAGGCGCCGGGCGTGAGGTCACTACGTCGGGACGCCAAACCTTCGCATTCGGAGTACAGGCAAACTGCCTTTGCCGTACGACGAGTAGGAGAGTCGCGGCGTCGTAACCTCTAACCAGGCGCCTGCTCTGCTGACGCCCCCCGCCCGTTCAGTTGCAGTTCAGCGTAACTATCTTTCCCCCAAGGAGTTAGCCTATTGCCCTAGCGCCTCACTGAAAACCTGCTATTCTTCCCGCCCTGACAGCCGGCTCATGCGCCTGCCGGCCCCGATCGCCCGTTTCTTACTGCGCGCCGAGCGCCGCTTGTGACCGTACCCAGTAGCACCGCCGAACTGGCCCCACCGATCTCAGCACCTGCCCCGGAGACGCTCTCCTTCCCGTTGAGCTGGCTCCTCGAGCACGCCTCGGCTCCAATAAAGTACCGGGCGATGACCGAGATCGCGGGCACGGAAGGCCGGGTTGCGCGCGATATCGACTGGCTTCCTTACTCGTATCGTCCCGCCATCAAGCTCGCAGTGACGCAATCGCGTGACGGAATGTGGAATCAGTCGGTTCTTTCGCTACCGGGGCGACATGCCGCTGACTTCACCAACATCGGAACGATCCCGGCTGTGCGACGCATCGCAGAGTATGGTTGGGGCATCGAATCGCCGCCCCTCGTGCTCGCGCGCAGGATTCTTTTCAGACTGCTGGCCGAAGACAACGATCCCGCGTTCACTTTCGAGCTCGGGACCAAGGCGAGGGACGATGATATCGTGCGGCGTACGCGCGGACTCTTTCGTGAGGCCGCAGCCGCGACACTGGCGCAGCTGGGGTACGAGAATGATCCGCGACTTCGCGGTGCCGCACGCCGCATTCTAGAGCGCACTGTGACGTATCTCAACTCACCGCTCGGCGAGAAGCCCTGGATGCGCGTGGGCAACACTCACGTACTCGCGCCGGAATCCGCGCCGCCATCGATTTTCACGCTGACGATGCTCGCGCATATGCCGATTTTCCGTCACGAGCACTTCAGCGGAGTCGAGCGCATTTACGATTGGATCACGCAGCCGCTGCCGCGCCAGGAAGCGGTTCAGCTCTTCGGAAAGAAGATGGTGCCGCAGCCTCACCTCGTTATGGGTGATGTGCTGCCCCATCGGAACGCAGTCGATGCTGACATCCCGTTTGCGCTGCTGTGGCTCGAGACAATGGCGCGTCTCAACTTCCTCCGCCGCAACGACGGATGGATAAAACTCTACGAGAGATTCGTTGACGATCGCGATCGCAACGGCGTCTGGCATCCCCACAGGGGGACCGACCGGCCGACGACAACGAATCCGTGGGCGTGGTCCATCTTCCCGCTCGACGACGGCGCCGGAGCAGAATCGAAATGGACCGACGTCACCTTCCGCATCGGCCTCATCGGAAAGCTTGTCGGCAGAGAAATTGAATTGATCTGATCAGATGATCGGATTCGGTCGCCGGCGTAATCTCAGGCCCGGCGAGATGTTTCCTGCCGGCGATCCGGCCTATCGCGTGAGTTTTCCGCGTGTTCGCTCAGGAACAAGAATTCGCGTGGTTGAGCGCGGCGATCCGTCTTCGCCGCCAATCCTGTTGGTGCACGGCTGGGGATGTAGCGTTTACGTCTTTCGCCGCAATATGCCGGCGCTCGCCGACGCTGGTTTTCGCGCGATCGCGATCGATCTCAAGGGACATGGCCTCTCCGACAAGCCACTAGCCGCGAACGAGTACACTATCGAGTCACTGGTCGAGCATCTACGCGAAATTCTCGACTTGCTCGACCTCGAGAGTCCTGCGCTTGCCGGGCATTCGCTCGGAGGATCTCTCATATACCATTTCGCGTCGCGATACCCTGAGCGCGTGCGATGCCTCGGCATGCTCTCTCCTGTCGGGCTCAAAGGCGTGCCGCTGATGTGGCTGTACCGGTTTCTGACGCCGCTGCCGCTCACCCCAATACTTCGACAGATAAATCCGCGCGTGATCGTGAAGCTCGCGCTGATGCGAGTTTACGGAAAACGCGGACACTTCACGAAGCGCGATGTTGCGGAGTACCTCGCTCCCTCGCAGTACCCGGAATTTTCGCTGGCGATGCGGGAGCTGCTTCATCATTACGAGTGGAATGCGGCAGATCATCGTCCGCTTGCGATCGTCAATCTTCCGGCAGCTGGAGTTTGGGGAAGTCTCGACCACCTCATGCCGCACGACGGCATGGCCATTTACGTCCCGCTCGTTCCTCAGATCGTGCTGCGCGCGATTCCTGACGCGGGGCACATCATCACAGAGGAGACGCCCGATGAAGTTAATGAGGAGCTGATCGCTCTTATGCGCCGCGGAGGGGTTTGAGGAAAAGCTGCAACTGAACGGGCCGGAGGCGTCAGCGCTGGAGGCGCGAGGCTCGAGGTCACGACGTCGGGACGTTTCTGCTCGGCGTCTGGCACAAGCAGTTGCTTGTACTCGGAAGGGCACTGGTGAAGTCCCGACGTAGTGACCCAACGCCTCGTACCTTTGTGCTGACGCCTCCCGCCCGTTCAGTTGCAGTTGTTCTCAATCGAGTATCCGTACGCTCGGGGTATATTATCGGTAGATGATCGAAGCCCCTCTGGACGCGAGCCCCCCGTTTACCGCCCTCGGCCTCGCGCCGGAACTGCTGCATGCGGTTCGCGATGCCGGTTACACCCATCCTACTCCGATCCAACAACAGGCTATTCCACTTGCTCTCGAGGGCCGGGATCTGATTGGCTTGGCACAGACCGGAACCGGGAAAACCGCTGGCTTCACACTACCCATCATTCATAACCTGATCACCGCTCCGGTGGCGGATGAAAACGGGAAGCCCGTTCACCGTGTACGCGTCCTGATCCTTACTCCAACCCGCGAGCTCACCGCACAGGTGGAGGCAAGCTTCCGCAAGTACGGGAAGTACACGGAGCTGCGAGTAGTGCCGATCTTTGGCGGCGTTGGTATCGAGCCCCAGTCGAAAGCGCTCGGTCGTGGCGTCGATGTCGTGGTGGCTACGCCCGGACGACTACTGGATCACATGGAGCGCGAGAACGTTGCCTTCGACGATCTGGAGGTACTTGTTCTCGACGAGGCGGACAGAATGCTCGACATGGGATTCGCGCCTCAGCTCAATCGCATCGTTAGCGAGGTTCCGCGCTTCCGACAGACGCTGCTCTTCAGCGCAACAATGCCGCCTGAGGTGGAGGCACTCGCTCGGAAATATTTGCGCAAGCCCGTTGTCGTTCAGGTCGGACGTCGCTCGGAGGCAGCGAGCAGCGTAACGCACGCAGTCTATCCGGTTCCGCGCGATCGAAAGAGCACGCTGCTCGCCGAGCTGCTAAGGAAGTCGGATATGGATTCGGTTCTGATCTTCACCCGTACCAAGCATGGTGCTGATCGAGTAGTTCGACACCTCGAGGACGAAGGGATCGCGGCAACTGCCATGCACGCGGACAAATCTCAGGGCGAACGTACCAAGGCACTGGATGATTTCAAGTCAGGCAAGGTTCGCGTGCTCGTAGCGACCGACATCGCTCAGCGCGGCCTCGACGTCTCTGGCATCACCCACGTCATCAACTACGACGTTCCGCAGCAGCCCGAGGACTACGTGCACAGAATCGGGCGGACTGGGCGCGCGGCCGCCACTGGTGATGCCTACACATTCATGGCGCCCGACGAGATCTCGATGGTACGCACCATCGAGCGCGCGATTGGTCAGCAAATTCCGCGGATCTCGGTCCCAGGGTACGACTTCGGCACGACTGCAGATGCGTCGCTTCCCGTTTCGGCCGGCGTTGACATCGCGGACGTTGCGCGTCCGTCTTCGGTCAATGCCGCAGCCGACCCAGTCGCGAGACAAAAACGGTATCGGCGGACGCACTCCGTCGAACGACGACGCTGAGATTTGCCGCGCCGTAGCCCATGCCGGTCGCCGCATACGACATCCTCAATCGACTCGCCGAGAGCTGAACTGCGTGATCTGTTCCGATCTCCTTCTTTCTGACGGTGTCGCCGCCAACGCTCACGTAAATTGTCCGGGCGACCGTGTCGATATCGACAGTTGTTTGCGCGGCGCGCGCTATTGCGATGTGTCGAGCACTGCTGAAAATCGATTCTACCTCCAGTACCGCGCCACGCACCTGGACTCTATCGAGCAGTTTACCGGCCCGTGGCACGGCGATGGCGGACAGCACGCTCAGAATGCAGAGCGTGACAGTGATCTCGATTATTGTGAACGCGTGTCGCACCCGACTCTCCTTCCCCCGCCTTAGGCGCTTGGATACCATACTGTAAATGCGTGCTCCGTGGCTGCCCCGAATCATCCGGATGTATTCATCCCGTTTCGACACAAGATGAAACTCCCATTCCTCGCGGGCGCTGCGAGCCTGCTCGTTCTCGGTTGTGCGCCGGCGACGACACCGTCGCGAATTCCCGGAATCCCTCAACCGAATCCACCGCTCGTACTTCCTCCATTCCGGATGGATACGAGCCTTACTCCTGATCGCATACCGCCCTTCCGAGAGACGCCCTTGATTGTATGGGGACCGCCGCCCGAAGGAGTTGCGCACGCGGAGCGGGTACGGACGTACGACCTGCAGCACCAGGTAACGACGGTTCGCTTTGATTGGACACGTCACGCCGTTGTCGGAACGACCACCCTGACCATCGCCGGCCTTGCCCGGGCGGCGCCCCGTTCCAATCTGGTCATCGACGCGGGCGACATGACCTTCAAGCGCATCGGCGCGGGTGTGACATCACTGAAACACGATTACGACGGAAAGGCGCTGACGGTGCATCTAGCGAAGCCGCTACGCTCCGGTCAGAAGACCTCTATCACAATCGAATATGATGGCGCCAATCGATCGAAGGGTGCGTACTTCAGGCCGGCCAGGCATGTCGTCTGGACTCAGGGCGAAACCGAGGACACTCGCTACTGGGTCCCCACCTACGATTTTCCGAACGACAAGACCACGTGGGAGTTCTACATCTGGACGGCGAAAGGTGAACGCGCTCTGTCAAACGGACGGTTGGCAGGATCTCGCACAGTAGGGGACAGCATCGAGTGGCACTGGGTTCTCGACAAAGCCACGTCGACTTATCTGATGACCGCGGTCGTCGGTAACTACAGCGTTCTTCAGGACAAGCCATATCGCAACGTACCGATTGGTTACTGGACCTACCCCGACTCGATCAACGCTGCCTGGCGCGGATTCGCCAAAACTCCGCAGGCGGTCGAGGTTTTCTCACGCAAGACTGGCGTGGCGTATCCTTGGGCGAAGTACGACCAGATCGTGATCCCTGAATTCCAATACGGCGGAATGGAGAACGTCACCGCGACATCGCAGAACGACGTCGCGATTCTTCATCCCGCCTCGTCAGAGCCACAGGCCAACTCGGTCGGACTTATGGCCCACGAGCTCGGACACCAGTGGTACGGAGATCTCCTGACTACCAGAGACTGGGCAGATGTCTGGCTCAACGAAGGCTTCGCCACATTCATGGAGCAAATCTTCCGAGAGGAGGATCTGGGTGTCGACGAAGGCGCGTATGATCGTCTCGGCGCTCAGGAGCAGACCATTGAGGCTGATCGTCGCACCAGACGTCCGATCGTTTGGAACAGGTGGGTCAACGATCCGATCGAGGTATTCTTCAGCGGGCACATCTATCCGAAAGGCGCGACAGTCCTTCAGATGCTCCGCCACCAGCTCGGCGACGCGTTGTTCTGGAAAGCGATGAACCACTATACCACCAAGAACGCTTACGGAACCGTGATCACCAACGACTTGCGCAAGGCGTTCGAGGAAACCACTGGCAAGGATTACAAGGCTTTCTTCGACCAATGGGTGTATGGCGCCGGCTTTCCAGTCTTCCAGGTTTCGTCGTTGTATGATCGCGCCGCCGGCAGACTCGTGATCAGCGCAAAGGAAGTTCAGCCGCGCGACAGTCTTACCGGCTACTTCGACGTCGATGTCGATGTCGAAGCGCGTACCGACAGCGGAATCGTCCACTTCGTTGTGCGCGTTCGCAACGGGACGGGCGAAGCAGGCGCGAATCTCAAGGCGCCACCTCGCTCGATTCGCTGGGACAAGGGCAAGTGGATTCTCGACCTGATCGACTTTCCGCGCTCGACCGCGATGTTGCAGTATCAGCTCGTGAACGATGACGACGTTCTCGGCAGAATCGAAGCAGTCGACCTTCTGGCACAGCGCCCGACTGATCAGACGGCTCTCAACGCTCTGATACTGGCAACGCGCAACGATCGGTTCTGGGCAGTGCGTTCACGGGCTGTGGACGCGATTGGCATCTGGGGAAGTGATTCGACCAAAGCGACGATCGCGCCGATGCGCAGCGTCACGATGGCTTTGCTGGCAGCGACGCGCGATCCCGATGCGCGCGTCCGAGAGGAAGCAGCAACCGCACTTGGAAAACTGACGCTGAGCGGAACCGTAGCGAGGGACGTTGTCGTACGTCTTCACGAAGTGGCGCGTCGGGATTCGAATCTGATTGTTCGCGGCGCTGCACTGGCGTCCGACATTCGACTGGAGAAGAATGCCGCGCTTCCCCTGGCCAAACAGCTCATGGCAAATGACGTCTGGCAGAGTGTGATTCGCGCGCCCGCAATCAATGCGCTGAAGGCTGTCGGCACTCCGGAAGCGCTCGAAGACCAATGAAGATCAGCATCGAATACTGCGTCGTTTGAAACTACGAACCCAGAGCTGCCAGTCTGGCGGCTGAGATTCGCCAACGATTCCCCGACGCCGAGCTCGAGCTGATCAAATCGAGAGGAGGCAGGTTTGAGATCGTGGCAGATGGAAAACCGATTTACCAGAAATCAAAAACAGGCAGGCACGCAAAGCCGGGTGAAATCCTATCACTGCTAGAGCAGAAATCGTGAAATAATGAGAATCGCCTTGTCCACCGGCGGAGGTGACTCGCCGGGGCTCAACGCGGTTAGCTCAGCCGGGCTGTTAGGTGTATCAATGGTTCGTCCCTCCGGGAGGACAATTTGCCATTTCCCAAGGGCAGAACAAATGGCTAAGTCTCTTGACCACAAAGAGTTAGCCGCTCTGGCATGGTCTGGCACCGCACGTGCACCCATGAAGGCCATGAAATACCCTTTCGGCTTGATGCCGGCCCCTGCTTTTTTGCGCTTCATCCTGCCCGCCGCGATCGGAATGATCGTTTCGGCGAGCGCGGTGGGGGCGCAGCGACCTGTCCCGGTCAAGCCGGGTAAGCCCACAACGCAGCAATCGCAGTCGCGCCGGGAGCAAATCGTGCCGCCCAGTTTTTTTCCGCCGGCCGGAATGTGCCGGATCTGGATCAACGACGTACCGGCGGGGCAGCAACCCGCGCCAACCGACTGCGCGTCGGCGGTGAGAAACCGGCCGGCGAATGGAAGGGTGTTCTTCGGCGATGATCCGCCGAAGACGAAGAAAGGAAAATCAGACAAAGGCAAGAGCAAGTCGAGTCCCACTGACGAGCTCGTGGATCTAATCACTCGGAGGATTTCGCGATGAAGGCTTTCGCCATCACGCTTGCGCTCGCTGGCGTCGCAACTGCGGCCCCGATGAGCGCGCAGGTTGTCGCGCGCACGGTTCCGGTTACCAATCGGCCTGCGTGCGTCTACACCCGTACCACCAATTCAGTCGGCGACATCATCTTTGGCCGCACTAGCGACGTCAATTGCAGAGATGTCAGCAGCCGTGAAGAGGGTGGATGGTATCAGGTTGGCCGCGGTCCTGATAACAACTCGATTTACGTCCGCCGCGTTCGCGACGCCAACGGAAATTTGGTGATCCAGCGCGCGCGTCGTAATCCTGGCGGAACGTTTACGATCTTCAGCACGCGTCCCGCGCGAAGCGGCGACAAGGAATGGAAGAAAGCTCTGAAAGAGCAGCGCAAGACGTACAAAAGGGCTGAGAAAGCAGAGGACAAGCAGATGAAGGATCGGCTCGAGGCCGGCACCATTTCAAAGGATCAATACGACGCTTGGAAGAAAGCGGACAAGGAGCAGGACAAAGTCGAAAAGGCCTCAATGAAGGCTAATGAGAAGGCTCAGAAGGAAGCATGGAAGGAAAGCAAGGGTAAGGGTAAAAAGTAGTCAGTCGTCTGTATTGGGAAGCGGCCTCGCATCGTCGAGGCCGCTTCATCTTTTCGTCTCGAATGGAGAGTGCACCATGAAGGTTTTCTTAATGACTATTGCGTTTGCTGGCGCCGCGACGGCAGCGCCACTGGTCGCGCAGGGCAACGGACGAAACGTCGACGGCGTGCCTCCGGGCCAGCGTCCACCAGCGGGAATGTGTCGCGTTTGGGTGGATGGCGTTCCGCCAGGCCGTCAATCGGCGGCTACTGATTGCGCCACAGCACGGGCGAGAGCCGCCACCAACGGCGGTCGGGTGATCTATGGGAGTAATCGCGGGCGGGGCAGCAATCGCGATGATTGCACCTACACTCAGTCGACCAGCTCTGTCGGAGACATCATCTTCGGGCGTAGCGGCACCAATACCACGAACTGCCGCGACAATCGAAGCACTCGTGTCAACGGTGCGTGGTATCCGGTCGGACGCGACGGCAACGGCAACACGATTTATGAGCGCCGGACCACTGATGCGAACGGCAACGTGATCATTCAGCGTGCGCGTCGTGATACTTTCGGCAACATGACGATCATCGGCACCAGAAACGGCAACAACGGCAGGTTGAACAGCGACCGTCGGCGCGGTGGCGATGACGACGAGAACGGTACGTGGAACAACAACCGTCGGCGCGGTGACGATGACGACGAGAACGGTACGTGGAACAACAACCGTCGCCACGGCGATGACGATGAGCAGGGCGACAACGACGGCGACGAAGGTCGCGGAAAGTGGAGTAATCGCGGCAACAGCAACGATAGCTACAACAACAGCGATTACCGCTACTCCAAGTCGGAACAGAAAGGACGCGGCCGGGGTAAAGGCCACAAAGGCAGAGACTAGATCTCTTGAAGGCATAGCGAACGGCCCTGTGAACGACGAGTTCACGGGGCCGTTTCGCATCCGGTGCGATGTATGCACTTTCCAACGCGAATGCAGCGCATCGTAACCGACAGATATCTCCCGCCGGACCACGCGGCCTTCGTCGCGGCAGAGCCTTCAACAGGCCGGCTGATCGTCATCTCGCCGACCCGCGCTGCGTGCGAGACAATCGAGCTTGCGCTCGGTCTGCAAATTCAGACTCTGCTAGAGAAGCAGCACGGCAAAGAAATTCGTGACCTCGCTGCGGCGGGGAAGGGATTCGGCATCGTCGCCGGCACCGGCACAGGAAAAACTCTCGCAATTCGTCCAATCGCGGAGACGATCCTCCGCACCGATTCACTGAAAGTCGGCGTCGTGAACCGCGAGCGCGAAGCGACGCCGGAGACGCCAAGCTGGAACGTGATCGTGGTCACGACAGGAATCGCGCGACGCTGGTTCCAGGACGGTGACATCCTGCCCACCGACACGCTGGTGGCCGACGAGATCCATCAGACATCAGCCGAGCTGGAGCTGTGTCTCGCGCTCGGTAAGAGAGTCGGGTGTCGTTTCATCTGGCTATCGGCAACCGTCGACCCGACTTTTTACGCACGGTACCTCAATGCTGCCGCAGTGCTCGAGACAACCGCCTTCGATCCCTCGAAGGCGGCGGACGTGAAAATCGTGCGCAAGGATCCGCTGACGTTTCTCGACGACCGATTTCTGCAGCAGGTAGTGAAGGAGCGTCGCGGAGTTGGAATGTTCTTACCGACGCGTGCCGGTGTAGAGGAGGCGGCGGAGCTGGTCAGGGAGCGCTTTCCGCGCATCAATAGCGCCTTCTATCACGGCGGCGAACCGATCCGGATCATTCGCCCCTTTCTCGAGGGAGAAGAGAAAAAACCGTACTTCCTGGCAATGACAGCCGCCGGACAGAGCGCGCTCAATGTTCAGGGCCTCGACACAGTGGTCATCGACGACACCCGCTTCAGCAACATCATCGAGCGCGGAAAAAATGTCCTCACCAGGCTGCACCTCGGCGCCAACGAGATACTGCAGATGGCCGGCCGGGTGCACGGACGTGTCGCGGGCGGAAGAGTGTTCATACTCTCCGATCGCGACATTCACTTCTCGTCGCTGAGGCCGACGGCGCCCGAGTTCCAGCTGGCGGGTGATTCGGAGCGGGTTGCGATGACTTGTGCCGATCTGGGCGTCGCCGCCGACCAACTGGATCTGCCAGTTCCGCTCGATCGCGTCGCGTATCGAAAAGCCGTGACACTACTCGAGCAACGCGGCATCATCGAGAACGGCAGACTTTCACGCTACGGAAAGGCTGTCGAGGCAATGCCCGTCGATCGCCCGTGGGCGGAGCTGCTGGTAAATGCCGACGACGAGCTGATTCCGTATCTGGCGGTGATGAGCTCGATCGAGTCACTGCACCGGATGACACGGGAGGAACGCGATCTCTCGGGAGTCGTCGTGCCGGGCAGCGACCATCTCACCGCGTACAATCTGTACGCCGAGGCCTTCTCACATTGCGCTTACATCGGCGAAGTGTACGGCCTCTCGCGGCATCTCTTCGACGAGAGCATCGAGAGGTGGGCCGAGAGGCGCGGTGTTTTGGTAAAGGCAATTGAGGATGCGGCGCTCGCCACCGCGAGTATCTACCGCTCGCTTGGAATGGAGCTGCCGACGCGAATGGTGAACGCGCGTGATCACATTTATCGAAAGTTCACGCACCTGCTCGCGCAGTACATGCCGTTCGAGCTGGTGATCGACGAGCATACAGCCGATGGCACCGAAGCGCGTGTCTCAAAGACGAGTGTGGCCGGAAGCTGGGGCGCAATTGCAGGCGACCTGCGTTACTTCGCCGATCGTAGCGGAATACCGCGTGCCGCTATCGAAGGGACGCAAATCCCAATGGAGCTAATCAGACGGTACGCGACACGTGGCAAGGCCGAGTTGATTTACGATCCGCGCCGAAAGCACGGCCCGCTGGTGCTGAAGCGATCGCTGGATTATTTCGGCTTCGAGCTGGACAGCGAGCTCGAGACGCTCGAAGAGTTTCCGGCGGAGCTGGCGGAGGAGGCGCGGCACATCCTGGCGGAAGCGTTGGCGCGTGGTGAAGCTCGGCATTTCGCTGTAAAAAAGTATCGCGACGTGATCGAGGAAATTCGCGAGGCATACAAGCGCTCCGGCGGCGAAACCAAGCGACTTGGATTGCCCGAGCTCACCGCGCTGTACGAGGAGCAGCTGGCTGACGTCGACTCAATGAGTGATTTCCGATCCACACGGCTGCTTGTAGACAAAGAGCGGTTTGTGCCTCGGGCCGTTTGGGAGCGACTCGAACGACTACCGAACCACCTCACGATTCGTGATCGTGATGTCGAGATCGACTACGACGTGGAAGATCGCGACGGAAAACGCCGCGGCGTCGCGAGGCTTCGCCTTCCGGAGAAAATCGCCCGGACGCTCACTGAAACCGAGATACCAAAGCTCGATCGTCCGATACGGTTTGTAGTGCTGCGCGGCCAGCGCGGCGCAGTGCGCGCCGATACGCTCGACGATCTGCGCGAGCAGCTTGCGCAGCCATGGTCGCCCGACGAAGTCGAGGAATCACCCGAGGATCGCGCCATGTTGTCACCGGCGGAGCGTGAAGTACGGGAGATTGCAGCAGAATTTCGGCGACATCGAAGCGGCCGCGATCAGCGGCATCGCGCAGGGCAGGGTCGCCATCGGGGACAGCATCACCGTGAAAGAGGACGCGAAGGGCGTCGTCGTCGTGGGCACTAGCCGGCAGTCACACTGGCGTGTGTTCCGCGCCCCCATATAATCCGCGCATGCCAGCACAATACTTCGCCACTCATTTCAGCGGACATCGGAAAGTCATCGACGCATGCATCGCGTCGCTCCAGCCTGTGTCGGACGCAGCCGCTCAAGCCATCATTTCCTCGCTCGGACGCGGTGGGAAGGTTCTCGCGTTCGGTAACGGTGGAAGCGCGACTCAGGCGAGCCACTTGGTCGAAGAGCTGATCGGCCGGTTCAAGGAGACACGACGGCCTCTCGCCGCGATCTCACTGGTCGGCGACTCCGGTGTCGTCACCTGTATCGCGAACGACTTTGGCTACGAGGCTCTGTTTGAGCGCCAGGTCGAAGGTCTGGCAACCGCTGGTGATGCCGTGATCGGCATCACAACGAGCGGCCGATCGGAGAATGTGCTGCGGGGTTTCAAGGCCGCGAAAGAGAAAGGGGCAGTGACCATCGCGCTATGCGGCCAGCACGGACTCAAGGATGGAGAGGCTGATCACGTCCTTGCTGTGCCGAGTGAAGAGGGAGCATACATCCAGGAAGTACACCTGATGCTTCTTCACGTCTGGTGCATCGCAGTCGATGCGACGATCAAGTCGGGTGGGCTCTAAACGAGGCTGAGTCTTGGCCTCTCTTCAGCGACCGCGAGTGCATCCTCGCGATAGGAAAGCCAGCCGGTCTTTTCGTCAGCAACGAGCTCCACCTCTGTTCCGAGGGGAAGGGTCAGATTGGGGACCTCGTGACCTGCGGGGAAATCCATGAGAATCGGAACCTCCAGGTCGGATACCAGGTCGAGCAGGAAATCCTCGAACTCGTCTTCCTCCGATCGATCGAGCGAGAGCTGGCCGAACACGATGCCACGTACGTGGCCAAGCAATCCAGCGGCGCGCAGGTGAAGAAGCCGCTCGTCGACGACGGACATCGGATCGCGCGTCTCCTCGAGAAAAAGAATCGCATCGCGCGTATCGATCTCGTAAGGAGTACCAATCGTTTGCTGGACGAGAGAGAGATTTCCGCCGGTGAGTCGCCCGATTGCCGTGCCTGCCCGTACGGCGCGGGCGATGTCTCTGCCGAGAAAAGTGTCTGGACGCGGATTCGAGAGAGCGCTGAGGAGGGACAGCACGGTGGGGTCGTGACCGCCAGGGAATAGATCGTCTAGCGTCGGACCGTGAAAAACGCGTAGCTGGGCGCGTCGCATCAGCCAGAGATGGAGCGCGGTGATATCTGAATATCCAACAAACGCCTTGGGATTCCGGCGAAATACATCCGGGTCGAGGAAGGGAAGGAGTCGTACCGCTCCATAACCGCCGGTTCCTCCGATGACGGCTTTGACTTCGGGATTGAGCCACATCGCCATCAGGTTTGCGGCTCGGCGCTCGTCTTCGCGTTGCTGGAAGCGGCGGAATCGCTCGATGTCGGAATCGAGGATGACTTTATAACCGGCTTCTTCCATCGCTTTCGCTCCGCGAAGCAGCCAGCCCTGCTGCGCTGCGGACGACGGAGCTACCACACCTATGGTATCGCCTTTGACGATCGGTGCTGGTCTGCTCAGACCTGCCGGTCGCGCCGAAGTAAATGGAATTGATGGCGTACTTTCGATTGACGCCATCGTCTGTTCTGCGGGGTACGCTCCGAGTGACTCGGTCATCGTCGTTTATCGAAGCGCATTATCGGTTGGCCACTGCTAGATTCAAAGGTATGTCTGATACATCGGTGAAGGCGCCTGGTCCGGACGGGAGCGCCGCCCCCACCACTCGGAATATGCAGGCCAGCAACCCAAACGGAACCGGGGCACCCACCTACTTTCGGAAAGGTTTCGGGTTGAAATCCGAGATCCAGTCCGAACTGGAATCGGACTATACGGGACACCTCGTGGATCTGCTCAAAGCCCGGGATTACACCCTGACCGCCGGGGATGTAACCATCCGTTTAGCGAGGGAGTTCGGGTTCTGTTATGGAGTGGAGCGGGCGGTCGAGTATGCATACCAGGCTAGAAAGAAGTTTCCGGATCGTACCATCTATCTTGCCGGCGAAATCATCCATAACCCGCACGTGAACTCGAAACTTCGGGCGATGGGAATCACATTCCTCATGCCCGAAAGCGGGGGCGGTCACATCGATTTCAGCGGAGTCAGGGCGGAGGACGTCGTCATCCTTCCAGCATTCGGTGTGACGATCAGTGACTTCGAGACTCTTCGGAAAATCGGCTGCGTGATGGTCGACACGACCTGCGGTTCAGTACTCAACGTCTGGAAGAGAGTCGAGAGTTACGCGCGAGACGGATTCACTTCTCTGATTCACGGCAAGTACTACCATGAGGAAACACGCGCGACGGCATCGCAGGCGGAGAAATACGAGGGCGGCCGCTATTTCATCGTGCGCAATATCGACGAGGCGCGCCTGCTGTGTGATTTCATTGAAAGTCGACTGAGCGCGTCGGCTCTGATGGAGCGCTTCGCTCACGCGGCCTCGCCCAAATTCGATCCCGCCCGTGATCTTCAGCGTATCGGCGTCGCCAATCAGACCACGATGCTCGCTCGCGAGTCGCTCGCCATCGGCGAGCTGGTGGGACAGGCGATGGCCCGTGCTCGCGGAGACGAGTACGCGAAGCAGAATTTCCGCACGTTCGATACGATCTGCAGCGCCACCCAGGAACGTCAGGATGCGGTGGTAGAACTGTTGCGCGAGCCCCTCGACGTGATGGTCGTAATCGGCGGTTACAACTCCAGCAACACGATGTCGCTGGCGGCTCTCTGCTCGGAAACCGTCCGGACCTACCACGTCGAAGATGCGGACGACATTGATCCTGACTCCGGCACAATTCGCCATCGCCCCCTCGGCGAACAGGGGGAAATCGAGTCGACCGGCTGGGTTCCGCCTAACGCTCCGATCACCGTTGGCGTGACTGCTGGCGCCAGCACCCCCAACAATAAGATTGGCGAGGCTGTTGGCCGGATTTTCGCTACTAGAGGAATCGACCCAAAGGCTATCCGGTAGGAAACTTTTACCGGGTTGTGACGAGTTTGGCGCGAGACATCGTCAAACTATTGGAGGGTCTCGGTACCGATTGTATGTTATTGCCGCGGCTCTAAACTATCGTTTCGGGGTACCGAAAGTATGGCAGCAAAGAACACTGAACCCGTGGAGGTTGAATGGACGTGTATGGTTCGGATACCGCGCCTGACGAAGAGGCGGCTGGTGCGAGCGGTACAGAGACAACGCCCCAAGTTGGCGCCTGGTTCCAGCGTGGATCCAGCAACGAATCCGTTCTGAACGACAGAGGCATTGCAGTTCCAGTAAACGCCATGCTTGATCGGGTTCGTGAGGCGGACGCTCTAACCTTCGACAGCGAAGAGGACGAATAAGCCTCCTTCGTGAGCGAAAAAGGCCACCAATTGGTGGCCTTTTTTATTTCAGGTGATCGACAATCGGTCGAAGACAATCCGCGATCACTTATTCGCCGCGCGCTCTCGATCCATTGCGTCGAGCGCGACGCGAAGTCCCGTGGCGAGCTTGACGACATCATCCTTCGCCCAGAAGTGCATGAAGAAGAGTGTCGGTGTCTCAACTAGCATGTGGTTGTGGAGCGCGGTGACGATGATGCCATTGCGCCGGAGTGCCGAGATCACCTTCGGAACTTCACCCGCAGTCAGCACGAAATCTCCCGTGATGGCTGCCGTTCCACTGCCCGTCGGCTGAAAGTTGATGGCGGTCGAGACCCCCATTGATCTTGGAATTTCCACCGGGCCCATCTGTATCCGCTCGTGGCGCGGGACGCTCACCTGGTAGACTCCGTCATTCACTTTGCCTGCGTACCCGAGAATCCGTTTGATGGTGGCCGTGTCGAGCTCGATGGGGACTGACGCGGGCGGATTGTTGACGGCGGTGATAGGCGTTCCAGTTAGTGCGAGCGCACCGTGGATCACCGTCGCGATCAGCCTCGCGTCACCATCATTGTGGATGTGCATGTACACAACGCGTGGTGATTCGCCGAGCAGATGATTGTGCAGTGCCGTCTCCATCACCCAACCGCTTTCCTCGAGACGCGACATCACTGCTGGAACTTCCAACTCGGTGAGGACGAGATCTCCCATTACCATGGCGTCTCGGGAGTTCAACCTCTTGAATGCGATCCAGGTCCCCAGAGCAAAGGAAGGCTTGAGGCGGACTCCGTCCAGTGTGACGTTCAAATCACTTCTCGGGAAGCTGAATTTCATCACGCCATCCGGCTGAAGCGTACCGGCGCGTCCCATGGCCGCAGTAACTGCCGACCAATCAGGCTGCGCGGCTGTCAGTTGAGCGCTCGCTGCCGGTGAAAAAAGGATCGTGACCGCGCAAGAAGTGAAAGCGAATAGTGATCTCTGCATATTCCTCCTGACCTCACTCTGCTAACCGTATCAAGAATAATTCCTGATGGACTCGCACGCCTTCCTTCAGAATCTCGCCGTAGTTCTTTGCGTGGCCGCGGTCGCGACGGTTGTGTTCCAGCGCCTGCGGCAGCCGGTGGTCTTCGGCTATTTGCTGGCGGGCTTGATCGTCGGCCCCTACCTCCCGGTTCCGCTCGTCGCCGATCCGCAGACGGTACGCGCTCTCTCCGAGTTGGGAGTCATCCTGCTGATGTTCTCTCTAGGGCTCGAGTTCAGCATCCGGAAGCTGGTGCAAGTGAGTCAGAAGGCAGGCGCGGTGGCGCTATTCGAGTCAAGCGTCATGGTTTCCGTCGGGTACCTCGTCGGCCAAATGCTCGGCTTCACGCGGATGGAGAGCATTTTCGCGGGTGCGATAACGGGAATTTCCAGCACGACGATCATCGTCAAGGCGTTCCAGGAGCAGAACGTCAAGGGACGTGTAACCGAGCTCGTGTTCGGAATTCTCATCATCGAAGATCTGATCGCGATTTTCCTGCTCACTATCCTGACAACGATTTCCCGGTCTGGAACAGTATCGCCGGGCGACCTCGCGATTACAGCAGTACGACTGGCGATGTTCCTGGCTGGGCTGATCGGATTTGGAATACTCACAGTTCCGCGCGCGATTCGCGCGGTGCAGAGACTCGGGAAACCGGAGACGACGCTGGTCGCAAGTATCGGCATCTGCTTCGCCGCGGCGCTCCTGGCGCTGTCGTTCGGCTACTCGGTGGCACTGGGTGCTTTCATCGCCGGATCGCTGGTGGCCGAATCGGGGCACGAGGTCGAGATCGAGAATCTGGTGCGACCAGTGCGCGACATGTTCGCCGCGATATTCTTCGTTTCGGTCGGCATGATGATAGATCCGACCGCGCTGACGGAGCACTGGACGGCGGTTCTCGCGCTGACGCTCGCGGTGATCATCGGAAAAGTTCTAGCTGTAACGGTCGGTGCTTTCCTCGCCGGTCACGGTCGTCGAACGGCGATGAAAGCGGGAATGAGTCTCGCCCAGATCGGCGAGTTCTCATTCATCATCGCCAGCGTCGGCGTCGCATCCGGGGTGATCGGTGTCTGGATGTATCCGGTGGCGATCGCGGTATCCGCAATCACCATTCTCACGACCCCGCTGCTGATCAAGCTGTCAAACCGCGCTGCGGCGTCGATCGATCACTGGCTGCCGGAGCCGATCCAGACAGTTACCGCGCTCTATGGCTCCTGGATCGAACGCGTGCGCAGCACTCCACGCCCGGCAACGGAAAAATCGAGGACGAATCGCATCATCAGGATCATTCTGCTCGACGCAGCGCTCATCACCGCCGTCGTGATCGGTGTGGACGTGGAAATAGATCGCCTCAGCATGCTGGTCGGCGACATGACAAGGATGCCGCCCGAACGGGTGCGATTCATGTTGGTGTTGATCGCTGGCCTTATCGCAGCGCCGCTGATTTTTGGTCTGATCACCAGTGCCAGAGCATTGGGAACGAGTCTCGCGCGCCGAGCGTTCGCGGATCCGCAGAGAGGGAAAGTAGATCTGGCTGATGCGCCGCGGCGCGCGCTGGTGATTCTGGTGCAGCTCGCCGTCGTACTCGCAGTGGGAATTCCAGTCGTGGCCATCACGCAACCCTTTCTGCCACCACATCAGGGCGCGTTCGTGTTGACGCTGCTCATGGTGGTGCTTCTCGTCGCACTTTGGAGAAATGCCGCCAATCTTCAGGGGCACGCCAGGGCCGGAGCGCAAATAATCGCGTCGGCGCTGGCACATCAGATGGCGTCTACTGATGGCGCAGCGAACGAGACGAAGATTCTCGAGGATGTGAACGCGGTTCTGCCAGGTTTGGGTGAGCCAGTTGCCATACGGGTTGTTCCTCAGAGCATTGCGGTCGGCCGAAGCCTGGCACAGCTCAATCTCCGCGGTGCCACCGGTGCCACGGTGCTGGCGATCAAGAGAGGCGACAAGCAGATTCCCACGCCGCTCGGCCGCGAGGTGATTGAGGCCGGAGATATTGTCGCTGTCGCCGGAGCTCACGACTCGCTGGCGGTCGCGCGCGCGTTGTTTGCTCCAGACCTCGCCCGCATCAGGGATGATCTCGAAGGCGCGGAGGTCCAGGCCGAGCTCGAGGCGCTCAATGATGCGCTCCGCGTGGAGCAGAAGCCCGCTTCGCGGAGTTTTCTCCCGTAGCTGACTCCTTTGAGTCCATCGCGCGGG
>WNGL01000773.1_pt1 | contig 49458 bp, 47 predicted proteins | sample 5400591 | NCBI WGS metagenome assembly WNGL01 (sample SAMN13153377, study PRJNA577476) | soil metagenome | isolation source: 80 cm soil or saprolite under Garry oak tree replicate 1 | place: USA:California | collected 2016-06-15 | reverse complement strand
CAGGTCTGGCACGGATCAGAGCGGCACAGAGAGCACGTTGGGCCAAAGTGAAAGGCCAGCAGAAAGTTGTCTCAATCGCTCCCAAGCGCCGCCGCATCTCACCGGCAGGTCTGGCACGGATTAGAGCAGCAAATAGGGCGAGATGGGCAAAGTGGAGGCGGCAAGGCTAATCATTTCCGGGCCTGCGCGTATTTGCCCTCGTTGGGTGGGCACAGCGACCTTTTTTGACAGGATGTGGTTTTTGACTAGGCTCCCTTCACCTCGCCGCCGGGTTCAGGGTGACATAGCCAACTCCGTTCCTCGCCCCCGCTTCGCTCCGGTTCCGGTTACAAAACGAATGCCCAACCCCGCTCCCGTTAACTAATTGGTTATTCCCTATATACTCGGAAAGTAGGTGCACTTTTCCCGCTGCGAGGCTGGGAATCTTAGCCGCGAATTCCCGGCACTAGCATCCCAAGAATCGTCCGAATCCCTTCTGGCCGATGCTCGCCCCGCTTATTCCTTGCGGGACCCCGGGCTGATCAGGGCGCCAGGGAGCTGAAGTGGAGACCAAGATAATATGGCCACAACACTATCGCGAGGATGCCTTTCCAAAAGCCCAGGTGCAGAAACCCGATAGTGAAGAGCCATGCGCCGATCCACACGGTCCCCATGAAGGTATGCTGCTTTATCCGTATCTTCTCCGAACGCTCTCGGTGGGCGTTTCCTTCGGGTGTCATAATCCGCTCCGCATTGTACCCCACGAACTCTCAGACCCTGCATGAGAACGCGACGATTCACGCGCCACAAGCCAGGATCTCTTCAATCGTAGGCACGCCAGCAGTTTTACGCGCGCGTGCGCCTGCTGTGTGCGCGTTTTTAATCTTCGCTTAAGCTCCGCAAAAATACAGATTTTCTAAAGCATCAAATCGAAGTTTCTCTTGCATCCCACGAAGTAACGGAAGATCAGCAGCGGATCGGAGGTGACCGAAATCATGACGCGACAAATCAAACTCGCGATACTTCTTGTCGCGATGGCCCTCGCACTGAGTGGATTTGCGCGCGCGCAGCGGGATGCTGACGACGATTATTATGGACAGCGCACGGATGGTGGGCAAGCACGTCAGTACGGATATCAGAACGGCTATCACGATGGCGTCAAGCATGGTCGCCATGAGGGGCGAGAAAACGATCCCGAAGACTTCCGTCTCCCGGACGACGGTCAGGCAAGGCGCGGCTCCAGGGATTGGATGGGCCCGATCTGGGTTTATCAGAACGCCTACCGCGACGGGTATCGCGCCGGATTCCGGGCGGGCTACAACAATGAGAGCCGTGCCTGGGGCGACCGCGAGGGCGATTCCGATGACTTCCCAGCCGTCTACAGCGGCGGCAGTTATGGCGGACCCTGGTTCGGTAATCGGGCCTACCAGATTGGTTTTCAGGACGGTGCATCGGTGGGACGGAGGGACATTAACGAAAGAAAGCCCTACAACCCCAATCCGCGTGGGCGTTATGACGACGAAGACCACGGCTATAGCAGCGCGTACGGAAACAAGAGCGCTTATAAGGCTCAATACGGGAACGGCTACCGTGCTGGCTACGAGTCTGCACGCGACCGCTACTAAATTGTTTCAAGCCGCCAGCAGGGACGAGCTGCCGGGCCAGTCGGCGGCCCGTCCCGGGGAGGGGGCTTACCGTAGCTCGGCACGTTTTTCTGCAACCTTCTGAGTAGTGCAGATCTGAAAGAATGTCGGAGTGAAGGCGGAGAGTTATGACGGAGCAAAGTCGAGATCTGTCTTAAACACAACTCCTAAGTTCTACCCGTGAAACACGAGCGCTGAACAAGCCATTCTGCAACGACTCGCAGCCCGGTTTCCTGCAAACCACTGGCAGGAAAACCGGGCTGCTGTTCTCCATTGCAACCCTCGACGTATCACTTGGGGAGGGCAGCTTTACATTCCGGTTCAGTGGAGGCAGCCATTGCTATCCGCCCTGGGGCAGAGTCGGAATTTCACTTATGATCCATATCCTTCATCCCCTCCATGGACTGCTTCGCCTTCATGGCGCCAAAGTGGACTTCGTTTGCGACAGGCTTCTAGCCCGAGACATCTGCATGGATTACAACCTTGATCGCCAACCTTCAAGTCTCTCAGGATCGCCGCTGCACCGCTCTTTTCAAACTTGGTCTTGTCATTCACCTCTACCGTTACAGATTGTTTGGAGCTGGTTTCAACCGTGATCGAGTTGTCAGAGGTGCTGGTGACCTTGCCTATGATGTGCTTGTCTTTTCCGTGGGCAAACACTATTACAGAAAGCGCGAACAACAAAGCAACAATCGCAAGTGCTGATTGCGCAGAGAACTCTATTCCAATTGCAGACGGATTACATCGCCTCTCTGGAAAGTCTCTGGGTGAGCACGGTCCCTCTGAAAGGAATTTGACTCAGCGGAGGGTTCTGTCTGAGTTCGTTTTATCATCCGCGATGAGCCGACCGATGAAACCGTCGCTGACTTCCACCTTGGTTTCAAATTTCTGGGCGGTTGCTAGAGCGCGGGAGACTAGACACAAAGCCTTAGCCTTTTGCAACAGCTCCACAGCACGTTCCCGTTCCTTTTTGCGCGGTATGGTCAGGCTCGGGCGGAGAATGATCTCGCTGAAGCTGTAGCCTGAGTCGACCTTGCTAACGACGCCTTCCACTTCTGCTTCGAGATCCGTGTATTCAAACCTCGCGTATCCAGCGATGGCGTGGAACGTACTCGTGAAACAACTGGCGAGCGCGCACAGTAGCAAATCCTCAGGTGTCCATCTGCCTTCGAGACCCTGGAACTCCGGAGGCGCGGTGAACTGGATTGCATTGGGCGCGGAATCGGACTTGGCGATGCCAGTTCGGCCAGAAGCCCACCAAGCCACTACGTGATATCTGTGCGTTTCCCCCATTGGTTTACCTCTCCCTGTGTTTCGCTGCGATTGCGCTCGCAACGGATGCGTTTGCAATCTCTGACTCTTCAACTGCTTTTCAGCTAGTCTGCGTAAACGGCTCGGGCCCTGATTACGCACAATATCCACCGAGCAAAAACGATGATGTGTTGGCCCTCACTCCTTAATGTGATCGGCATCACAGATGTAAAGAAACCGCAGCAGACCCGAAGCGGCGTGGACGTTCTCAGATGCGCGATTCGCTCCAGAAGCGGTGATGACAATGGTCAGCGGTGCCGGCCGGCTTTTCTTGCAGGTGATCAGGTCCGCAGATGAAACCCGCGCCGCGCCGAGGTAGCCGACTTCGAGAGTGGTATTCGGGCCAAAGCTCTTTTCCGTTCGGGCAGTCGCATTCTCCTGGAAACTGGGCCGAAACAATTTAATTTCGGCAAGATGAACCTCTTACCCAAAACTATGCTATATTTTGCCGTGGTGCTGGGCGCGCGGCCTTAAGGAGTAACGTATTCGACCCACTTGGTGACCCCCAAGCGCCAAACGTTCTCGCCTTTTCCCACGCCCAGTCTAGCCGTAATCATGAATAATAGATAACTATCGGCAAAAGCGGAGCGCCAGCCCGATCCAAACTAGCTTGCCAAGTGGATTGTAAACCGCCTTAGAGGGAATGCCATTCGCATCATCGGATTCGCCCTTGATGTCTGTGGAAATTGAAACTACCCCACTGCCGATAATTCAGCAGGATCTTCCGGGATTCTCTCTCTTGGATCAAATTCAATGAACCGGATGGGCCGCATCCTTGCAGCGAATGCTCCCTCATCGGCTTGGTTCTTGCAAATGCCCAAAGTGAAGACATTCCGTGCCACCATGTTCCGCTGAATCCAGAGGGGGGAGACCGCCGACATGCTGCAGTATTCAAAAACCCTACGTTTTACCGCGAACGACCGGCGCTAGCTGCTCGATGCGGATCCGATGAACTGGCGTCTTGCTTGACGCTGCCCGACGGCTGAGTCGAAGCCTGCGTGCGACCCATAGCTGCGACCACCCGCCTCTGTTCCTCGGGCGTGAGCTGGAAAATGTAATCCACCAGCAGCTTGGTGTGGTCCTTATCATAGCCTTGGAACGATGGCGGAGTGGGACCGGCGAAGACCCAACGATTATTCTCGCGCCGGAACAGGTCTGAAGGCATGGAAGTGCCCGGGCTGATGGCTTGCGGATCGATGATCCACCGCTCCACCCAATCAGGCTTCAGGCGTCCCCGCGCCAAGAGGAGATTGGGAGCCGTAGCGGCTTTGTCGTGCTGCGGATCGCCGGTGGCATGACACTTCAGGCAGGGGGCTGCCGTGCTGCTGAACAGGCTGCGCGCCATGTCGGTTTCCTTCGCCGTCAGCATAGGAACCTGCTCCGGTATGTATGGAAAAGGCTGCCGCGAAAGCGCCTGGAAGAAGCGCACCAGCTTGCCCAGTTCATTCTCGGAAAAGGAGAAAGTGGGCATGCGCACTTGCAGGTAGGTCCGTACGCCGTTGCGATTCGTGTCCTTGTCGGTCAGCGCCGGGTTGGTGAGAAAGTGCAGGAGCCACTCGGGATCGACCCTGGCCCCTTCGGTCAGGAGCTTGGGAGGCAGTTGTTCCTGGGCATCCTGGTAGCGTTTCATCCCCATCAGCGCAGTCTGCTGGCCGGGAATGAACTGATGGCAACCCATGCAGTTGTACTTCCTGACGACCCACCAGCCTTCCTGGATGTCGCGGCGATAATCGAGCGGTCGGTACTGATAGCTGGCGGGCAGAGCACTCTCCTGGCTGCCCATCAGGAAGGTGGTGAGGGCTCGCACCTCCTCTTTGGTTAAATGCAGGTTGGGCATGCGCAGCTTTTCTTCTTCGCTCTTAATTTTGCCTTGATCGTAGACATTTGGCTCAGCCAATTTGTGCTCGAAGAAGCCCTTGTGGTCGTACCAGGGACCTTTCGCGGGGCGGTCAGGCAGTCGTGCTAGGTCTTCCGGGTTGGTGATCGGTTCTGCATTCTTGCCGCCACGCTGCGCGGTCTCTGTGAAGAGGGCGAAGTCGAGACGCTCAATCGGCTTGCTGCCCTCATAGGTCAACTCGGTACCGATACGGCCTTCTTCCTCCAAGCCGGCGATCTCATGGCAACCCGCGCAGCCGAAGTTACGGATCCACTTCTTGCCTTCATCCTTCAGCTTGGGGTCGTCCATGAAGGAAGCGTCGGCGTAAGAAGAAGCATCCTGCTTCTTCTGCGTCATCAGGTAGCTCGCGATATCCTGCGCGTCCTCCATCCTCAGGCGGAGGCTCGGCATCACCGTCATGTTCTGTACTTGGAGCTCTTGGCCATCGTTGGGACACCGGCTGTGCTGCAGGTCGAAGACGTAGGGGAGACCCTTCTTGGCATAATCTTCGGGACCGATGTCTTTTTTCTCGTATGGGCAGTACGGGCGCGTACGCTCGCGGGCGTTGTGGATCCAGCGCACGAGGTAATCATAGTTGGCCTTTTCGCCGACGCGGGTAAGATTGGCGGCGAACGTTCCTCCCTCCGTCTCATCGCCTTCGCCGATGGAGTGGCAGGCCAGACAGCCGCGCGTCTCAAAGAGTTCCTTGCCGTGCGCGGCATCGCCCGGTTTGTGCTTCGGCTGTGGATCGGTCAGCGCCGACTGCCAAAGATAGGCTGAGATGGCCTTGATCTGACCGTCATTGAGGCGGACGTTCGGCATCCTGGTGGTGGGCCGGAAGTCGGTCGGCTTCTTCAGCCAGACAGGAATCCAGTTCTTGTTGAGCTTGAGCCGGATGTCCTTCAGATTGGGCCCCACCTTCTTGATGTCCTGCAACAAGCTTTTCGTCTGCCGGTCCAGTTGGGCGATGCGGCCGTCAATCTTGCTGTTGGCAACCCTCAGTGCCACAGCTCTGTCGTTCAGCCGATTGGCTTCTTCGTTCGTTTCTGCGGCATCGGCCTGCTTCATCAAGTCAGCTGCCTGCTTGATGTTTTGGGTCTTCTCCTGCTCCAGTTGCTTGACCTCCTGGCTGACCGAGTTTAGATCCTCCGGTTCCTTGTCGTACCCTTCATAGCGATGGCAGCCGACGCAGCCCCGTTGGCGAAACAAGTTCTTGCCCTCACTGATCGTCGAGCCCACGTCGTTGCTCACCAACAGCATATCGGCGGCGTGGCAGGTCTGACAGCCAGCTTCGGTGTTTTCGTTGGGGAAGAGCGGCCACAACCAATGCTCATACGTTCCGTGAGCCTTCTCAACGCTGGTGGTGGCCCGGCCATTGCCCTGGTGGCAGGGAGAGCAGCCGAACTTCTCCGGATCATGCGTCTTCAGTAAACCGGGTTCGGGATGGCTGGTGAAGGCGCGCGCATACTCGTCGGGCTTCTTGCCCTGGAGTACCATGGAAGCCGCGGCCAGCGTGAGCGGCTCGCGGATTCCCATGTGGCAGGATTCGCAGCGGTCCACGATGTTGGCCTCCGCCACGTTAATCTGCACGATCTTTGGATCCCACTCCGCGGTCTTCCTCTTCAGACCGTCGATTTGTCCCGGTGTGAGATCAACCATGTGCTGGTTTATATACGCTGATACCTTGGTGCTAGCTTCGGTCACCGGCTTGAGCACTTCGCCCAGTTCCGCGCTTAATTTGGTGCGTTCGTCTTTAAGCTCGCTGTATTTTTCTCCCAGTTGAGGGAAGTTGTATTTCTTCTTCTGACCGTCGGGATATTCGACAGACCAGGTTTCCTTTTTGTAGTCTTCGAGTTCCTTCCGCTTGCTTTCCTTACCCGAGACGCTCGTCTCGATCTCGTAGGTGAGAGCATTCACATAAGCGCGTTTGTCGATGAAGACGTTCTGAACCGCCAGAATTTTCGCGTTCAGATCAATGATCTGTTCCTGGAGCTCATCTCTGCGAGGCTTGGCGGCTTGATAAGCCTGCTGGTAAGCCTGCTCGAGTTGCTGGTACTCGGTGCTCTGCTCGGCGTCCTTTTCGGACTGCGCGGACTTTGACTCGGCTGTCTTCAGGAAGGTGCCGTAGCGCTGCTTCCACTCGTGCTGAAAGGCCTTCCAGGGACGTTGGCCGTACGCTTCGTCCCACAGTACCCAGAAGAGCGTGGCCATGAGGATGACCATGGCCACGACGTAATGCAGTGCGAAGGACTTGCTTACAATCGGATCATGCCTACGGATTGGTTGTTCGGGCACCACAGCCTCCCATTAGTCGTTGGTCGTTAGCGCCAGCCGATGCGCCCAAAACCTCCCGGCTAACGACTAACGACAAGGACCCATGGCTAACGACCATTTACACGTTAAACCACGGCGTGATCCACACGTACTTGATGTTGAATGCGAGCCGCAACATCATCTTGGCCGGCAGTCCCACCATGGTGAGCAGGAAGAACATCATGATGGAGTACTGCAACAGGCTCATGCGCTGATAATCCTTCGGGTTGTAACGCCGGAACAGCGCATGGACGATGAACCCGCCGATCAAGTAATAACCTCCGACAACGATCGCCCCAAAAATGGCCTTGGCTAGGTTCGAGGTGATCCCGAAAATATCGGGCAGATCGCGATTCACCTCGTAAATCAGCCGATTGTGGTCCCAGGTTTGTCCCGGCCAGAACCACTGCCAGCCCGGTCCGCGTATAAACGTGCCGATAATGATCATCGCGACCCAGAGAGTGATGAAGCCAAAGAGAAACGTGCCGATGGCAAACTTGCGCTGCTTCCAGGTGTAATAGCCGTTACCCAGCGGATTGGTGTCGATATAGGGAATCGCCATCAGGCCAATGATGATCAGCGTCGGCATCGCTACGCCGGCAATCCACGGGTCGAAGTACACCAGCATTTCCTGCAAACCGAGGAAATACCAGGGCGCCTTCGCTGGATTCATAGTCAGGTTCGGATTCGACGGTTCCTCCAGCGGTGCGTTCAAAGTAACCGACCAGATCATCAAGACGATGGTGACGATGATGGCAGCGAGGAATTCAGTGCGCAGCAGGAACGGCCACACGTGTATTTCCTTCGGCCACCCCGGCTCGAACGGCCAAGTCTTGCGATGGTGAGTCTTCGCCATCGCGGGATTGGTTTCTAGCTCCGCAATCAGGTCGTCGTTGGCCTTCGCCTGCTTCCATGCCAGATAGCAATAAAAGATCAGAAGCGGAATCAGGCCCACGATGGGTACGTTGTCGGGCGCGGAACAGATCTCCCAAAGTTGTCGCCAATCCATAAGTGCTCCAGATCGTTCCCCTTGGACCTCGCTCAAGGTCAGAATTTACGTATACGCCTCGATAAGACTAAATTCGCGCTTCCGGCCGTAGCTGCCAGACACGTTGCAGTAAAGCATGCGCGTCGTGTCAGGCCCACGCCTTCAGGCGTGCCTTGGGCCACGGCGCGGTTTACCTTCCGACATGAGCACCACCGACTCCGGGCCGGAGATGCCACCATCCTTCCGCACGCGCCAGAAGTGAACGATCATCAGTACGGAAGCCACGATCGGAATCCCGATGCAATGCCAGATGTAGGAACGCAGCAAAGCATTCGCATCTACGATGGAGCCGCCAAGTAGGCCAAAGCGCACGTCGTTATACGGCGTCATCCCCACCATTTTGCCGAACGGTCCTTCGTGTCCTAGCAGCGGCGTAGCGCGAGCCATGTTTGTGCCGACTGTGACCGCCCAGAACCCAAGCTGATCGTCCGGAAGCAGGTAACCGGTGAACGAAAGCAGTAATGTGAACACCAGCAGCAGCACGCCAATGTTCCAGTTGAACTGACGCGGCTGTTTATAGGAGCCGGTCAGGAACACACGAAACATGTGCAACCACACCGCAATCACCATGAGGTGGGCAGCCCAGCGGTGCATGTTGCGCAGGACCTTGCCGAAGGGCACATCGTGCTCCAGATAGAGCACATCGCGAAACGCCTGAAGTTTGGTCGGATGGTAATAAAACATCAGCAGCACGCCGGTCAAGGTGAGCACGATGAACAGATAAAACGTGATTCCACCCATGCCCCAGGTGAAGCTGTAGCGCACGGCGTCGCGATTGATCTTCGCCGGATGGAGATGCAGGAAGACGTTGGAAAGCACGCCCAGAGCCCGGTTGCGCGGCGTGTCATCGTGCTTGTGGCGGAAGATCGATTTGTAGAGCTCGGTCTTGGTTGGGTCTTTGAGCCCCTCGATCTGTTCCTTGGCTTTGGCGGGCAGATCGGTCCTGAATGATTGAACGTCCTCTTGCAGGACGGACTTCAATCGTTCGAGTAGGCCAACTTCTTTGCCGTTTCTTCCGTTCCGATTCTCTTCAGGCATCGTTCCCTCTGATCGGTCTCGTAATCAGCCAGTCTCTCCTCACGGTCAGGGCTCCGGCAGCACACAAATTACGAGGACAAGTAAGCTCCATCATCATTGAACTGGCTCGGCTGCCCCTTCGGCCACTGGTAGAGTCGCGACACATCTACCAGGATCTGACCGTCCGGAGATCTTTCGATGTGGGCCCGGTCCATGGGACGCGGCGCCGACTCTCAAAGTTGCCACTGCCGTGGCACGGGCATTTAAATTTGTTCTCGCTGGGTTTCCAGTCGGGCGTGCAGCCCAGATGCGTGCAGCGCGCGTAAATCATGAATCGGGTGTGCGGTCCACCCAAATGCGATATTTCTGTTGCCACTTGGTGTCCACTCCCAGACCGTATTCCTCGGGATAGCCGATTTTGAAGCTGGTCGCAGGCTCGAATAAGGTGCGTGGCGGAAAGAAGCGGAAGGCCTTTGCCCTGGCGGTAGGCTTGCTCCATCCCTATGACCGAGTTGTTGAGCGCCTTTCTCGGCCAAGGCGGAAGATGCCTGAGGAAGCCATTCACGACGCTTTTGGGTGAGTCGTCTGCCATCCGTCCTTGCCCCTTGATACTTGGACCCAAACTGAAGTACAGGCTTAAGACGAAATTCCCGTTCTTATGACAAACCCTCAGCAGTGTTGAACTTAGTCTCTTTCCCCTGAATCTCAGGTAGAGGCGAAACACTGCGAGAAACCCGAAGAGCAGGTACATAGCCGTGATGGCAAGCGGGCAGTCTACACGCCGCTTGCCCGATAGGTGAAGCTCGTATCTGTAGTTTTGGCCGCTTCGACGGTGATTTCCTGATCGAGTTCGCCTAGACTTTCCTGCCAGACCTTCAAGTGGTAATGACCTGCGGGAACACCCTCAAGCCGGAACTGGCCTCCCGCTCCAGAGACCACGTAGTAGGGATTCTTCGCAACGACAACATATGCGCTCATCCACTTGTGCACGTCGCAGCGAACCGTTACTCGGTCCGCGCGCGCCAGCGTTATTCCCTGGGTGGCCGCACCGGACGGCATGGCCTTGTTCACCTCCCGGTTAGCGAAGGTAATAACATGGATGTTGTGCAAGCAAAGGTCGGTGTTCCCCAACTTGAGCTCTCCCGCCTTCATCAGGAGGACATGCGGGACAAACGAGCATTTTTTCTGATCGATTAGAGGGCTCGGGAAATTAAACGCCTTGCCGCTGGTGATGTTATCGATCCACACGACTGCGTCGGCGATTCCTCCCTGTTCGATCCTCACTGGATAAACCTCTTTCGTAGTTCCACAGATGGATCTATCACTGGTTACTACGAACCGCTTCGGCAGCACTGGCTTTCCGCTATACAGGATCCGGCCGGAAATCGTTCCCGTGACGGATTCCTCGACCGTCCGGACCACATAGCTGGAGGACGCGGCCGACTGTGACTCTCTTGCCGACGCAGCTTGCCATTCAGGGGCGGCGGGATGGGACGTCCAGGCGATAGTGCTTCCCAGCAGGGCCAAGGCGCCCAGCCCGCCCCAGAGGCTCAGTTTCTGAAACTTATTATTCCTCGTCATCTGACTCCTCCTCTCGGTACATTTCCCACCACTGTGGGCCGTAGCGGCCATCACTGTATCTCCCCGAACTCTCAAGCTGCCCGCTGCGCACGTTCGTCCTGCCGACCTGCCCCTGGCCCGTTGGAGTTTGTTTGCGATGTTGCCATCCGTTCGATCTGCTTGTGCAGCCAACAGGCAAGAGCCTCTTCGAGTTCCATTGGCGTGCCGGCCCGGTAAAAGTAATCTATCGTTTCCCCGGCTTCAGTAAGCGCGATGAACCGGCAGGGCGCGCTCTCTCCTCGAAACTGACGAGGCACGAACTCCATCAGTGGACATTCGGTGCACGGGTGAGACTGGGCTGCATCATCGAAATTGAGGCAGGTCGGGGAGTCTTCGAACACGTAGGGAACCCGCCATGGCGTGCGCTGTGAATGTCGGTACCCGCCATCCTCCAGAAATCTCAGCTCGAACTGAAAGATCCTGAAAAGTTCGGCATCGCCTCTCCGCATGACCCGCCTCTGACCTTTTAGGTTTGCACGAATTCACCTCGATTCGCCGTGACTGCAGTCACACCAGTGTGTGATTGGAGTCAAATTGCAGCCTCTTTCCTCGTTGAAACTTGCGTATGTTCCGTGCCGCTCAAATCCTCAATTTCGGGTTTCAGCGCCAGATAATGAGCTGGACTCCTTTGCGGTAGTGAGCAACGCATATTGGTAAGGTTCGAGCGCGCCCATTTCTTCGTAGCTGGGTGGGTGCGCATTCGCCTCTTCCGCATCCGCCCCTAGCTTAGAGGTTGACGTGGGCAGCGATCATCGCCTGCCCCAGACTCAGACCGCCATCTCCTACAGGCACCTCGTTGAAATCCTGTGGAGCGCAGCCGCGAGCTGACGCGTGCCATCATCCAGGCCGCTTACGACAGCGGTTATTCGTACCATATCGGGCACGCCGAGCCTACAACGCTGTTCTTCTACACCAAAGGTGCATCGGTTACAACATGCAGTGGAAGTTCAAAATCCCGGCTACCTCCACCGCAGGAAATTCGACGCTCCTTGAGAGGCTGCGGGCTTCGCAATCGAAGAGGTCATCGAGCGCGAGCCTTACGCCCCGGAAGTCGAGTACCAGAGCCGAAGAGCGTACATCTTTGCACGGAAGCCGGGATCGCTACCACCAAGTAAGTGCCCATAGCTGTCCTTGCCATCGACATCAACGTAGCTTAGAGGGACTTGCTGTATTCGAACAGCGGCATCCCAAAGAAGAGTCCGATTTTCCCAGTACGCTGGAACACATTCTTTTCGTAAAAGCGAATAGCTCTGTTCAGCGGCTCAGTGGTGTCGAGAGTAACTGTCCCGCATCCCGCCTTGCGGAGTTCGTCTTCCGCTCTTTCAAGGAGGCAAGTGCTCACGGCCTGATCCTTGCCATTCCGGGTGGACTGCCATGCCGCGAAGGTGCCCTCCGCCACCCTCCAAATGACCTTTCAGCAAGCTGTCTTAGCTGGTCTACATCTGTTTACGATTGCAGAATCCACATCCACGTACATACGCGGGCCGATTCAGGTTGTCGCCATTTCGCGAAATGGCATTTCAATGGAAAAGCCAGAATACGTCCAACTCATGCAGAACCATCTACGAGCCTACGAGCGAGACATGGATAGGTGTTTCTCGCATGCGCAGATACAAGCATTGCCGTTCACGATGTACAGAATATTCTCTCCGAATTTTCTGCTAATGCAGCGGAGATGCATCGTGACCATATCAACGGAATGATGAATACACTTCATTGGACGGATGCTCTGAATGGTACACCTGTTATCAAGCACCCGATAGGCGTGCCAATCGGCATCGGCAGCGGAATGCGAATGACGGTCCAGCATGATGCCGAAAAAGCAGAACAAGAAAAACGGCGCTGGAAGGAAGTTCGTGAATGGACCGAATTTATGCGGAAGCGGTTAAACTCAAAAGTCGGAGGATCAGCAGTGACCATGTGCCGCAACGTGTCGATGAACAGATCGGGATTAAAGACGCAAGATGTTTCGCGCACTTCGTCAAGTGAGTAACATTCTCCAAGATTATCAAAGCGCAACTGATCGGGAGCCTTTAAAGGCTTTTCCGCTCAGGGTGATGTCGCGGGGCTATTGCTTTTTAAGGGAGAGCAGTGGCCTCCGCATTCCCAAAAGCTACTGAACGGTAAACCGCAGGAGAAAGGCCCGTAATTTAGCAGCTTGGTTCAAAAACTGCATAACAGGCCGACCAACATCTTGTTAATCAATAACTTACAAGCTATGAAATCTGGAATGACCCCTAGGCATCGCGCCAGGGGGTCGGATTTTGTGAAATCTCGCGCCCATATTATTAAAGGACTTGGGTTCTCACTTGCAGGGGTTGCAGTCTGCAAAAGCGGCAGGGTTTACAAAAAGGGTTTACATTCTCGCCTCCATTGATGCTTTTATGTCCGGCCCTCGTCGCTGCGGCCACTGCTGAACATCCCGCGGTATTTCGTTTTCCGGTCGCGAACCAGAGGCGGACAGAAAGCTATCCCTCACAACTAATGGGATGGTCCGCCGCCTTTACCCAGCCAGCAGCTGGGATGTAAGGATGAACGGAGGAGGCGTCCCATGGAGCTACACACGATCGGCATTGATCTTGGTAAGACAGTTTTTCATCTAGTGGGTGTTAACCTGCGCGGCGAGGTTGTGGTGCGCAAGAAGTTTTCGCGCAAGCAATTGCTGCATTTCACGGCGAACCTGCAGATCGAATTGATTGGCATGGAAGCCTGCGGAGGGGCCCACTTTCTAGGGCGAGCTTTACAAGGGCAGGGGCATGAGGTGCGGCTAATGCCAGCGCAGTATGTGAAGCCGTACGTGAAGACCAACAAGAGCGACTACATTGACGCCGAAGCGATCGCTGAGGCAGTCGGGCGGCCGAATATGCGCTTCGTACCGATCAAGAGCGATGCCCAGCTGGATCTACAGTCCCTGCATCGGGTACGGGAGCGTTGGGTGATGCGCCGCACAGCGGTTATCAACCAAATTCGTGGCTTGCTACTCGAACGTGGAATCACCTTGCGCAAGGGACGGTGCTATGTCGATGAGGCATTGCCTGGGGTCCTAGAAGACGCCAGCGCCAAGCTCTCGGGCGCATTGCGCGTACTCCTAGCGCAACTGAAGCTGGAGCTCGATCACTTGCAAATGCGGATCGACGAAGCTGATGCGGTGATCAAGAAGACTGCTGGCGAGAACGAAGCCTGCCGACGACTGGTGGCGATCCCTGGCATCGGACCGATTACGGCGACTGCAATCATCGCCGCGATCGGCAACGGCGCGGCTTTTAAAAAGGGGCGAGAGTTCTCAGCCTGGCTCGGCATCGTCCCCGGCGAATATACCACCGGTGGCAAGCAAAAGCTGCTCGGGATTAGTAAACGCGGAAACTCTTACTTGCGAAGACTCTTCGTGCACGGAGCTCGCGCCGTACTGCAACAGAGCGCGAAGCAATCCTCCGGTCTGAGTGCCTGGCTAGCTCAACTCACAACCCGCACTCACCGTAACGTGGCCGCAGTGGCCTTAGCGAATAAGCTGGCGCGCATGGCCTGGGCCGTGCTCGCCAAGAACGAGGCATATCGGCCTCCGATCTTGGTCGCTGCAGCTCCAGCGTAACTGGCCTGCAGATGACGCCTGGCTAAGGCCAGGCTCGGAAATCGCATCGCGATTCCCACATCAGACCAGCGGCTAGTACTACGGAGTCGATTATTTCTGCCAGGTCTGCTGGCGAACCATGAGATGGCACAACGGTCGAACCCGGCGCTCTCGAAACCTGCAAACCGGAAAAGTCTTTCCAGGCTGCCTAACTAAATAGGACGAGAGCGCAGCGCATTCCATCATGGCCAGGAGCCTTGTGCTCCAACGAAGGCCGAATACATTTGCGCAGACCAACCTGTCAACTTCATTTTTCGCTTGCGACAAAGCGGCGGACCATACATTCTGGTTTGCCCGTGATCCAGACGCAATCCGGAAATCACCTTCCTCAAGCCGACTTCTCGGTACTAACCTTGTGATAACGGGACCGCCATACTCCGGTTTCGCCGAGCACTGATGAGTTGGCACTCTGGTTCTAATGCCCTGCCCGACGGCTCCGGTAATGTTCACCAATCCTTGACGAAATTGGCTGAGCGCCTGACCAGCAGATTGAAAAACGGCACAATCACAGCATTCGAAGCTGAGCGCCATTCACCGCAGCCGCACTCGTCTTCAAAATTTACGCTGCGCCCCGCATCGCCCGTGCGCCGCAAGCTGGGCAACTATGCAGCTCGATCACGGTCACTCCAAATGCTGGATCTAAGTTTGCTGTTGCTGACTCCGAGGGTATGAGTTTATCAGCGTGGTGGTTCATCTCGGCACCGCAACGTGGGCATTTCATCGTTTCAGCTCGCATAGCTCATCCGAAAGAATGGCATTTCTCCAGTCAACTACAACGCGACGTTTTCACGACCGTAGCGCAGAGTTCGCGTCATCCAGATCAGCTCTTTCAGGAACTTATCAACTCGTCGAATGTATGCGGAATCCAGCAACTCTCCGCTTGCATTGAAACAATTCTGTACGGCGGAGAAATTCACATCCCAAAAAATCGGGCACTAGGCCCAGTTCGCGCATGACTGGAAGGAGATTCTCGACAACACGACTTCCGCCGAATGGACCCGCCGAAACGCCGACTATTCCAACAGCTTTGTGGATGTACTCTTTCAGACAGCTATCGAGCACATGTTTTAGCAGGCCACTGTAGCCGTGGTTATACTCGGGAGCGACAATTACCAGGCCATCGGCGCGGTCCATCTTGGAAGAGAAGACGCTATCTTTAATACCCTCTCCGGCGTTATCTGTCGGCAACGCCAGGCTGCAAATATCGATCAGCTCGGTCTCGACCCCAGCCTGCTTTGAGACTTCGTTCGTGAGCAGACGGGCTACGTGAGCGCTCATGCGTCCCTTGCGAGCGGTCCCGAGAACCACCGGAATATAAAGAGGACGAGCGTCCATCATTTCTCCTAGCTCGCTGCCTGCTTGCGTTGGGCCTCGATCGGCCGGGTTGGCGCCGCTTTCAAGGTGGCGTCTGTTGCCTGCGGCCGGATTTCGTAAATGTCTTCTACCGTTGCGCGGAGAATTTCTGCAACGCTCCACGCTTGCGCGATGCAACCGACGGGACGATGCGGCGCGTCTCCTTCGAAGATTTCCGAAATGTGTCCCAGGCCAGCGTCGGACAAGTGCCCCTTCAAAGGCGTTAGCCACAGTTCAGCTTGCCGGCGGGCTGTCTCGCTCCCGCCGTTCACCTTTATATATGCGGTGATGAAAGGGCCCATCAGCCACGGCCAGATGGTGCCTTGATGATATGCGCCGTCGCGGCTGGCGCCGTCGCCAGTGTAGCGTCCGCGGTAGTGCGGGTCGCTCGGAGCAAGACTGCGGAGGCCGTAAGGCGTGAGTAAATGTTGTTCCACCATACTTACGACTTGTTTCGCGCGCTCCGGGCTGAGCATCGAATGCGGCAAGCTGACGGCAAAGATCTGATTCGGACGAATGCTGGCATCGGGCGGTCCGCCGTTGATAACGTCATACAAATAGCCACCCTTCTCATTCCATAGCAGGCGATTGAAGCTCCACTTGGTGAGGGCGCCCATGCTGTTGTACCGCTTCTTCGCTGATTCATCTCCAATGCGCTCCGCAAGATCCTCCATTATGCAGATGGCGTTGTACCACAGCGCCTGAATTTCAACCGGCTTGCTCCGGCGAGGTGTCACAACCCAATCGCCAACTTTCGCGTCCATCCAAGTCAGTTGCACGCCAGCTTCGCCAGAATTCAACAGCCCGGCGGAATCGAGCTTTATGCCGAAACGAGTTCCGCGAACGTGCCAGTTGATGATGTCGGTGAGCACGGCAAAGAGCTCTTTCTGAACGAAAGCAAGATCGCCTGTATATGCCAGGTAGGCGCGAACCGCTTCGAAGAACCACAGAGTGGCATCAACGGTGTTGTACTCCGGAGTTTCCCCGGCATCAGGAAAACGGTTTGGTAGCATGCCCTGATCAACATGGTGTGCGAATGTGCGCAAAATGCTTCGGGCCACGTCATGCCGTCCCGTCGGTAGCGTGAGACCAGGAAGCGCGATCATCGTGTCCCGACCCCAGTCGCTGAACCAGTGATATCCAGCGATGACACTCTTCTGATCGCCACGGGAAACAATGTACTGGTCGGCGGCGGCTGTCAGTGAGTTGATGAAGTCATCGTTAACCGGAGAGCGCCTTGCGTTCTCTTTCCGTCTGGTGATCTCACAGACCCGGTACTGTTCAGCCGACTCTACATCGTGCGGCTCGGTTGAGGCGATAACCGTCGCCTTCCGCGTCGAATTCAAATCGAAACTCAGCACACATGGATTGAACAAGTCTTCCTGGAAATCGAGCCCGCGTTCGCGTTCGGCGTCGTATTCCAAATTGCGGTACCAGTTGCCCGTGCTCTCGACTTCCTGTGCATTGTTGGCGAGGTACAGCGCGGGAAGACCCTGATAGGGAGAAACGCTCATCAGTTCGCTTTGCTGCTCTACTCTGGAATTGATCGCGCCATTTTCGTGAGTGAGGCTGTGGTAGTCGCGGAACGCGACCAAGGGGCGCAGCTCAAGGTTCACCGTTACCGCGTCTGGCGCGCTCTTCAGTGCGTATTCGATCACCGTCGTGTTCTCAGCCTGCACCATGAATAGCGTCTTTTCGATCTCGACGCCATCTACGCTGAACCTAAAAGTTGGAAATGGGTCGAGCTGGAACTGTTTTAGAAACTGAAATCCTTGTGGATGGACCGTCCCCGGGTAGCGATTTGTGCCGAGTTCATAGCTACGGCCGTTCACGATGAGAGTTTCTTCAAATTTCGCAAGCAGAACGAGCCGGCCGACTGGTGGCTTGGTGGCGGCTACTAGGAGACCGTGATACCGGCGAGTGTTGCATCCGTTAATTGTGCCGGACGCGAAACCACCAATGCCATTTGTCTCCAGCCATTCGCGCCGAAACGCCGCGTCCAGGTTGCCGCAAACATCTTCTGTGAAGCGAATCATGACGTACCCTCCAGGGAGGCAGCAGCCGCAGTGCGAGAAGCGACGAAGGCGGACATGCTGTCGGTTAGATCCATGTGGGAAATAGTTGGAGCGCGAAAAGTCTGGAACTGCACCAGGTCTTTTGTGAACAGGAGATCAAGAGTCCAGTCCAGTGCAACACGGAGTTTCTTCTCGAATCGCGGAAGTTTGCTCAAATAAATCGTTCGCCACATCCACCACGCGATAAATCCAGAAAAATTGATCCCGAAAATGTTCGCGACTCCGGTCCTGCGTCCAATGGCGGCGAGCTGGCCGATAGTCGAAAACGAAAACGGTTTCAGATCTCCGCCGCGAATGCTTGCGATGAGATTTTTCGCCAGCGTCTTTCCTTGCCGCAAAGCATGCTGGGCCGTAGGCGGATGATATTGCCCAGTCTTTGCATTTGGCACCAGCGCGCAATCACCCAGTGCCCAGACATCGGGCCAATCGGGCACGCGCAGCATTTCGTCAACTTTCAGGCGCCCCCGCTCTTTAATGCAGGGAAGCGAATCGAGTGCCGGATTCGGCGAAGTACCGGCAGTCCAGATCAGCGCTTTACTCTCAATCTGCTCGCCAGTGCTCAGTCGCACGCTGTTATCGGTGACCCCGGTCACTCGCGTGTTCACTAGAATCTCGACTCCTCGTTCCGCGAGCTTCTTCTCGGTATAGCGGCCCAGCTTTTCGCCAAGCTCCGGCAGAATCACTTTGCCCGGATGCACAAGCACAACCCGCAGCATGTCTTCCCGTAGATTTGAATAAAAGCGGACGGCCTCGCGAACAAAATCATTAATGCCCGCGATCGTTTCCACGCCGGCGAACCCTCCGCCTGCAACTACAAAAGTCAGCAATGGGCGTCGTACGGCTGCGCAGCATTCGGTGTCAGCTTCTTCGAGGTGCGCGATCAAGCGATTGCGCAGATGAATGGCATCTCCGAGCGATTTCATGGTCAGCGCGCGCGGCTCAAGGCCTGGCAGATTAAAGAAGTTCGTGATCGAACCAAGGCCAATCACTACGTGATCATATGGAAGCTGGTGATGATGATGATCGAATCCGTGCGAAACCGTCACCAGCTTCCGCTCTAGATCGACACATTCAACTTCGCCGGCAAAGAAGTTAATTCGCTTCAGGAGCTTTCGTATTGGGTTCACAATGTTCGTGAGGTCGAGATCGCTGGCCGCGACTTCGTGCAACATGGGCGTGAAAAGGAAGAAATTGTCGCGGTTCACCAGCGTGATCTCGATGTCGGGATCCCGGGCCAAGGTGTCATCCAGATGGATGGCTGCATGCAGGCCGGCGAAACCGCCGCCGAGAATCAGAATCCGAGTTTTCTTTTGTTCACTCACAAATAATCTCCGTCAGACAATCGCGAACCAAATTTCTAAAGGTCTGCGACCTCGCAGAACACCTTGATCGAGCCATTCGGACTGGTGAGCTTCTTAAACAGTTCGGTGTAGTTCTCCAGCCCACGTACCGGATCTGTAAGCAACCGGCTCAGCCATCCCGGATATTCCGCTTCAGCCTGCGCCATATCCCGCACCCCCGCCTCAAAGTATTCGCGGTTAGCATTCACCGTTCCGACCATTACTTTGTTGCCAAGCACAAATTCCAGATTGATGCGATCGGCTGGAACTTGGATCATGCGGTCGCCGCCGGTAACACTGGAGAGCACAAGAACACCGTTCTTGCCAAGGGCTTGCATGCTGTCAAAGACGACGCCGGAGTTGCCGGTCGCCTCAAAGATCAGATCGAAAGGGCCAAACTGTTTCGCGCCCTCAATTACGGGGACCTCTTGCGTAATAACGTACCTGGTGCCGAGCGCTTCAATGAGTTCGGCATTAAGGTTCGGCTTAGAGTTTCTTGCGAAGGTTGTGACTTCGATTCCGCGCAGACGCAAAGCCAATGTTGCAAGCAGCCCGATCGTGCCAGCTCCCATTACGGCCGCGCGCCGCGGACGCCAAACTTTCAGCCGCCGCTGAATTTCGTACGCTTGGTGAATGCCTTTCTCAACTACTGTGAACGGCTCCAGCAATACGCCGACGCGCTTTAATCCTTGCGGTACCTTCACGATGAACTCGGCGTCGTCCACGTAATACTCAGTCAGAAAGCCGTGGCGCAGATTGATGCCGCGTTCAAAGTAGGTGTCGTCGGTAGTCATGTCGTTGGTGCCGATCAGGTCGTAAATGCTGCGACCCGGGCGGCGAACTGTGGCGACGACGTAATCGCCTGGTTTCACCTCAGTCACATTCGGGCCGACAGCTTCGACCCGGCCGAATCCTTCGTGACCAATCACCAGAAAGTCGTATCCGGAAGGCGCGGCGCCATACTCGGCTGCATTGATTTCTTTGTCGGTGCCGTCCACGCCTACGCGCAGGACTTTGACCAAAACACCGCGACCATCGGGCACATCGTTAAGCGAAGGCTTGTTCAGGTCAGCCAGATGCACGCTGTTGGCTTTTCCGGGAAACACACTAATGGCTTTCATTTCATTTTCTCCAATTTAGGTTGATCTCTGATTCGCGACTTAGTCTGCGAAGGCTATTCCAGCTCTTTCGCTCTTCTTACGGTCGGTCGTTTCGCCACTCTGCTGTAACATCTTGGTTACCAATCCCGTCCACCCGGTCTGATGGCTTGCGCCAACACCCCGGCCCGTATCGCCGTGGAAGTATTCGTGAAACAGAATGAGGTCGCTCCAGTTCGGATCCGATTGGAACTTGGCGATATCTCGGTACACTGGGCGCTCGCCTTTTTCATCGCGCAGAAAAATCTGCGATAGCCTGCGCGAAAGCTCGGCGGCCACTTCCCACAGCGTCAGCATGTTTCCTGAGCGCGCCGGGAACTCGACTTTGAAATCGTCGCCGAGGTAATGATGAAACTTCTGCAATGACTCAATGAGCAAAAAGTTGACCGGGAACCATATCGGTCCGCGCCAGTTGGAATTGCCGCCGAACAAGCCGGTACTTGATTCCCCCGGCTCGTAGGTCACGCGGTAATCCATTCCGTTCACCGCCAGCGTGTATGGATGATCTTTGTGATAGCGCGACAGCGCGCGAATACCGTACGGCGATAGAAATTCGTTTTCATCAAGCATCAACTGCAGCACGCGGCGTAACTGATCGCGTCCGACAATTGACAACAATCTTCGCTCTGCTTTCCCGCGCGTGCGCATGCAAGCCACATTGCCCACGAGGTCCGGACGATTCTCGATGAACCATTCGAGTCGCCGCTTGAATCCAGGCAAGCGATCGAGAAGTTCGGGTTCGAGCGTTTCGACAGCAAACAAGGGGATCAGCCCGACCATCGAACGAATCCGCATCGGGTACTTTCGGCCGTCCGGGAAGCGCAGAACGTCATAGAAGAATCCGTCCATCTCATCCCATAAACCGATGCCGTCATTGCCGCGATGGTTCATGGCGTGGGCGATGTAGATGAAATGCTCCCAGAACTTGCTGGCGACATCTTCGTACGCCGGATCTTCGCTTGCGAGTTCGAGTGCGATGGCAAGCAGGTTGAGCGTGTACATCGCCATCCAACTGGTGCCGTCTGACTGTTCGATGTACCCGCCGGTGGGCAGAGGCGCGCTGCGATCGAACACGCCGATGTTGTCGAGTCCGAGGAACCCGCCCTGGAAAATATTCATTCCATCGGCGTCTTTGCGATTCACCCACCAGGTGAAGTTCAGAAGCAGCTTGTGGAAAACGCGTTCCAGGAAAGCGCGATCACCTTTGCCATTCCGCTTCTTATCGATCTTGTAAACGCGCCAGGCTGCCCACGCATGCACCGGTGGATTCACGTCTCCGAATGCCCACTCATACGCAGGAAGCTGACCATTCGGGTGCATGTACCATTCGCGCAGCAGCAGCACGAGCTGCTCCTTTGCGAAGTCGGAATCCACCAGGGCCAAGGGAACGCAGTGGAATGCCAGGTCCCAGGCGGCATACCAGGGATACTCCCACTTATCGGGCATTGAAATTACATCGGCGTTATAGAGGTGCGGCCACTGGCTGTTGCGGCCGTTCTTTCGTTCGACCGGCGGAGGTGGATTGCCCTCATCACCTTCAAGCCAGTCCTTTGTGACGTAGTGATAGAACTGCTTCGACCACAGCATGCCGGCAAACCCCTGGCGCATGACGTTCTGTGCGTCCGGCGAGAGCTCTTGAGGAATTACGGTGCGATAAAACTCGTCAGCTTCGCTTTTCCGCAAAGCGAACAGTCGGTCGAAACCGTCGAATGCGGCCTCGGCAACCCCGGAAAAATCAATGTCGGTCAGCCGCAGTCGGATTGTTACGCTGCCGCCGGCAGGAACCTGCAATTTGTAGTGTGCCGCGGCTTTGGTGCCCATCGGCATGGGAGCAACAGCGTCCTGCTTTCCGTTCACGATGTAATCGTTGATACCGTCCTTCACGCATGCGCAGCGGTTCTCGACACCGTACAGCCGCTGAAGATTAGTTTCGTTTTCGGTGAAGAGTACTTCAGGAGATCCGTCGCAATAGAGCCATCGTTTGCCGAGAGCGGGATGGTCAAGTTCGGCACCGCCGGCAACGCGGCGCATATCGGGACGCTCGGCGTCGCCGCCCCACGCCCAGGTATTGCGGAACCAGATGGTGGGGAGGAGGCGCAGCGGAGCTGCTTCGGGCCCACGGTTGGTTGCAGTGATTTTGATCAGAATGTCTTCAACATCGCCCTTCGCGTACTCCACGCCAACATCGAAATAGCGATCATCAGTGAAAACGCCCGTATCGAGCAGTTCGAATTCCGGCTGGTCTTTTCCACGACGGCGGTTCTCTTCGACTAACTGCGTGTATGGGAATTCCGCATGCGGATATTTGTACAGATACTTCATGTACGAGTGCGTCGGCGTCGAATCAAGATAGAAGTAATACTCCTTCACATCCTCGCCATGGTTGCCTTCGTTGCCCGTCAGGCCGAACAGGCGTTCTTTGAGGATGGCGTCGCGCTCATTCCAGAGAGCAACCGAAAAGCAAAGCAGCTGACGCCGGTCGGAGATGCCGGCGATTCCGTCCTCGTTCCAGCGGTAAGCGCGTGAGCGGGCGTGATCGTGTGGGAGATACTCCCAGGCATTTCCATATGGGCTGTAGTCTTCGCGGACCGTGCCCCAGGCGCGCTCGCTGAGATAAGGTCCCCAACGTTTCCAGTGCTTTTTGTGCTCGCCGGATTCTTCTAAGCGAATTTCCTCTGCCGTCATCGCTACTCCTATTTCTCTTCAACGAGAATCGCATGACCATCAGGATCACGCGCTACGAATGCTTTCTTGAAACCTAACTGCCCATCCGATTCGGCAACCACGCCAGAGGATACAAAAGAGGCGTGCACATTTGAAAATTGTTTTGCGGCAGCATCGGCGTCGTTGGTCAACACAAGCGTCTGCCGATGCACTACATCGTTTGAATGCTCGTCGGCAGGAAACGGACTGCCATCGCGAGGCGACAGATATTCCAATAGTTCGACCCCAGGCCCTGATTCAGCTCGCAAGGAAGTAATCCGCAGGTGAGCTCCAAAAACATTGTTCAGGTGTGCCTGCTCGGTGCCGTAGTTTTCGCTCTCGCCGACGACATGCATGCCGAGCAAGTCGCGATAAAAGTTCAGGCTGGAATCGGTATCGACAACCACAATCGCAGTATGGTCGATTCCGAGGAAAAGCTTTTCCGAGGCCAGGTGCCACTTGGCTACACCCTTATTGGAAGGAAATTGCAGGATTTCAAGCGGATGCCCGTCGGGATCTTTGAAATAGAACGCGCGGATCCCGGCGGCGTTCTTATTCCAGTCCGGCAGGCGTTGCGGTCCTGAAGAGGCGTGCTCGACTTTGTTTTCGCGAAGCCGGGCGTAGGCTTTGTCCATATCGCTCACGATAATCGCAATGTGCTGGAACGAGCGGTCATTGCTGCGCGCAGTTATCGGAATGAGACGGCCTTTCGGCGCCAGGTATTCCGTGAGTTCGATGAATTCATCGCCAAGTTGCATGCGCACCACGCGCATGCGTACTCCGAAGACGCCTTCTAAGGACTCGTAGGTTTCGCCGGCGACTTCCCGATCCGATATTGTCTTAAAAGTGAGCACGCCGGAGTAAAAAGAAAGGGCCCGGTCCATGTCCGAGACCGTCATATCAACAGCATCGACCCCTGAAATCAGCGAAGCGTTCCGCGTCTGGGCGCTGGCGACCAGAGTTACGATAAACAGGAGTCCGGCCACCACCAATTGCGGTCTACGGGATTGAATGTGACGTTTCATCTTCGTTATCACCCGGCTACGAGCTGTGCCTCTCGTGATTGGGTTCCGTTCACGGCGTATTCAGCGATCGGCACGTGCAGGCGCTGCAACAGGTGGTCGCCCACGCGCAGCGCATTGGCAATGATGGTCAACGCAGGATTCACCGCAGCGCTGGATGGGAAAAAGCTGCCATCCACAACGTAAAGGTTATCCACGTCGTGGGCTTTGCAATTGACGTCCAGGGCGGACTCTTTCGGGTCGTTTCCGAAGCGAATGGTGCCGTTCTGGTGCGCAACCCCTGCCAGCGGAATTCGTTGCCCGACATATAGACTCCGCGAAAAGAGCCCCTGGTGGCATTCATTTCCGTGGATCGAGCAGGTGTTCCGCTTCATTGCTTTTTGCAGATGTGTTTTGAGTTGCTCATGTGCCTTTAAGTTGTTGGGGGTGTAAGTCAGCACAATTTCGCCATCCCGGTTAATCGTGACCCGATTGTTCGGATCGGGCAGGTCTTCTGATGTAAGCCAGAAATCGAGTGAATGTTTCGCCATCAGATCAAGGGTGAATCCCGGAGCGATGGCCGGCGCGCCGGCGCGCAATGTAATCGCGTCCAGCTTTCCGACGAAGGAAATGTGGCCCATCGGATATTCGAAGTCTCTTGATCCGAAATAGAAATCGTTTACCGACAGAGTCTTCTGGAAGACCGTAGGATTCGGGCACTTGGAAATCGCCATGAGCACCGAATTGGTGTGACCCATGTAATGGCGTCCGACGACATCAGAGCTATTAGCCAGGCCATTCGGGTGCCTGTCATTGGCTGAGCGCAGCAACAGCGCGGCCGAGTTGATTGCGCCGCAAGAGACGACCACGATGTCAGCAGAGTAAGTCTCAACCGTCCCATTGCGTTCTACGATCACTTCTTGAATCTCGCGGCCGGAGCTGTCGGTTGTAAGCCGCTTCACCAGCGCATTCGTCAGCAGAGTGACATTTGGGTACTGCAGCGCCGGATCGATACACAACACCTGCGCGTCCGATTTCGCGTGAACCAGGCAGGGAAACCCATCGCAGGTGTTACAGCGAATGCAGGGACTCAAACGAGGGTTTTTCTCATCGAGCATCACACCGAGAGGCGTGTGAAACGGATTGAGTCCCGCCGCGCGAAAGTCGTCCGCCAAATGCTGAATGCGAGCCTCATGGCTCACCGCTGGCCAGGGATACGCTTTTCCGGCTGCAGGTTCGGTTGGATCCTCGCCACGGTTGCCGTGTACCTGATACAGGTTTTCCGCCTGTGTGTAGTACGGTTCGAGTTCGTCATAACTGATAGGCCACGCGGGGGAGATTCCGCCGTGATGACTTATTTCTCCGAAATCCTTCTCGCGAAGCCGGAACAGCGCGGCGCCATAGAATTTCGTGTTGCCGCCCACGTAATAATTCGTGTGTGGATGTAATTCTTTTCCGTCCACGTCGCGCCACATTTCTTTCGTGTTGTATTTGGCGTCGACGTTCACCGCTTGTGGATTCCAGTTGTCCTTCTCGCGGGCGACGTAGTCACCACGTTCTAGAATCAAGATCCGCTTGCCGGAAGGAGCGAGGTGATACGCGAGCGTTCCGCCGCCGGCTCCTGTTCCGATGATGATCACGTCGAACCGATTGTCGTGGCTCATGACGGTCTCCTTTCAAGGTTCAGGCAGTTACTGGTGCATCGAGCTCATTGCTGTGGCAGCGGCCGTAAGAGGCGCAGTTCCAAAGTTGACGCTGAAACGCTTGCACCAGATCGTGACCGCACGATATTTCGCGAGATCAACATCAGCGGGCATTTCATAGTTCTGATCGCCAATGTTCCCCTTGAGAGAGCCGATCTCACGGAAACCGGCCTTCTTGACCATCTCGCTGTCACTGGCATCGTTAGCGGCAACAAGATAGACGCGAACGTCAGGGCCATTTGAAGTTTCAAAGTTGGTGAAACGGAGAATGCGTTTGCCGTTTGAAAGCTGGTAAACACTGGCGTTTCCTTTGCTGCCATGTGCGACGCTGTGGAACGAGCCCGAAGCCAGAATGGTTTCCGACGCGTTCGCGTTGGCTGAAGTGGGCATAGCTTCATTGACTTTGGCGTTGACGAACAGCCGCTCGGGCCGGAATGCCGCCCACAGAGCCACTGCTGCGATAAGAACCAAACCGTAGATCAATTTCTTGCGAGTCATGACATCGTCTCCTTTGAGAGTGATTGGTTTTAATAGAGTTGGTAGTTACAGTGGAAAATGCAGCGCCTGTCATTATCGTGGTGCAGCTTCGCGCAAAAGACCACGTGCTTGCCCCGCAGCCACAGATAGACTTGGGCGGCCAGCATCATTCCGAGCGGGGGCGCGGTGAAGTAAAGCCAAAGTGAGTTCCAGATTCGTCCTGACGCAGCTGACGCAAACGATCTTGCCGGGCTCATGCTCATGCCTGAGAACGGCGATTCGAGGGTGATGTAAGTTGCAACCAGAGCGCCGGCAATGACGCCCGTGAATCGCGCAATGCGCACGGAGTTCGAAACATTCAGGACCATGGTCATCATCAGAAACGAGATGACTACCTCCGCGACGAAGGCCACTCCGGTTCCACCGCTTCCCGGAACCGTTGCTGCATAACGCACGTTCTGATTCGCGATGGCTTCTCCCCAAATCAAAGTGCTAATCAATACTCCTAGCGTTCCGCCAATGAATTGCGCGATGACATAGAACGTCGCGTCCCACGGCTCAATCTTTCCCAGTCGGAAGAATGTCAAAGTGACTGACGGATTCAGATGCGCGCCCGATTGCTTGCCCCATGGTGAGTAAATGAGCGCAACTGCGGTCAGCCCCATGGCGACACCGGTCAGAAGACGGCGAACAAACGCGCTCGGAAGCATCTGCCGAAGCGCAGATCCGGGGTGCTGCAGCAGAACCGTAAAGCTACAAGCCGAGATCATGAAAATACCCAGGCACGCGGCTTCCATCAAATATTCTGGCCAGTGGCTGGTGGCGGCCGAGATCGCGCCCGCGTGCCAGGTCGGCCACGCGGGCCGCGTTCCGAGTCCAGTGGTCAGCCCTTGCGTAATTTCGTTTTGTGCTGCGGTTTGCATTTGCCCATCGGATTCGCGGCTAACAGTTTGGTGACAATCGAATCGATGAAATTCTTGCGAACGCCCGAAAATAGAAACTCTTGTCACCTTTTTTGCACGTCAGAATCTCAGAAGATTGGAGAAAGACTTGGGATCTCGGAAGTGTCCCGGACTGGAGGAGTCGTGGAGATTAGTTGCCTGGAAGTGATCCGGGAGCTCTCGAACTACATTGATAAGGATGTGACACCGGAGTTACGCGAACAGATCGTGGCGCATTTGCCTGGCTGCTTGCATTGCACCGCTGTTTATGTCGGATTGCGAAACACTATGACGCTTGTCGGAGACCGCCGGAGTTTCGAATTACCGGCAGGATTCAGTCAGCGCTTGCGCGCACGGCTAACGAAAATTTCCTGAGCTGCGCGCTGTCATTCTGTTACGCCTGTTGTCCCTGAGCTGCTTTGGCCCATCTACCGCCCCATCCCGGCGCCAATCTGTCCCGCATCTGCAAGCGTGCTCGCGAGGTGCGAGTCTTGACGTTCTCTTCCGAAATGCCCAGCGCTTTCGCAGTTTCCGCAATGCTCATCTGCTGCACGTCGCGAAGGACCAGGACAGTGCGGTATTTTTCAGCAAGAGATTGTAGAGCTTTGTTCAACGCCTCCCGCAACTCGGTTTGCTCCAGAACCTCAGAGGGAATCTGGCGCCAATCTGCGAAGTCAGTGGGAATGTAATCGCCTTCGTCCATTTGCTGGCCCTCGTCAATGGAGTCGTACAGCTGCCGGCGATCCTTACGCAACTTCATCCGCGATTCGTTGATCACGATTTGAATCAGCCACGTGCTGAACTTTGACTCCTGCCGGAAGCGTGCGAGATATTTGTAAGCCTTCAGTACCGCCTCTTGCGCGACGTCTTCCGCGTCGGCGTCGTTGCCCAATATCGAAACGGCTGACAGGAATACGCCACGCTCGTACGGCCGGATCAGTTCATAAAAGAGATCCGTCTCTCCCGCGAGCACGCGCTGAATCAGTTCATACTCGTGCGTGGCTTGAGGATCCAATGCCCGACAGGGTGCCTGCGCGATGCCGGTTTCAGACTCAATCGCCATGACATTCGGGCTCGTCATATGGTTGTCTCCTTCAGTTGTTGACTAAGAAACGCTGAGCAATTCACGTGTTCAACTTTGCGGCTGGCTAGCTCTCGAAGCAGGGCCGTTCCACTCGCATCCACAAACCAGACTTTTTCCAGGTCCAGGGTGACGGCCTTTTTCTCCGACAACGCCTGCTCGCTTTGCCTTCGCACCTCATCCACCCACGGCCCAACCAGCCAGCCTTCCAGAGTCAGCTGAACCCTGTCGGCGGAGTCCTCAATAATCGAAATTCTCAGCACTGTTTATTTGCCTCCGAACACCATCACTAAAGGCATGCGCGATGCCAAGGTTGGGCCACGCAACGAAATTCGCTAAGTGATTGCCATGTGAGGAGATAACGGGAGGCGAGCGACGTAAGAGACCAGGCTTTCCACGAGATATCGTGGGCGAAGCCACGACGGTCTGTTCGTGGCCACGAGATATCGTGGGTTATGCCGTAGCGGAAGAGCGCTCGATGCCAAGCTTTTTCATCCGGCTTCGCAGCGTATTGGGATGGAGGTTAAGAATTCTGGCAGCCCCGCGCGGCCCTTCGATGACGCCGCGGGTTTCCTGCAGGACTTGAAGAATGTGAGACCGCTCGACGTTCTCAAGCGAACTGGAAGAATTTTCTGCAGCAAGCGAGGTGCTCTCGCCGAAAATATGTTCTACGCTGGCCTCACTGGTGATCGGCAGAAGATCATTGCCGAGCCGGAGAATGGAGCCAGAACACAACACTACCGCACGCTCGATCACATTCTGCAGCTCGCGAATATTTCCCGGCCAGGAATAGCGTGAGAGCGCATCCATGGTGTCCTGCGACATGCCGGTGATCTGCTTGCCGAACTGACGGCTGAACCTCTCAACGAAAAATGATGCGAGCAGCGGAATATCGGCGCTGCGCTCCCGAAGCGGGGGCAACGTAACCGGTAATACATTAACTCGGTAAAACAAGTCTGCGCGGAAACGGCCCTCCTGTACTGCTTTTTCCAGGTCGCGGTTGCTGGCCGCGATAATACGGACGTTCACCTCAATAGTGCGACTGCTGCCCAGCGGTTCGAACTCGTGCTCCTGAAGTACTCGGAGCAGTTTTACCTGGGTGTCCAGAGGGAGTTCGCTGACTTCGTCTAGGAAGAGGCTGCCGCCATCCGCCAATTCAAAGCGACCAGTCCGCCGTTCCAGCGCGCCGGTGAATGCACCCTTCATATGCCCGAAGAGTTCGCTTTCGACCAGTCCTGTGGGGATGGCGCCGCAGTTCACTTTTACCAGTGGCCGGTGTTTGCGCTTGCTACGGTTGTGAATCGCGCGGGCAATTAATTCCTTCCCACAGCCTGTTTCGCCAAGAATCAGCACCGTCGAGTCAGTTGGCGCAACCGTCTCCACTTTTCGCAGCACATCCAGCAGGCCTTTGGTGTTTCCGACGATTTCCTCGAAGTTGTGCTCTTTGCGAATTTCCTCCTGCAAATACACGTTTTCGGCTTCGAGTTTCTTCTGCAGCTCTTGCACCTGTTGTAGCGCCGCGTGCAATTCGGTTTCGGCCCTCTGTCGTTTGAGTTCCGCCGCGGCCCTCGCGGCAAAGATTTTGACCAGGTCGATGGCGCGCTCGTCGCGCTCCATGGGCTTGTCATCGATGATCGCAATGTGTCCGATCACTCGGCCGCTCTGGTCCAACATCGGCACTCCGAGATAGCTCCGACAGCCCAGTTCAGCCAGAGGAATGTCCAAGGGAAACAGTTGTGTTAGTTCATCTCGATAGTGGCAGATCTCGCCCTGAACGACTTTTTGACAAGGGGTGCCTTCCACATCGAACTCAAAGGTTTCTCCAAAGCAGTCTCCTTTCCAAAAGGCGAGCGCTTTTGCATGCTTGGCATCATCGCAAGACGTAATGAAGGCATACCGCACTCGCAATGCCGCCGCCATGTGCTTGACCAGAGAGGGAAAAAAGTCGGTTCCGGTAGACGAGGCTGTGCCGACTACAATGGCTCGAAAAGTCTCTTCGGTCAGATGCCGGTCGGTTACATCAAACACGAGGCCGATTACGCCGATTATGTTCCCGTTAGCTTCGTATTGAGGTGCGACGGTGCAAGATTCCCATACATCCTGCCCCTGCGCTGAATGCTTGGGCACGAGCACGTCGGAGATTTTCACCACCTCGCCCGAGACTGCACGTTGCAAAAGCGCTTCTATGCCGCTGGTCCGCAGGCGAGGGAAAACTTCGACTGCAACCTTTCCCAGAACTTCCTCGGCACGCTTGCCGGTCAAACGCTCCATGTAAGGATTGAAGACTTTGTAACGAAACTCGCGGTCATAAACCACAATGCCTTCGCCCGCGTCTTGAATGATGGCCTTATTGAACTCTATGGCGTCGCGCAGAGCAGTTTCACTCAGCTTTTGCGCCGTCACGTCGCGTGAGAGAGCTAATATCCGCTCCGGTTTACCTGCGCTGTCGCGAATCGGGCTTACAACAACATCCCACCACCGCGGTTGCCGGTTGATTCTCGTTTCGAAATAACCCGTGAAACGGCCGATTTCGCCTCGACGCGCCGTCTCAACCGCTGCTCGCGCCGCTTCTCGATCTTCGCCACCCCAAAAATCAATCCATGGGCTATTCAGGACCGGAGCGAGGTCACAAATCTCGAGAGACTGCATCCCGCCCTCATTCATGTAAACCAGGCGTCCGTCAAGATCGAGAACCTTGATGCAGTCTCGGCTGCATGCCAGCAGGCGGCCTTTGAACTCCTCGCTAGCGCGTAAAGCCTCCATCACGGAATCCGTGCTGGTCTCGGCCATCCTGAGCTCCGCTTTGGTTTTGCGGAGCTCAATCTGCGCAACTGCCTGGGAACTCAAAACGCGCAGCGCCTCAAGCTGTTGCTCGCTGAGCTGTCGCGGAACGTGATCGAGCACGCACAGGGTGCCAAGAGCGTGACCTTCAGGGGTGACAAGCGGCGCGCCGGCATAGAAGCGGATATGCGGGTCAGATGTGACTAAGGGATTATCAGCAAAGCGCTGATCGGTTGCGGCATCCGGAACTACGAGCAAATCTCCATGAACAATTGCGTGCGCGCAGAACGCGATGTCGCGGGAAGTTTCAGTGACAGAGAGCCCGACCTTCGACTTAAACCACTGGCGATCGGAGTCAATCAAGCTCACAATCGCGATGGGAGTACCACAGATACTGGCGGCCAATTCGGCCAATTGATCATACGAGCGTTCGGGAGCGGTATCGACAATGCCGCTTGCGCGCAACGCTCCTACGCGTTCCTGCTCGTTTGCTGGTACGGGAGCCTTCACCCAAACGCTTCCTGACGGACTATACCGACCGGCTGTAAAAGCCCAACAGCTGTGACGAAATCGTATCAAAACCAGCGTCGATATGGGCGTTTTTCTTATCTCTTCGTAAGTTCCTGGGGAGCCAGCGGCGGGCGGATTCCCGGCACATTCAGTCGTACGCGGTATAGACCGGTCCGTGCGCACAGATAGAGAGTTTTGCCATCATCGTCGCCCCAGGCAAAGTTGTGCGGATGCTCCGGACCAACAATCGTCCCCAGGTGCTTGCCTTCGGGAGAGATGATCCACAGTCCGCCTGGTCCGGAGACGTATAGGTTTCCCTTTTGATCGATCTTCAGGCCATCGAGAGCGTCTTCGCCGGGGGCGCTGGTCATATCAAAGAAGACTTTGCCGTTGGCTAGTGTTCCGCCCGAATTGACCTCATATCGCATGATTATCTTTTTCTTTTCGTCCCAGTTATCGACGTAGAAGTATTTCTCGTCTGGCGAGAATGCCAGCCCGTTCGGTCCGCTCAGTTCGCTTGTTAACAATTGAACTTGCTTTCCATCGGGCGAAACGCGGAATACTCCGCTGTAGGGCAACTCCTTCCGCGGGTCATCAAATAACTTCGGCAAGCCGAATGGCGGATCAGTGAAATAAAGCGCTCCATCCGACTTGTAAACGAGGTCGTTCGGGCTGTTTAGTCTCTTGCCGTCGTAACGATCAGCAAGTACCGTCAATTGCCCGTTCTTTTCAAGTCGCACCACGCGACGATTGCCGTGCTGATTAATCGTCAATCGTGCTTCCTGGTCGAGCGTCAAGCCGTTCGACCCCGGCTGGCCATACTCGCCGATGTCAGCGCCAGCGTATCCGCTTTTGGTGCGGTAAATGGATAGTTGACCGTCGGGAGTCCAACGATAAATGATGTTGTTGTTCGGGTCGCTGAAGAGAAGGTACCCGTCTGAATCAGCGGTGCGCGGCACCCACACTGGTCCTTCTGTGAACAGGAAACCGCCAGCTAATTTTTCGATCTTGGTGCCGGGCGTGAGAATTTCGTCCAACCCCGGATCAGCCCGCAGAATTTCTGTCTTCTGCTCAGTCCCAACCTTGGGTGACTTATAGAAGTCGAGCGTCGCAGACTTTATCCAAATGAAATTCTCTGGTGAGTAGGAGATAGGGCCGTTCGCACCAAAGACCGCGAGCTGAATTCTCTGACCTGGCTTGAGGTTGCGGCCGATCACTACGCGGTTCGGTGCGTTGAACCCCTTGATCACAGGACCGCCAGGCTCTCCCAGGATTCGAGGCAGTTTGCCATCGACCCAGATTTCCGAGTAGTCGTCGATCACTATCTCGAACGCAACGGTGGAACCTGTAGTATGGAATTCCCCAATCTTCTCTGGAACAGTGACCGCAATGCGATACCAGTTGAAGCAAATCTTGCCGGTAGATCGTCGCGCATCGAGAGTGGTTGGATCGATCGTCTCCCATTTCGAATCGTCGAAATCTGCGGCTCCGGCATGTGGCGCGTAGTCGTAAGTCTTAATCGGCGCACCGGATGGCTTGAGATCAGCACCAGGACCACGCGAATCGACTTCGATGATCCTGGTATCGCTGTATCGCCACTGACCATTGACCAGCTCAACTCCTTTGCGAGTCGCGAGGTCGATTACCGCATCCGGCCTGCCGAACGGCGGATCCATTATCGATTGGGCTCCCGCCGAAACGCCGTAAAGGAACACGCTGATTGCTGCAATCAAATTGACGAGTCGCACTTTCATCTTCAGCTCCTGCTACCTGACCTTAACCACGTAGTAAGTAAACGGCCCCGAAATTTCCTTGAACCAGTGCGGTATGCCATTAGGCACGACGATAACGTCGCCTTCGGCGATCTCTCGGGTTTTTCCCCCTTGAATGGAGCTGCCACGAATTTCGTCCGCCGCGATGTTCTTGGTCTCAACCGCAGTCCCGCCGGTCACGAACGTGGCCTTGCCGCCAAGCACATAAATAATGTCGGTGTCCCTAGTATGGATTTCTGCCATGCCCGGTGTTTCGCGGCGGCTGGCGTGGATCATGTAATTGCGGTTGTTACTGCCGTCGAGCAGGATCGTTCCCTTAGCGAACGCGGCTTTGACCTGCTCTTTATCGAAATACGTGATAGGTGCGGACGCGACGGCGGTCTTGCCAAAGTCTTTGGCGGCCGCGGCACCGGCGATCGCCAACTCCTCATCCTGCTGCGCTGAACTGGCCCCACTTACGCCAACGCCGCCGATGATCTGGTCGTCGAGCGTGATCGGAATTCCGCCAATGAGGGGAGTAAAGTCGTCCAAAGCTGCCATTACGGTGCGGCCCTTGCCGTTGGAGTTAATCAGCTCCTCAAAGAAGCGTGTCGGCTTCTTGAATCGGACTGCGGTGCGCGCTTTTCCGATAGACACGTTAGCGCCGGCGGAAAATGTTCCGTCCAGGCGTTCGAGTGCCATCAGATTGCCGCCATCATCGACCACGGCGATTACCGCGCCGGGGGCATTGAGCTGCCTTGCTTGAGCCTCGGCAGCGGCGATGACCCGTTTGGCGCCATCGAGTGTCAAAACTTTCTTGTCTGCTATCTGCGCGGTCGAAACGCTGGCGCACAGTGCCATAAGTAAGAGCGTGAGAAGAATTTTCTGTGTCTTCATAATTGTTCCTTTCCGGCTGATCTCATTAATCGCCATTCCTGGTTCCTGGTTCACAGGCATGGATCAGCCGGTGAGGTCGTTTACATCACCGGAGAACCGAACGACGCTTCCCCAAGCAATGTCTCGGCAAAGGCGCACCAGATCTGCACTTTAGCGACATCTGGGACGTAACTCGGGAGCGTGATCGACCTGTTGAATTTGCCATTCTTGGCCTGGAGTCGTTCAAGCGTGTACACATTGCCCTTCGAATCGACTACTTGCCAGTGCGGATCGGGCGTTTCAGGCGACTTGAAATCATTTGAGAGTGTCAGGATGTTGCGATCACCTTGCTTCGAGTGCGTGACCGTCCCGCCGTTCACCTTCACGCCGTGAAATTGGTCGGTTGTGTGCACGTCCTGCGCAAAGCTGGCGCCGCTCAACAAACACGCTACGAACAGCGCCAGACTGCAAGCAGTGCGTGAATTAGATAGAAACTTCATCTGTGTTTCTCCTTGAAAGTTTTTGTGTTGCGGGCTGTCTGATTCAGAAGGGAGGAAAAGGTGACGTGTTACGAGCGCCGGTGTGCTTGTCACGTTTTGCTGCGATCGCAGTCTCACATAACGAAGGCACGCGCTAGATAGTTCTCAAATGCTGCGCGTGAGGAACTCAGGCAGGCGCGTTATGGCAAGAGTAATTGAGTTTCACATACCGCCAAGTTACAAACCCAAGCGGCGGTGGATTCCAATTGATGACCGCAGCAAGGTGATCGCATTTACTAATGTGCTCGCCCAGAGGTCTGCGTAGGAAAGCGATGTCTCTGGTGCGTGTGTCGGACAATACGAACCAGCTTGCCCGGCGAGGTATCGACACAGCCATGAGCTATCAGTTCCTGATGAGATTGCTACTGATAGACGCGCTTGTGTTCACAAAAACAGGATCATTCTCCAGTGGTCAGCGATCAGAAAATTAACATGGGCGCCATGCTGGGAGCTTAGATCAGCTCCCCAAAATGAAATGACACCCTGGCTAGGGTTGCAATTGGAGGGTTTACATTACACCCGGACTGGCGTGATCGAGCAAGAATGAGACGGTTGAAGCACCACTCAAATGATTGAATATTAACAAAATCAGCTCCACGCCCCCAAGTTCGGGGCAGTGTCTTAAATAGTGTGTTGCTGGCAAAATGCAAAGAAAAGCCCCAGAGTGAGGGAGCGTGAACAATGCTTAATTCGCCTACTTGCGAATCTCAGCCTGAACACCCTTTAAAAAGCTCAATAGAGCCATTGCTTCATTTATCGGGAATTCGAGTTCGTACAGTACACCTTTGGGGTCAATATATTGTAGAGACACATCCGCAGAATTCTCTTCAGGTAACGGTTTTAGTGCACCACCCTGGAGCTTTTGGACACGCGGGAGACTCTTCGGAAGCATAACCCACTCCTGTGACCGCCTAATTTGAATGTCAGCTTGTGAGGTTATTTTGCGTGTTCTGAAAACAGAACAAAATTGATCTTTTGTTGAAAGCTGTCGGAGGCTACGCTCAGTTACTACTTCTCAGTCTTGGTTTTATCCTTAACGAAAAAGTGAAAGAATTGAGCGTTCTTCGGGTAAATGCGCTTGCCATTTTTGGTTATGTAACGGCAGAACACTTCCCTATAACCAACCGGAACCTCTTTCATAGGGTGCTCCTTTCTGAGACCTTTCCTTGGCAGGGACTCGTCTCCTCGAAAGGAGCATTTTTGCTCCACTCAAGGAGACGGCCCGGTAGGGTAAGTCTCTAGAAAGAAGGTCCTAATCGAGTGCCAGACGATTGCCAACCGACAGCAGGAAAATTATACGCCTAACAATTCGGCAATCGTCCAAACGTGATCCGCAAGTCCCGCCTCCATCGCGGGTGTGACTCTGAGACTGGAATGAACGCGGCAGAAATTGTAATAGGCGAAGTGGAGGGCAACTGCAGCTTTCAGATGCGACAGCTTTTTGCTAAAAGCGTTTGTGAGCCTAGTCAATCTGCGAAGCTGCATCCGCATCGTGAGATTCTGACGCTCAACGTAGGACGTGCTGATGTGTTCGGGATCGGGATTACCGCAGCGCACTTTGGATATGACCTCCACGATTGGCCCTGGGGAATACCTCGCATCGGCATCATGCTGGCCCCAATCGCCAAACAGTTTCGTCAATTGCGCGAAGTCAACATCAGTTCCAAATGCTTCCGGCACACTCAAGGTGTAGTGATTGAGAGCGTCAGTTGTGAGTTGAACGCGATCCGCAAGGCGGTTGTACAAGTCCCAGAGAAACGCAGCCGTATCAGGCCGCGCACGCTTGCCGACACGAAACGTGGGAATCAGCTTACTCTCCGCATCAATGGCAACGTAAATCCACTGATCTCCAATTTCAGGCGCGTTGACGTAGCGAAGATGACGGCTCTTTTTCTGCACGAAGCACCAAATCTCATCAACTTGCAAATACCTGGGACGCAGTTCGCGCATTCTCGCATCCATCAGGCGCTCACAGCGATGCCCCGCCAGAATGAGCAGCCGCATGATGGTATTGCGATTGAGGCCCGTCAGCCTTTCTGTGCTGCGAATCGAGCAGCCCTCAACAAGGCAGTGAATCGCCCGCGCTGCTGCATCGGGATTCGCCAGCATCGTGTCACGCGTAAGTTTCGTGTGAGGTTCGCAGAAAGTGGATTTACAGGAATTGCAGCGCCAGCGTTGAATCCGGCGCTTACCGAAGTGACCAAATCTCTTGCAGGTTTGGTGCTGGCATCTGAGGCAGGTCATGGCTTTTCTCCGCTTGCGTTTTGCGGGGAAAAGCCCCAAAATCAGTTTGGGTCTAGATCGTGGCTAACCCCGCGATTTGGATTAGCCCCGACTCCTGTTTCAGCAGAAGCCGGGGCGCTTAATCAGCAGCTATCGAATTATGGAGGTCTGATCGCCATACTGGGCCTCCTTTCTGTTCAGCCCCTCAATGCCTATACATTGAGGGGTTCGTATTTGACTCCAAAGTCATTTCTTTCCCTTCGGCGGCGTAACGGTTGCTGTCCCTGTCGTAAATGGACCCCGCAGTTTCCGCCAGGCCTTTCTTCCATCTTTTACCGTTTCCTCAATACGCCCCGATTCCGCCAGTCGATTCGCCACTGCATTGATAGTAGCCAAGGGATTACTGTGCTCGGCCAAACTTCCACCGAGCTTGCTGAGTTCCTCGCGAATTTCCTTGGTAGTGAGTGGTTCGGGAGCCAACGAGACGATCTTGAAAATGTCGTCCGTCAAGCTGGTCTGCATGATCTGCTCCACGCGGGCAAACGCTCGATGTCTGAAGTCCGCATCCTCCCCCGCTTGCTGAAGCAGGGTTGATAGCACGTTCATGGTCTTGCGTAGGGAAAGGATACGTTCCTCAAGTTTTTCGTGCTGCTGCAACACCGCCTCAAGCTCTGAGGCAGCCGATTCGTAGGCTTTGCGGTATTCATCATTACCCATGATTCGATAAATTTAAGCCAGGAGTTGACTAAATGTCAAGTAATATATCTATAGTAAAATCAACAGGCTGGGATGCAGCCATCGAGGACGCCAAAAAACATATTGAGAGACTGCGAGGAGTAATTGCAGCCTGTGAGGAAAAAAAGCCAAGGGAGAACCTTGGCCTGGAGCCGCTACTTCGCTACATGGCAAGCCGGATGCCAAATCTCAGAACAGCAACACAGTGTTCGGGACCAGGGGGTCGGAGGTTCAAATCCTCTCTCCCCGACCAATTTCAAATTCTTCGTTCATCCACTTCTTAATGCCTTCCATCAATGATCTGTTAGCCGGTTCAAAGAAGCGCAAAGTAGGGGAGTAGCGTAAACCCTCTTCCCAGATCCGCAGCCTTCACAAGGAGGGCGTGTGTTTTGTTTATGCTACAACAGGAATTTTACAAGCCACTGGAGAGCATATGAGCTGCGTATTGCGGACGCTGACATGTGTTTGCATTGGTCTGGTTCTCATTGGGGCATTCGGTTGTGGCGGTGCTGCTGACTGTGGCCCGGTTGGAGTTTCTGTGTCGCCAAATACGGCAACCGCCGACCACACCGCGGCCCAGCCGGGCAATCAGCAGCAGTTCGTCGCATTCAACAGTTTTCCGATCAAGCAAGGCTGCCCTGCAATTACGGCGGCAATCCTTAATAATGTCACCTGGTCCACTTCCGACCCAGGCAATGTTTCCATTAGCAATACGCAAGGCCCGACCTGCGGCGTCGCAACCTGCATAAATTCGGTCAGCAGCGCGGTGACGATCACAGCCGCGCAAATGAAGACGAGGCCCTAGATTATTCTCAAGCGCAAAGTGCAACCAACAGCGTCCGCAGTTGTGCTAAGTTTTGAGCTTCCAAGACACTCGACTGGTTTTGGCCTAATGCCTTTGGTTCAAAGTACGGCCCATGTGGTACGCCAAATCTTTTCAAGAGCTTACGGGGACGGCCACTTTCGGCGCAGGCACAAAAAGGCACAACTCCGTCGCCAATTTCTGGCCCGGTTTGCCTAATCGCCAGTGTTTGCGGGCATCCGGAGCTGTTCTTGTAGGCATAAAAAGGCACATTCAATTCAGTCAGATCAGGCGGCTGCAACCGCAGGTGCGCGAAAGAGGCGAATGACCCTACTCTGAGCTCTTCGTTTGTGAATTGTGACCGCTTGAGTGTACGTATCCAATGTCACTCGGCTGGAAGCATGACGAAGCAATTCTTGCATTACCTTGATATCTGCTTTAGTTGCCCCTAGCAGGGTCGAATACGTGTGCCGGAACGTATGCCAGCGGAATCAACCGCCCGCGGATCGACGGCGCATTCGGCAAAGGCGGATTAAATCTGCGAGGGAGCAAATTGGACTAATTGCAGTGCGTAAAATACGTGCACTGTCCCAGCATCGGAGAAATTGTGCAAGCGAGTCGCCGAAGCGCCGTCAGCCGTTATAGCGCCGATTCGAAGTCTGGATGTGACGCGAACAGGGAAAAGGCCCGCCTCGATTTGTTGTTAGTCGAAGACCATTCACCGCAACACCAAGATCGGCACTCATCGATTCGCCGCCCCGGCTACAGCATTTACCGAACGCAACGCGGATAGCCTGGAATCCGGCTGAGTGGAAATCTCGTTTTTGCGATCGGCAAGATATCGATGATAATAGGATATGACCACGGAGCCCTCGCCCACGGCTGATGCAACGCGCTTTAGAGAGTCTGCGCGCACATCTCCAACTGCATAGACGCCTGGCACGCTGGTCGCGTACGGCGTTTTCTCGAAGCCGTCTGTGTTCCCCGTCAAGATGAAACCCTTCTTGTCGAGCCGGACTGTACCGAAGAGCCAGCCTGTGTTCGGCTCGGCGCCAATCATTACGAAAACGACTGAGATATCCCTTGACGTACGTTCACCTGTGCTCGAGTTAACCCAAGTCACCCTCTGAAGGGACGGGTCTCCTCCCAATGCAACAATCTCAGATTCGGGGTAGACGGTGATATGGCTCGAGTTTTCAATACGGGAAATCAGATACTGCGACATCGTTTCGGCGAAGCACGCGCGACGCACGATGTGATGCACGTGCTTTGCGACTCCCGAGAGAAACAGTGATGCCTGCCCGGCAGAGTTACCTCCACCTACAACGATAATCTCCCGGTCTCGACACAACACTCCTTCCATCGCGGTAGCAGCGTAGTAAAGCCCACGGTTCTCATATTTCAAGTAATTTTCGAGAGCGAGTTTGCGATACTGAGCGCCAGTCGCTACTACAACGGCGCGCGCGCATACCTGGCTGCCGCCTTCGAGCGTTAGTTTATGAATTCCATCTATTTGGTCGATCGCGATAACTTCTCGAGAGATTGCAAAATGTACGCCGAACTTCAATGCTTGCAGCTGCGCGCGATTTCCCAACTGTTGCCCACTGACGCCAGCCGGAAATCCTAAGTAATTTTCTATCTTCGAACTTGCACCCGCCTGTCCTCCAGGTGCTATTCCTTCTATGACCGTCGTGGAGAGGCCTTCAGAGGCTGCATAGACCGCAGCCGCGAGTCCTGCCGGACCTGCTCCGACGACGGCAACGTCGTAGATCACCCCGGGGTCGGGTCGTTCCGAAATGCCCAGTTCGTCTGCCAACTCGGGGATGGACGGGCGCGCCAAGACCCGCCCATCAGAGAGTACGACTGCCGGCAACCGTCCGGCATTTTTATCAGCGTCCTCTGGAGATATGTTTACGATTCTGTGCGGATAGTTGTTGCGGACGAAGAAACGCTGAAGATGCATCATCCGGTCGTCACCGGGTTTGCCTTCCAGAATCACTCCGCTTGATGCTGCCTTGACGATGCCAATCCGACGCCAGATAAATGCTGCGACGATCACATTCGCGATGTCTCCTTCGGCACGCATCAACCGCTGAAGTTGTGTGCGTGATATGCGCAACAAAGTGCTCGGAACCACAGTTCGTGCTTCGACCACTGCCCCCTGAGAGGTCAGGAGGTTGAATTCTCCTGTGAAATTATGTCTGCGATGGCGAGCATAGACCTTTAGGCTGCTGTCGGCCGAAGGGAGAAAAATGTCGACTTCGCCTTCAAGAACAACGAACATATCAATCCCGCGGTCACCATGGGTATACAGCATCACGCCCGCTGGAGGCGATTCCAGACTCCCATACGCTCGGAGTCTTTCGACCATGTCTTCAGTTAGTTCCGCGAAGGCGAGTTCCCAACGGAAATCTGGTCCAAGCTCTTTGAGAAGAGTATCGGCGAATGTAGCGTTCTCCGGCTTGCGTTCGTTTTGATTGTTCATGTGTGCATTCCCGGGTATGAACTGCGAAATCCTGTTTCCCTGTATTTAGCTATAACACGAAACGAAGGCTGCGATTCCCATATGACGCAGAACTCACAGGGTTTGGCAGAATTTGCGCTAAATTTGGCACTTTCTGGGCACTGCAGCGGTCCATATTTTTACTTGAGCACTTCATCAACAGAATTCATGGAGATCCAAGAAGGACAATGGCAAAGACAATTTTGATTACCGGCGCATCGAGCGGTTTCGGCCGTCTGACCGCAGAAAAACTTGCGAACTCTGGGCACAGGGTATTCGCAGGTTTTCGATCAACTGACGGTGCCAAGAAGCCAGTGGCTGACGAACTCAGAGGCAAGAAAATCGAGATTCTCAGACTTGATGTGACTGATCAAGCGAGCGTCGATAGCGCCGTCAAGCAGCTCCTTAAGACGACGAACAACCAACTCGATGTGGTGGTGAACAATGCAGGGATGGCATCGGCGGGGATCTCGGAGTCATTTACTGCTGAACAAGTTCGCGAGATGTTCGACGTGAACGTATTCGGTGTTCAGCGAGTCATCCGCGCGACTTTGCCTGCACTACGGGCGAAACGGTCCGGTCTCGTAATAAATATCGGATCGATTCTTGGTCGGGTCACGATACCGTTCTTCGGGCTCTATGGAGCCTCGAAGTACGCAGTGGAGGCGATGAGTGATAGCTATCGCTACGAACTGTCCCAACTGGGAATCGACGTGGTACTGGTTCAGCCAAGCGCTTACCCGACGAACATGTATGCAGCGGCGCAACAGCCGGCTGATGGAGAAATTGCAAAGACGTATGGAGCGGTCGCGGAAGTTCCCGGAAAGATTCTTAAGACTTTCGTCACTCTCTTTCAAGGCGAAAATGCTCCGAATCCGCGAGACGTTGCAGAGGCGATCGACAAAATTGTTTCCACGCCGGTGGGTAAACGTCCGGATCGCGTCGTAGTCGGCTTGCCGTTTGGGTCTGACGCTGTCAATAACGCAGTCAATCCAATCCAGCGTGGCACGATCGACAGCTTGGGTCTCGCAGATCTCGCAAGGCTGAAGGTTGCCTAGCCGACACGGAGCAAACACGCGGTGACTCCACTTAAAGTAGTGAAGGCTTTTTACGCGATCTTAGGTTCTGAGAACAGCCTCGCGGTACTCGATCTCATCGCGGATTCAATCCAATGGACAGAGGTGTTTCCGGGTTACGCGGGCACTTGGGTTGGACCAGACGCTATTCGGAAGCATGTTTTCGAACCACTCAGCCGAGACTGGACTGATTTCCTCGCAGCACCAGAATCCTTCGTAGTGGAAGATCGCATCGTCGTCACCTTCGGTACATACTCCGGGGTCTATAACAAAACGGGAAAGTCCATAACCGCGTCCTTTGTACATAGGTGGGAAGTTGTCGACGGAGAACTGACGAGTCTCAGGCAATACACTGACACGGCACTGATACAGGCGGCTCTGATGTGATCCCGCATCAACTTCTATGCGCGAATATGGCCTCTTACTGACGCTTGAACGAAGCTGAGTTGCACGTATCTCGTCGGATGCGTTTCCGGCAAACGAGAAGCTTCTCCGGCTAAAACGACACGGACTGCTGTCAGTCATTCGTGATCGAACGCGAAGGTTCCGACCGAAACACATTTGGTCGGCTGCGCCTCTGTGTTCGGCAACATCAGATTCTGCAAGATGCAAAGGAGTATTTGATGATGAATACGTCGAAGAACAATAGGTTGTTCAGCCCAATTCAGCTTGGTGCAACTGGCCTGAAACATCGGGTCGTGATGGCGCCTCTAACTCGCTCACGATCCCTGCAGCCCGGCAGTATCCCCGGCGACCTGATGCTCGAATACTACACCCAACGCACATCTGACGGCGGGCTCATCATTAGCGAGGCTGCACAACTTAGTCTCGGCACTAGCGGATGGCAGGGTGCGCCTGGCATGTATTCCGACCTAGCGGATGGCAGGGTGCGCCTGGCATGTATTCCGACGCGCAGATTGATGGATGGAAAACAATCGTCGATGCCGTTCATGCAAAGGGTGGATACATCTTCGCTCAATTGTGGCATCCCGGGCGCTTTTCTCATGCCTCACTCACTGGCGGAGCAATGCCGGTTTCAGCTTCTGTCGACCCTGAATACTGGCAAAATCCATCTCGTTTAATCTCTACGCCCAATGGTTGGATGCAGCCCTCCCCACATCGTGCTCTTGAGAAATCTGAAATTCTTGGCGTTTTGGAAGAGTATGGCAAGGCCGTCAAACGTGTGAGATCAGCCGGTTTTGATGGTGTCGAGGTTCACGCAGGGAATGGATATCTTATTGACCAGTTCCTTCAGGACGGTAGCAACAAACGCACCGACGAATATGGGGGGTCGATCGATGCCTGGGCAAATGACCGCGTGGGCGTGCGCATCACTCCGAGCGGCACGTTCAACGCAATGGCTGATTCCGACCCAGAAGCGTTACATGCTCATGTTGCCGAGGGTTTGAATCGATTTGGACTCGCATACCTACACATCATTGAACCCCGCATGAGCGGATATCTTCTGATTAAGGAAGACCAGCCTCCGCTGGCCACTCGACGTGCGCGACAGGTCTTCAAGGGAAATATCATTGCAAACGGTGGATTTGAGCCAGATTCTGCCGCGGCAGCTATCGAGCAGGGCGACGCCGAGGCAATATCGCTCGGTCGTTACTTTGTTTCGAATCCTGATCTTCCGAGAAGGATACGAGAAGGACTTCCGCTAGCGGCCTACGATCGCGACACGTTTTATACCTTCGAGGCGAAGGGTTACATCGATTATCCGTTCTACAACAGCGCGGTCGACGCGGGAGATCTGGTGACCGCACGCGTGTAAGTGATCGAGCGGCCGGTAGCTTTGTTGACAGTTGGAGCAAAAGGAACTTTTGAAAGAGGCAATCACATTGTCAGGGAGCGCAATCCCGACCGGCCTCATTCACACCAGGCGTCAGGACGGGTTGCGCAGCCGTTACAGCGATTGTTGGGAGCGAAAGGAGGAGCTACATTGGAAGCAATCACAGGGGTATTCAATACGCAGGCAGAAGCTGAAAAGACTCTGAGGGATCTCCGGGATTCGGGGTTACATGTCGACCGCACCACCTTGCTCACGCCCGGCAGCAACACGAAAATCCTCGCAGAGATGCAGGGCGTTCCACAGGATTCATCGGAACAGCCCGGAATGGGCGGCGCAATGGGCGCATTGCTTGGCGGCGGCGTGGGTTTCGCTAGTGGCTCAGTTCTGTTGGCCCTAGTGCCCGGGCTTGGGCCGATCACCGCAGTTGGATTACTGGGGGCCTCTATCCTCGCCGCGGCGGGCGCGACATTAGGTTTAACCGCCGGCAACAAAGTGGAGCGCGCCATGTCTGATGGTATCCCCGAAGACGAAATCTTCGTCTACGAAGACGCCTTGCGGAAAGGCCGTAGCGTAGTCATAGCGCTCACCGATGATTCGAGGTCGACAGCAGAGATTCGCGAAATCCTTTCACGGAATCGAGCTGAGTCCATCGATGCCGCCCGCGAACAATGGTGGATCGGACTACGGAGCGCGGAGGAAAGCCGATACCCAATCCCCCATAAGTTCTTTGCAGATGAGCAATTTTTTCGTCTTGGCTTTGAAGCTGCCATGCATGCCAGAACTCGCTGTATGGAATTCGATCAAATATCGGGAGAGATGAACGCAGCACTCGATGACGTCAAGGCGCGATACCCCGGCGCCAATCTGGAAGAGCCCTTTCTGGCTGGGTACCAGCGCGGTCGCGAGCATTACCAGCAGCTTTGCGACGAAACCGAACAATTGGTTAGAGAATAAGGTCGTCGACCCCGATGGTCTAGGCGCGGATCCTTGTTGGCAATAGAGATTCGATCGCAATTCCTAGTGCGCTCGCACGCGTAAACCGAGGCCAGCGAATCAGAATCAAATACGAGCGGAGTCTTGTTGCATCCGGCGATTGTCCGATTGACCGACACCAAAGCGCTCTCGATACTGTTTCGGAGTGACTGACATTTGTTGGATGAAGGCTCTACGCAAAGCCTGCTCGTCCCGAAATCCGGTGAGAGGGGCGATCCGCTTGAGAGGCATGTTAACGGTCTCCAGGTGTTGCCGCGCCGCCTCCACCCGCAGTGACTGGATCCACTTGGCCGGCGTGGTGCCGAACTGAGACTGAAATTGGCGAGCGAAAGTGCGTGGGCTCATTGCTACGACTCTTGCCATTGTGCTCACATCCAGCTTGCGAGCAAGATGCGATCTTGCCCAAGCGGGAAGATCCCGCATGCGTTTATCTTCTATCTCCTCTTGTTGAGCCAGCAGCTCGCTGTATTGTGCTTGGTTGCCAGGACGTCTCAGGAAAAGCACTAGATCCCGTGCGACTGTGGCGGCCACGGAGTGCCCAAGATCTTCCTCCACCAGCGCCGCCGGGCCGAAAGACGCGCCAACGCTCTTGCTGTTGCACGGGCTTCCTTCCTCATCCCGGATGTTCGAGCCCCTGTTCTCTCGGCTTTCCGATCACTATCACCTTATCGCGCCCGATTACCCCGGCTTCGGACACAGTGACTGGCCAGACCCGAAGAAATTCGCGTACAGTTCGATCACATCGCCGAAACGATGAATCACTTCACCGAAGCTCTTGGGCTCTCGCGCTACACGCTTTACATGCAGGATTACGGCGGTCCCGTGGGTTTTCGCATGGCCTTGGCCCATCCGGATCGAATCGAGGTTCTCATCGTCCAGGATGCTGTGGGGCACAACGAGGGCTTGGGCGCGATCTGGAAGACGCGTCGGGCCTTTTGGGCCGACCGCTCCGCCAACGAAAGCGCGCTTCGTACCAACCTGCTGTCGCTGCAGACGACGCGGACGCGCCATGTCGGAAGCGATCCCAACGGGGAACGCTATGACCCCGATCTGTGGACGGATGAATTTGCTTTCCTCAATCAGCCCGGCCAGGTCGAGATTCAGAGCAACCTCTTCTACGACTACCCGCACCAACGTCGAAAACTATCCGAGGTGGCAAGCTTGGATGCGTGAGAAGCAACCCCGCCTGCTGGTGATTTGGGGCAAGTATGAGTCATCGTTTGACCCCTCGGAGCCGGAATCCTACCGGCGAGATGTGCCCAATGCTGAAGTCCACATTGTCGATGGTGGTCATTTCGCGCTGGATACGGCAGCGGATGAAATTGCGGCGCTTATCGATCAGTTCATGAAGGCGCAGAAATGAGTACTACCATTCGCGAAGCATTGGCCGGTTCGAAGCGGTCAAGGGGGCAAGATTTTATGGGCAAAAGACTCGTACTACTGGCAATTCGCCTGTTGGTGTCGGTGAACCTTCTGTATACCGCCATCTTTCTCAAGTTTGCAGGGGTGCCAGATTCGGTGACCCTGTTCACGCAGATGTCGCAAGCAGTCCACGGTTTGGTATCTCAGCCGGTATTCCGGCTAGGGTCGGGGGTGTTCGAGACGGTGGTGGCGGTTCTGTTCCTGATCCCGAAGACAGCCAGATTGGGAGCAGGATTGATTGTTGTCTGGATGACTGCCGTAGTTCTCAGTCACATTTTCGTGTTGGGATATGGCTGGTTCTTTGTCGATGCTCTCATGGTGATGCTGCTGGCTGTCATTTATCTCTTGCTGACACGCAGGCACTCCCATTGGGGCGAACCCGAAAGTGTGGGGACGACGGCCGCCTTACAAACGCACAAAAAATAGTCGGGCGAACAGTTGCGTTGTCCAGAAGTCGGCTTCGAGGAAGAGTGACACAGTGACTCCGATCTCCTCGAAGCCCGTTTGTGGACCGCGAGGAAGCGCCGAAGGGCTCAAGGATTACTTCCGCATTGCCGACTATACGTAAAGTGGACAGCGGAATCGACAACGTCCGCGGGCGGATCATCTTCCGCGCATCACGCCTTGACGGCTTCGACTATCGATAACGGACTCTCAGTCGCGATGACGCGCGACAGTCGGAAACCCGCACCGCGCAGCAGCCTTACAAACTCGGCCTTCGTCCGCTCACGGCCGCGCGGCGTGAGCACCAGCATTTCCAGATCGAGCAGCTTGCCGTAATGCGGCGCGTTCCCAGGGGGCACAACCGGATCCACAATCAGCACCTTGCCTCGCGGCCCAAGCGCGCGGTGGCATGCTTGAAGAATCCGCGTCGCCGAGTCGTCGTCCCAGTCGTGAAGAATGTGCTTCATGATGATCGCGTCGGCACCCGATGGCAGTTCTTTGAAGAAGTCGCCGCTTTCGATTCGCACTCTGCCGGTGATGCCAGCACGAGCGAATGTCGCTGCGGCGCCAGCCGCAACATGCGGAAGATCGAAAAGTACAGCACGCATCGCCTTGTGGCGGCGCAGAACGGTGGCCAGCAGCAGACCGTGTCCGCCCGCGACGTCCATCAGCGTCTCGACTCCTTTGAAGTCGTACGCGTCGGATGTTGCTCGGGCCTCCGTAGCGCTGATTGATGTCATCGCGTCGTCGAAGACTGCGGCGACTTCGGGATTCCGCGAGAGGTGTTCGAATATAGGAACGTTGAAGACATGATCGAACGCCGGCATGCCCGTCTTCACGCTATAGCCAAGCTGTCCCCAGGGCCGCCACGTGCTGTCATGAGCGACAAAACGCGCGTACCCTGCAAGGCTCTCAGGATGGTCGCTTCGAAGCAGCTTTCCCATGCCCGTAAGCTTGAACCGGCGGTCAGCGCTTTCAACGAACAGGCCCACGCTCGCGAGTGCTCTAAGCAAGCGATAGATCCCGTCTTCTGAGACACCAGCTTCACGGGCAATATCGCTGCACCGCCGCGCTCCCTTCGCGAGCTGTTCGGGGACGCCGATTTCGACGATAGTGCCGAGTGCCTGACTGATCCACTTGCCGATCACCATCTGGAAAAGGACCTCGTATGGACGCGATGGGGAAGCCCGATTGGCTCGGCTTTTGGCCATAGATCTCCTTAGGCATTATGCCGCCTGGATTCTAACGGTGTGACTCGTGAAAGGTAAAGCGGTGGAAGATTCGCAAGACGCTCGCCAGGAAGTGCTGCTTCCTGGTTATCGTGTGACGGGCAACTCTTCCCTAAGGTAAGGCTAGCGACAAACCATTCCCATTCGTCCGCTGTACAATTCCACCGCCAGGTATCCAGATCAAAACTGACAACTAGAGAGGCCATCGGCATGGACGGCAAACTCGTTCTTACGCGCTGTAAAACAGCGCTCGTCCTGAGCACATTCATGGCGATATGCGGAGTGTCGCTTGGACAGACCAATCCCCAGAATGTTCCCCAGCCGCCGAGCCCTGAACTGCAGAAGTTCGAGCCGTTCTTGGGCAAATATGAAGTCTCAGGCGATTATGCGAATTTGCCCTGGGCCGGCACACTCGAACTTAAGAGAGCAATCAAAGGCTGGTATATCGAGCAGATTATCCAGATCAAATCGCCGGGAATTGATCGCGAATTCTGGGTTCTGGCCACGTGGGACAAGAGTACTCAGAAGTATCGGTTATGGGGATTTCAGACGCTTCCTAGCCACATCGAAGGAGACGTGCGCTTCGAAAATGACGAGATGATCACGGAGTTCACCTATCCCGCTGCCGATGGTCAGAAAGCGACATCCACCAATCGCTATAAGTTCGTTGGCATCAACGAATTGCTGGTCACATCGTATCGGCAGTTCGGGAATGGCCCGGTCGAGAAGATCGGTACTCTAAGGGGCAAACGAATAACGGGCACGGAGCCCTCAAACATACCCGCCGAAGCCGAGCTGCGCGCCTTCATGGCGGAACTCCGAAAGGCAAGCATCGAGGGCGACGTGGACGCTGTCGCGAACTCAATGACTGACGATTACATCCAGACGGATATCAATGGCTATCGCCAGGACAAAACCACATAGCTCAATGAATATTTCAGGCCGCTAGCCGATCTGATTAAAGCCGACACGTTTCACTGGGACGAATATGAGAGGACGAGTCTCCAGTTTCGACTCTATGGGGACTGTGCGGTCGTGACTGGGGACTTGCACGCTAAAGGAACCGGAGCGAAATTTGGACCGCAACACACATGGGTAGCCGATCCAAACGCGAGTTTCAGCGGGACACTTCACTTCACCCACGTCTACATAAAGCAAAATGGCAAGTGGATGCTCGCGGCATTGCACAATCAAATGCCGCTGCCACCTCCGAACGCCGCCAAGTGAGAAACAGCTCGGTTAGGAAAGTCTTGCAACTCTCTGCGGGAGAGTGACGAGCAATCCTGAAGTAATCCCAAGGGAAGGGTTGCCGACAAACCAGGCACGGAAAGTTTTTCATGAGAGGTACGGCCAGGCTGAAACTATTGCCGGAAGTTTTGAAGAGTATGACTTAAACAATGAAGGGGGATGCTTGACGAGTGATAAACGTACCCTTACCCGGACAACACTGAATTCAGGTCGGCGAGATCCCGCGGCGGTAGAATTCCGGAAATCTGATTGCGTGCTTCAATCA